>JGI24708J26588_10003770_pt1 | contig 10776 bp, 8 predicted proteins | sample BioPla1DNA2_FD_26588 | JGI IMG/M metagenome (IMG submission 26588) | reverse complement strand
TTTCATTCTTTTATTTATTTATTTTCATTCTTTTATTTATTTATTTATTTTCATTTTCTATTTATTTATTTATTTATTTATTTTCATTTTCTATTTATTTCATTATTTTATTTATTTTCTCTCAAATTAAAAAATAGAGTGCATGAGGCACATTTTCTATGTATATTACAAAGTTTGAATCTATAATTCCTGCATTTATTGCACAATTAATAGATTTTTCGCCCATTATATTTACATTGGTTGCGTTTTTTAAAATATTACATATTTCTTCCGTTGTTTTTTCTTCTCCTTTATAAAAACTTTCGGAAATTTCAATTTCACGTTTTTTATATTTAAGTTTCGTTCCGATTAGTTCTTTGTCACATACGGCAATTAATATGTTTTTATCCCTTTCATGTATTTTTATATATAGTGTTTCCGCAGTTTCCATTTTATGCTGACCTTGTTATACTTTTTAAATTCAATATCCGATTACATTTTAAAAATAAAATATCCGGTTACATTTTAAAATTCAATATCTGGTTACGAGTCGTACGTGTTCTATATCCGGTCTTATAATTTCTCCCGCTCTGCTCATACGCTCCAAGTAAGTTTCAATTTCTTCTTTAGGAATTCCCAACTTTTCCGCTTCTACTATGATTTCAGTAATGTGAGCTTTATTTCCTTGTGTTCTGTCGGCAATAGTTCTTATTACGTCTTTTAAAATTCCTATTTTATCTCTTTGAGATTTGCTGACTCCGGCTGTTATCATGTCGATATCAAAGCTTCCTGTTGTGGGATCTACGCCGACTTGTTTTAAACATTCAAGTGTCAGCTCTGTCGTTCTTCTTGCATCTTCGATAGTTGCGCGGTTGTCAAGCCTTACTCTTGCGCTTGCTTCCGTTAATCTTACAAGTGCTTCAAGCTGTCTTGCGGTTGCGGGAACAGCCGCATCTTTTCCTTCGCCCAATTTTCTTAAATTGGTATAAAAACTTATAAGATGTTCTCTTGCTTCGCTGTCCATTACAGGATAAATATTTCTTCTTGCGTACGCAATATACTTTCTCAAAAGTTCCGGCTCAATTTCGGGGTTTATAGCTTCAATTTGTGCATCGATATACTCTTGAGTAATTTTGGTACTTGATACGTTTCTTTTTTGCTGTATGAGTTCCCCCGCATAATGAGTTTGAACTATGTGAGTTGCAATTTTCGTATCTGTTGTGCTTTCTGGAATGTCAAGTAAAACGAATATCAAGTCAAATCTTGATAAAAGAGCAGGAGGCATATCGATTTGATCGGCAATTCCTTCGTATCTGTTAAATCTTCCGTAAATCGGGTTTGCAGCCCCAAGAAGTGCACATCTGGATTTTAAAGTAGCAATAATCCCCGCTTTTGCAATACTTACCGTCTGCTGTTCCATTGCTTCATGAAGTGCACTTTTGTCTTCTTCACGCATTTTGTCCATTTCGTCTACAGCAGCAATTCCCATATCGGCCATGACAAGCGCACCGCCTTCAATAGTCCAGCGCCCGTCTCCTAATTCGTCTCTTACGGCAGATGCGGTAAGTCCGCTTGCAGAGGCACTTTTTCCGGAAGTAAAAACACCTCTTGGAGAAAGCCTTACAATATATCTTAAAAGTTGACTTTTTGCAACACCCGGGTCTCCTACCAAAATAATATGTATGTCCCCTCTGACTCGCGACCCGTCAGGCAGCTCTTTTGCAACTCCTGAGAAAAGCTGCAACATAAGCGCTTCTTTTACATTTCTTAAAACACCGCTTCCGTAAATTGTAGGAGCGATTGACGCTATAATTTTTTCATCAATTCTAGGGTCTTTACTCAAATCTCTTATTTCTTTTTCTTCTTCCGCACTTATGTCAAGAGAATCAAATTCCTGATCAAGTCTCTCAATTGAATTTGCTTCTATAATCAAGTCGTAGTATGTCGATTTTCCTTCTCTTAAAAGTCTCTGAACCGATCTTAGCGTTCCGTTTATAATCACTCTGTCGCCCGGAGATATCTGTCCCGTTAAATCGTCACTTAATTTTATTTCAATGCTCTGAGGATTTGTTCCGCCTTTTAAATTCTCGGGCGATTCCTGTATTTGTCCTTTTTGAGAATCTTCAAACTCCGATTCCGAAATTTCAATTTTAAATGGACCTTTTTTCAAACAATTTTCATTTTCACATCCGGCATACGGTTCTTCCATTTTGGAACCCGGCTGGTCAACATAAGTTATATGCTCGCATCTTAAGCATCTAAATGCAGCTTTCAATATTTTGGGTCTTACTTCTGTTGCCCTTCTTACCATTCCTTCAACAGCTATAAAACGCGACAAATCATTACTTCTCAAATCTCTAATCGGAATTTTGGAAGTTGACGGCAGATTGGTAATTCTTACATGAGCATCTTTAAGAGGTTCGGAAAAAGGCAAATCAGTTTCAAAAAGAGCCTGTTCAAACGCCTCAATCATGCTGTCGGGCGATTCCAACAAATCGGCAGCAATGTCTTTGTTGAAAACTTCTATATTAAAAAAATCAATATAAAGACTCTTTTTATCTGGAAATTTTGTAGCAAGCGACATAATCTCGTCGTTATAATACAGCTTTAAAAATTCCTTAATATTTTTAATCCACTTTTCAGATGCTGCCATTTTAAAGTATCAACTCTTTTTTAAAATTCTTTTTTACTTTCTTGGAATATATTAGAAGTATACTAGAAGTATATTAGAAGTATATTAGATGTATATTAGAAGTTTAGATGTATATTAGAAGTATCAATGATTTATTGCTTTTTAAATAATTTTAATTATTATAATCTGTGAACATTTTATAGACATTCTGTAATTATCATTTCCCCTTTTTCCATCGTCCGCCCATAAATTTTCGTACAAAATTCAATTTGTTTTCGGCAGGCGGATAGCGCAATTTTATATCCGGTTTGAGATTTTTATCCACAATACTTTTTGCATGCGAGAAAGTCAAAAAGCCGGATTTTCCGTGATACGCGCCCATACCGCTTTCGCCTACACCTCCAAAAGGCAATTTGTTTGACGCAATATGCATCAGGCAATCGTTTACACAACCGCCTCCAAAGTTTATTTCGTTAATTACCCTTTCAGAAACGGCTTTATTTTTTGTAAAAATGTACACAGCTAAAGGACTCGGTCGACCGTTTACATTTTCAATTACTTCATCGATTTTCTCGAAAGTTAATATCGGCAATATCGGTCCGAATATTTCCTCTTTCATAATTTCATCTGAAAATTCCACATTGTCAATAATCGTAGGCTCGATTTTTAGAGAATCGTTGTCGCTTTTTCCTCCAAATACAATATCTCCCGAAATCAATTTTTTAAGTCTTAAATATGCTTTTTCATCAATAATTTTCGGGTACTCGGAATTATAAACAGGATCTTCTCCGTAAAATTGTTTAATGTAATATTTCATTTTCCCAATTAACTTGTCTTTATTGCCGCGGTAGCACAATACATAATCGGGAGCAACGCAAGTCTGGCCCGCATTTATAAATTTGCCCCAGACTATCCTTTTGGCACTTATATCGATATCGGCATTCTCATCAACGATTGCAGGCGATTTTCCACCTAATTCCAATGTAACGGGAGTTAATGTTTCTGCAGCTTTTGCCATAACGGATTTTCCCGCTGAAACAGACCCGGTAAAAAAAATATAATCGTATTTATAACTCAGCAGTTCTTCATGAGAGACTTCAAACGGATCAACAATATAAACATATTTAAGATCGAACACATCTTCAAGAATCTCACGTAAAACGGCGGTTGTGTGAATAGATTTTCGAGACGGTTTTAGAATAACCGTATTTCCAGCAGCAATTGCGCTTATTAGCGGTATGATTGCCAAATGAAACGGATAATTCCACGGTGAAATTATGAGAACACATCCGTACGGGACACGATAAATTCGACTTTTGGCAGGAAATGTACTAACAGACGTTCCGACTTTTTCCGGGCGTGCCCATTTGGCAACATTATTTATAGCATAATTTAATTCATCAAGTACGATTCCGATTTCCGTAATATACGCTTCAAAACCCGATTTGCCCAAATCGGAATTTAACGCCTCTAAAATTTTATCTTCGTTTTTCAGTATCGCAGAATACAACCGATTCAATATTTTTTTTCGAGAATTTACATTTCTCGTATTTCCGGTTTTTAAAAATTCTTTCTGCTCGCTGATCACGTCTTCTAAATTCATATACACATTCCCTTATGTAAATTCCTGCCGTTTACATAATTTACATAGTTTATTTATCAGGATAAGTTAAAAGGTTTGTATCATATATTACATTAACTTCTTAGATATTTTCGTTTTGTTTTTTATTCGTTAAAAAAACCGAAGTATTTGTTTTTTATTTATCGATAGAAAAACACAGGATCGGGTTATTTTTAATTTCAATAAAACCCGGGTTCCGTTTTTTTGTCGGGTGCGGCGCTTTTTCAGGATTTTTGGGTCCCCCCGTTTTTTTATTTCTCGAAAAACTGGTGCCTCGTTTTTTCTATTTTTGAGAAAATCTTGCCCGTTTTTATTCTTTTCCTGACAAAAGCGGTTATTTGTTTTTATTTGTTAAAAAACCGAAGTATTTATTTTTATTTCTCGATAGAAAAACACAGGATCGGGTTGTTTTTTTATTTCAATAAAACCCCCGGTTCCGTTTTTTTTCTCGGGCACGGCGCTTTTTTAGGATTTTTGGTCACACCGTTTTTTTATTTCTAGAAAAACCGGTGCCTCGTTTTTTTTATTTAAAAAAACCGCTGTACGGTTTTTATCATATTTGTTACATAAATTTATATAAAAAGATTTATTAATGTATTAATACATTATTTTAAAGATTTGCTAACAAATCAATATATTGTATTTATTATATCTATTATTTCTATTATATCTATCATATTTTCAAAACAGATTTCGGAAAAGATAATCATGAAACGTCAAATCCGTATTCTCGATACGACTTTACGCGACGGGGAACAAACCCCGGGTGTTGCTTTGGGAGCTGAGGAAAAAGTCGAAATAGCGTTGGCGCTGGATGATGTCGGTGTTGATGTTATTGAAGCGGGTTCCTTGGCGACTTCTGACGGAGAAAGAGCGGCTATCAAAGCTGTTACCGATTTGGGACTTAATACCGAAATTTCAAGCTACAGTCGCATGAGAAAAGACGATCTCGACCTTGCGGGGGATTGTAATATTGATTCAGTTAACTTGGTGATTCCGTCTTCTCCTCTTCATATTTCTACGAAATTGAAATTTGATATATCAAATCCAGCTCAAAAAGAGGCTTTTTTTGAAAAAGTCGTTGAGGTGACCGAATATGCAAAAGATTCCGGCCTTACAATTGAGTTTAGCTGCGAAGATGCGTCTCGCTCTTCAGTTTCTTTTTTGGCGGAATTGTATCAAAAAGGAGTTGAAGGCGGTGCAGACAGACTTTGTTATTGTGATACGGTCGGTGCACTTTATCCCGAACTTACAAAAACGATTTTTACAGACCTTGCTTTTCGAGTAAAAGCGCCGCTTAGTATTCATTGCCATGACGATATGGGGCTTGCAACGGCAAATACGCTTGCGGCTGTTCAGGCGGGGGCTTCGTGTGCACACCTTACGGTAAACGGAATCGGAGAGCGGGCAGGAAACGCATCGCTTGAAGAAGTTGCGGTAGCACTTGATAAATTTTATAAATTCAAAACGGGAATCGACTCTTCGAAACTTTATAGACTTTCAAGACTTGTTGCAAGAGTTACAGGCGTTCCGATTGCAAGGAATAAATCATTGGTTGGGGAAAATGCATTTACTCATGAAGCGGGAATTCATGTCAGAGATTTAATTAAAAATTCGGAAAGCTATGAATATTTAAGACCGGAAATTGTAGGACGTAAAAGAAGAGTCGTTTTAGGAAAACATGCAGGTTTAAGCTCAATTGAACTTGCTCTAAAAGAATTGGAACTAACGGCAACAGACGAACAAAAAAGAGAAATATTCCGTCGAGTAAAAGAAATAGGAGATAAAGGAAAACACGTAACAGATGCCGATTTGCAATCAATTACAGATACCGTTTTGGATTTGCATCACGAATCGGTAATCAAAATGAAGTCGTTTACGGCAATATCCGGAAGACCCGTAATCCCAACCGCAACTGTTATTTTGGATGTAAACGGAAAAGAGATAATTCAAGCGGAAACGGGAGACGGTCCGGTTGATGCGGCAGTAAAAGCAATTCAAAAAGCAATAGTTTCAATCGGCGATATCGTTTTGGAAGAATATCACGTAGAAGCAATAACAGGCGGAACAGATGCACTCGTTGAAGTAACTGTAAGACTTTCCGGAAAATCGGACATGGTTATTTCAAAAAGCACCGGAACCGATATTATAGAAGCTTCGGTTGAAGCGGTTATAAACGGAATGAATCGACTTTTATAAGTTAACTTATTTCGGAGGAATTAATCAATTGAAAAAGCAAACGGAAACTATAAGTGGAGCACAAGCTTTCATAGAATCGCTAAAATGTGAGTCGGTCGATACAATTTTTGGCTATCCGGGCGGTTCTTTGCTGCCTATATATGATGCAATTTTCGATTGCGATTTACATCATATATTGGTACGCCATGAACAGGCGGCAGCTCATGCGGCCGACGGTTATTCAAGAGCAACGGGAAAAGTGGGCGTATGCCTTGCAACATCGGGACCGGGCGCAACAAATTTAATTACGGGAATTGCAACGGCCAATATGGATTCTTCTTCTATTGTTGCATTCACAGGTCAAGTTAACAGTTCTTTAATCGGAAACGATGCGTTTCAGGAAGCCGACATAACAGGAATTACTCTTCCGATTACGAAACACAATTATTTGGTTCAGAGAGCTGAAGATATTCCGACTGCAATTTGCGAGGCGTTTCACATAGCATCAACGGGAAGAAAAGGTCCCGTTTTGGTCGATATAACAAAAAATGCAACAGTTGATCGAGTTTTATTTTCCTATCCGAAAGATGTAAATATTCCAAGTTACAAGCCGACTTATAAAGGAAATATGCAACAGATAAAGCGTGCCGCAACTGAAATTTTGAAAGCGAAAAGGCCTCTTATTTTTTCAGGCGGCGGCGTTATTTCTTCAAACGCATCAGAAAAGCTTGTTGAACTCTCCGAACTGTTAAATATTCCGGTTACATTGACTTTGATGGGTTTGGGTGCAATGCCTTCTTCTCATAAAAATTTTATAGGGATGCCGGGAATGCACGGAATGAAAACGGCAAATTATGCAATTCAAAACAGTGATGTTTTAATTGCAGTAGGTGCCAGATTTGATGACCGCGTAACCGGTCGTATTGAAGATTTTGCATCAGGTGCAAAAGTAATTCACATAGATATTGATCCTGCCGAAATTTCAAAAAACATATATGCGGAAATTCCAATTGTAGGAGATGTGTCAATCGTTTTGAAAGATTTGATTTCAATCATAAACGAAAGAATAAATACGAGATCTAATGAAAAATTGATTCAGGAATATAAGGCAAATAATGATAAATGGGTTAACGATATTTTGAAACATAAATCGGAAAACCCGTTAACTTATGACAAAAATTCTCCGTTAATTAAACCGCAATTCGTAGTTGAAACTATATCGGAATTGGCACCCAACGCAATTATTGTAACAGACGTAGGACAGCATCAGATGTGGGCTGCACACTATTTCGACTTTAAATATCCAAGGCAGTTTATATCTTCAGGCGGGCTCGGTACAATGGGATTTGGACTTCCTGCCGCAATAGGAGCAAAAGTGGGGTGTCCTGACAAAACGGTTATAAATATTACAGGAGACGGTTCTTTTCAAATGAATTCTCAAGAAATTGCAACAGCGGTTCAGCACAATCTTCCGATTGTATCGGTTATTATAAATAACGGTTATTTGGGAATGGTACGCCAATGGCAGGAGCTTTTCCATGACAAACGCTATTCGGAAACCGATATTCAAAACAGCGTTGATTTCGTAAAATTGGCGGAAGCATACGGTGCACTCGGTTTTAGAGTTACTGAAAAAAGTGATTTGAAAAGAACTTTAAAAGAGGCAATCGATTCACAGAGACCTGCTGTAGTTGACGTACTCGTTGACAGATCTGAAAACGTATATCCTATGGTTCCGGCAGGAGCTTCAATTAACGAATATTTGGAACCCGATGCTTAAAACAGGAAAGGAAATATCGGAAAGGGAAATAGGAAAGGGATAAAAAGTGTCACAAAAGAAATCTGATAAAAGTGAAACCGAAGGACAAAAGCACATTTTGTCCGTTTTGGTAGAAAACAAATTCGGTGTACTCGTTCGTGTGTCGGGACTTTTTTCAAGAAGAGGATACAATATTGATAGTTTGTCAGTTGCCGTTACTGAAAACCCGAGTATTTCGAGAATGACTATAGTTGTCAGAGCTGACGATCAAGTTTTGGAACAAGTCAAAAAACAGCTTAACAAATTAATCGATGTAATAAAAGTAATTGATTTAAACGATGAAGAGCACGTGGAACGTGAACTTGCATTAATAAAAGTAAAAACCGTAAAAGACACAAAACCCGAAATATTGCAAATTGTCGACGCTTTCCGCGCAAAAGTAATCGATATCGCAACAGATTCTTTCATTATCGAAGTTACAGGAGACGATAAAAAAATAGAAGCGATCGAAACACTTTTAAGACCGTTTGAAATTCAAGAAATGGTAAGAACAGGACGCGTAGGACTTTCCAGAGGCTATAAAGAAGGTTCAAGAGACAGAAATTGATAATTATTTTATAAGTATCTAATTTATACAAATAATGTAATAAAATTACTAAAAATTACTAAAATTAAGGAGTAAAAATCATGGCAGAAATGTTTTATGAAAACGATGTTGAGCCCGGTGTTTTATCCGGAAAGAAAATTGCGGTAATCGGCTATGGAAGTCAAGGACGAGCTCAGGCTTTGAATTTAAAAGACTCGGGCCTTGACGTTGTTGTCGGCGTTCGCCCCGGCAAAAGTTCGAATGCGGCTGTAGAAGACGGAATGGTTGTAAAAGACGTAGCTTCAGCTGTTGAGTCTGCCGATATTGTACACATATTGCTTCCCGATGAAGCTCAATCGATTGTTTACAAAAAAGAAATCGAACCCAATTTGAAAAAAGGAGCATCAATTAGCTTTTCTCACGGATTTAATATCCACTACAACCAAATAATTCCAAGAGAAGATTTGGATGTATTCCTCGTAGCACCGAAAGGTCCCGGCCATACGGTTCGTGAAACATTTACTCAAGGAATCGGGGTTCCCGGACTCATCGCAATTTATCAGGACGCAACAGGAAACGCCATGAAATATGCAAAATCGTTTGCAAAAGGAATCGGCTGTATGCGTGCAGGAGTTTATGTAACAACATTTAAAGAAGAAACCGAAACGGATCTTTTCGGAGAACAGGTAGACCTTTGCGGCGGTATTTCAGCTTTAATAAAAGCCTCTTTTGAAGTTTTGGTCGATGCGGGTTATCAACCCGAAATGGCATACTTTGAAACTGTTCACGAAGTAAAACTTATCGTAGATTTAATTCACGAAGGCGGCCTTGAAAGAATGTGGGATTCCGTTTCAAATACGGCTGAATACGGCGGAATGACAGTAGGACCTTCAATCATAAATGAAGAATCGGTCGATGCCATGTATATCGCACTCGACAGAATACAAAACGGTCAGTTTGCAAAAGAATTCATACTCGAAGGACTTACAAACTATACAGTTTTAAGAGCAATGGAACGCCTTGAATCGGAACACCTGATGGAAACGGTAGGAAAAGAAATAAGATCAAACATACCGTGGCTTGCCGATAAAAACAAAAAGACTAAAAAATAATTTTTTAGTCTTTTTCTTTTTTATTCTTTCTTTTTTATTCTTTCTTTTTTATTCTTTCTTTTTATTTTTATTGTTTTTCTTTTTTTATTTAACTCCGAGTGCTTCTTTTGCAATTTTTACAGCACCTGTTGCATCTTCCGCGTAAAGGTCGGCACCTATTTCTTTTGCCCATTCTTTTGTTACAGGCGCTCCTCCAACCATCACTAACAATTTATCTCTAAGACTTTTTTCTTTTAATTCTTCTATTATTTCTTTTTGCATATTCATCGTAGTAGTCATAAGAGCGGAAAGGCTTAAGAGATCCGCATCATATTTTTTTACGGCTTCAATAAACTCTTCTTTTGAAACGTCCGTTCCCAAATCGTATACTTTAAAACCCGAAGTTTTAAACAATATCGAAAGAAGCGTTTTTCCGATTTCGTGAACGTCACCTTCAACCGTTCCGATAATAATTGTTTTTCCGTTATTTTCAAAAGCGTCTTTTCCAAATTCATCCATTAACGAGTCTACAACTTTCGTTGCAACGCCTGCTTGCGGCATAAAAAGTTCATCGTCGGAAATGCTGTCCGAAATTTTTGAAAGACCGATTGAAATTCCTTTTATTATATATTTGTCATCGATTCCCTTATTTCTTGCATCAATAATACTTTTTTCAATTAAATCCTTATCACATTTGTATATTGTTTCAGAAATTTTTAATATTTCTCCAACTTCTTCAATTCCTTCAGTTTTTACAACTTCTTCAACTTTTCCAGCTTCTTCAACTCTTTCAATTTTTCCAACTTCTTTAAATTCTTTAATTTTTCCATCATTCTTATTTTCCATAGCCTCCAACTCTCTATCAATTTTAATTATTTTTGTATATTTTTATATATTTATGTATTTTTATATTTTTATTGTTTTTATAAT
>JGI24708J26588_10003766_pt1 | contig 10789 bp, 14 predicted proteins | sample BioPla1DNA2_FD_26588 | JGI IMG/M metagenome (IMG submission 26588) | reverse complement strand
TCCCGTTCCCCACGGTAGCCAACTATCTGGACAAACATCGGTCAGCGTGTTGGATTGCATACCTTCTCTCAAAGACGGAAAAATGGGCCTGCAAGTCTCACTTTTTGTCCAGGAAGAACTATACCTCACCACCCCACAAGGGGCATACTTCCCCCTTGAATTTGGCTTTCGTTTTCAGGATTTCGCCCCGTTAGCAGACTGTGAATATGTAGTTGGTCTTGAGGATATCTTTGAAGAACTCGACTGCAGCGTTATCTCCTTGTCTGGAAGCAATCGGCTAACACTCCATGACCATCGAACCTTTGACCAGTTCTTAGAAATCACGATCCAAGTGCGATTACTCCAAGAAAGCCAACCCCAAATTGCCCTCCTTGTTCCATTCCCATGTGGGGAAGTGTCGTCAAAGATAGGAGTCTGAGTCCATTCCACCTGTCTTACTTGCTCATATAGATGTAAGAGGAAGTGGATATCTGCAAACACTAACTACGTGGAGTGATGTTCATGAGTGATTTAATCGTCGGTATTCTCCTTGGAATGTTGGGATTGGGAATAGCAGGTAGTCTTCTGCTCGCAGCGTTTTTCTTAGGAACACGGCACAACAAGCTCAGCTTCAAGAAGGCCGATCCTCCCTCTGCTCCAACCCTGCAGAAAAGAAGAGTTCCCACCAGTGGCTCGACAATTCCTACAGGAGGAATTGCGCAAACTCAGTTTCGCGTATCAAGTTTCCAGAACGATTCATCGGACACCAATTGACTGCCTAGGAAAGCCTGGGCAGTTTTCTTATGGAAACGGGAACCCCTTCTCAGAGCAGGCGAACAGATGCCTAATATGATATACCAACCCATCTAAGCAATGGGTAATTAAAGAAAGGAGAAATGAAACCATGGGTTTTTGTGAAAAGATTGAAATCCCTCGGGTGGTCTGCGACGAAATCTTCTATATCGAGGATGACGAGTTTAACATTCCGGTTGGAGAAATCCGGGTCCCCCCAGGGAGCGTTATCGACGGTACTGTAACCGTAACAGTCTTGGAATGCGACCCGAGAATTGACTTCCAGCTCAACAGGATCTTTGCTGACGTTGTGTTTATGATTCAAAAGGAGCTGACCATCACCACCCCTGAACTTGAACTGATTCCACTGGAGTTCGGTTTCAGGTTAGAAAGAACAGTGGAATACCGCAAATGTTTCCCACTGGAACTAGAAGCAATTGATCCCGACTTCCTCGTCGATCTTGAATGCTATGTGGTTTTTGTGACGGGAACCGACGTTGTTACTCTCACCCCGTCTACTGTTGACCCTGTAACAGGCGAACTTTTGAAAGATGCCGCCTTCGATGAAGAACTGACGATTCAACTCAAGCTGAAACTGGTTCAAGAGCGGCAATTAATCATGGCTCTTTGTGACCCTAGACATGGAGCAGACCTTAACATCACAACGGAAAACGGACTTGGCGGTAGACGGTAAAACGACGATGGACAGAAAGGAGTGAACTACCTTGGCGCTAGATTTTGTTCGTCGTCAAAGAATTGACGGCGAAAACGCTGTAGATCGTTTTGGAGCTTATTCGATTGAAGTTGATGGTGAAGTTATTGTGGGAGCAACAGGCGAAGTCGCTGACATAAACAATGATGGTTTTCTAGACCTGATTGTAGGTGCTGGCTTCGCAGAGAACGGTGAAGATATTGGCAAGGTCTATATCTTCTTCGGTAATGGAACTGGGCGCTTCGACGATTCACCTATCTTGAGCGCAGCCAATGCAGACATTATTATTGAAGGCCAGAATCCCGGTGACTTCTTCGGAGCAGCGGTGGCCATCACTGATATCAATAATGATGGGCTTCTGGATCTAGTGATTGGGGCCCCTGGCACAGACTTTGCTGCTGCCAATGCGGGAAGTGTGTATGTGTTCTTGAATCAGGGTGGCCCCAACTATTTTCCAACCAGTGCTGCTGGTGCAAACCGGCGCATTGATGGAAACCAAGCCTTTGCTGAATTTGGAAGCTTCGTCGCGACTGCTGACCTTAATGGTGATGGTCTAGCTGATCTAGCCGTTGGCGCACCTTTGTTCGACGTTGGTCCGGCCCCTGATGCGGGAGCCATCTTTACCTTCTTCAATCTAGGTGCGCCCAACTTCTTTGTAAACAGTGCTGCAAGCGCCAATCAAACAATCTTTGGTGCTGTTACAGACGAAGGATTTGGAGTAAACATCTTGCCTGTAGATATTAACAGCGACGGCTTTATAGACCTGGTAGTGGGTTCGCCACTACACAGCCCGGGCCTGACACTGCTGTCTGCAGGGGCGGTCTATATTTTCCTCAACAACGGCCTAGGGGCCTTCCCCACCAGCATTACTACGGCTAGTCAAAGGATCACGGGTTCACAGGCCGGGATGCAGCTGGGCGCTTGTATTGACGTTGCTGACCTAGGAGGGGATGGAGATCTTGACTTGATTGCGGGAGCACCAACATTTAGTCCTGATGGTGCTACAGATCAAGGAGCCCTATTCATCTTCTTCAATAGCGGCAGTGCTACCCCGCCATTCTTCGGAGCCAATTCAGATCTAGCTGAACGGAGAATCGATGGAGAAAATCCAGATGACTTCTTTGGGCAGAGCTGTCATATTGCCAATATGGACCAAACAAACGGTCCCGATATTCTAGTAGGCGCCACTCGCTTTGATGTAGGCCTTGCAGAAAACGTAGGAGCAGTATACCTGTTTCCTGAACGCAGGAGGCGGCATCTTCCCAAGCAATGCAGCCAATGCAGATCTCAGATTGGTTGGTGAAGAAGCCGGCGATCGCTTCGGATCTGGCATCAAAACGGGCGACTTCACGAACGATGGGATACAAGACCTACTCATCGGAGCACGACTGGCCAATTTCGGTGGCGAAGACTCTGGAAGCATCTATTCGTTCATTCGGCAAGTGCAACCACCAGTGCGCAGACGGCAACCGCACTGCGAAAAAGTGAAGGTAGATAGAGTCATCTGTGATGAAATCTTCTATGTAGAAGACGACGAGTTTGATATCCCCATCACAGAGATCCGGGTGCCTACAGGAAGTACCATTGACGGTGTTGTCACCGTGACGGTCCTAGAGTGCGATCCCCGTGTGGATGTCGAACTCAACCGACTTTTTGCTGATGTAGTCTTCATGATCCAAAAAGAACTCACCATCACAACACCAGAACAAGCCTTGATTCCACTCGAATTCGGTTTTCGTCTAGAAAGAACACTAGAGTTTAGAAAGTGCTTCCCATTGGAACTTGAAGCAATTGACCCTGATTTACTAGTTGGTCTGGAGTGCCACATCGTCAGAATAGCAGGGACTGATAATGTCACGCTCAATCCTTCCACAGTGGATCCTGAGACAGGCGCATTTCTGAAAGATGCAACCTTTGATGAAGAGCTCACTCTTTTGGTCAAGGTCAAACTGATTCAGCAAAGGCAGCTCATTTTGCAGGCCTGCTCGCCAAGGCATCAAGTGGATATTGACGTCTCCAGCACCCTTGATACTGTGAACACCAGTCTCTCAAAATCTAAAAGAAAGGACTGAAACACGTGGGTTTTTGTGAGAAGATAAGAACTGACGTAGTGGTCTGTGATGAGATCTTCTATTTTGAGCATGACGAGATCAACGTCCCTCTGGGATTTGATGCCCCGCCAGGCAGTNTCTTATCAGGTGTCGTCACAGTAACACTATCTGAATGCGATGTATTTATTGCAGAAGAGGGAACAATCGAAGCTGACGTGCTCTTCATCGTTCAAAAAGAACTGCTCCTTACTACCCCCGTCGGTGATGTGTTCCCTCTAGAGTTCGTGGAACGGCTTCGCTTTGTTGAACCATTCCGGAAATGCGATGCAGGTGTCCTCGAGCTCCTAGATTTGCAGCCAGAACAGCTGCGCTGCCAAGTTGTGCGCACCATCGGAAGGGATACCATCACGCTAGATACGGATAATGATACCTTCAGTGAAGAGCTAACCATTGAGCTAAAGATTAAAGTAATATCCGAAGTACAGCAGTTCATCAAGCTGTGCTCCCCAAGGCACACTGTAGATATTCCCATTGCAGCGATACAATAGAAGGTCTTCCTTTGTGTCAGACCCCGGGGGAATGTCCCCCGGGGTTTGAATACTTTATCAACCGCTTCGACTTTGCTGTTGACCAGGTCGTCGGCAATGATCACTGAATGACCTGCTTCCAGCAAAGCAACACAGGTATGTGTTCCTATATAGCCGGCACCACCGGCAACTAGTATGTTCATNNAGCCAGCATCTCCTTCTTCCACCTAGTTNGCCATGATGAGTTCTGTACCCTGGCTTGTACGGCGGTCGTGACAAGCCGNTCTATCTATCCACTNGGTTTGATGCATNTTTCCGAGATGTCCCCGGTTCTATCTACGGCAAACTAGGTACCTCTATCTTCATGCCATCATATGCCACCAGAAAGCCGTAGGGCTTAAGCCTTGCTTCTAGTTCTTCATGAAGCAGTCCACCGTTGTGGGAGAAGTGGGTGGCGATGAAGATAGTCTCCTTGGAAGCTATGTTAGTCTCGAGCATCTTTTCTCGGGTCTTGATAACTGCTTCTATCCCCATATGGCTGTCCCAGCCATCGAGATTACCGTTGGTGCAGTCCAGTAGGGCTATGTCTAGCTCAAACTGCTCCAGTGCAGTCCAGACATGGTCGAAGAAGAAGCCGGAGTCATTGCCGTAAAGCAGGTTAATGCCGTCTTTCTGGAAGACATATATAAGGGCGCTCTTGTTGGCATATTGGTAGTGATTGGCCGTGAATGGATAAAGAGCTGCTTCTCCTACTTTGTAGGAGGAGCCGGGTTCTACCTTGTGAAAGCGGATTTCTGCTTCCTTTAGCTCATCCCAATCAGCTGCTTTTTCCACCCAGATATTACCGTAGACATCAAGACCTGGGTCATCTTGGATATGGGCAAATGGCTCGCCTCGCATGGCTAGATCTTGAGGGTAGAAGTGGTCTTCATGATCATGGGTGATGATGAGGTGGCGGATATTTGCTAGATCAAGGTCATGGGTTAGTACGTGGTGGTATGTGTCGGGGGGAAAGTCGAATTTGTACTCACCATCAATCTGCACCGATGAGCGGGTTCTGATGTTCTTGCCTCCTAGGGCCCGGGCTTTTTGGCAGACAGTGCATTGACAAAAGACACCCGGCCAGCCTTCTGCTGCTGCGGTGCCAAGAAAGTGTATTTCCATGGATATCTTCCTTCCCGTGTATTATGAAAGACGGACTCCCCTTACATCATGACTAGGCAAGTATGTCGGCTGCATAATCAGTAGTCATTTGCTATACGTTTAGCAAGCGGCTTCTTTAGCTGAGCTTGCGTTGCATGAAGCCTACTCCGATACTACCGCTACCAATGGTGCCGGGGTATCGGTTGGCTGATAGGTCTTGGTTAGATCCTGCAGGGCCAGCCGCACTCCTTTTTCGTCTCCGTTTTTGCCTAGTTTTTCGAGTACCGCCATGATCTCAAGGAACTCTGCCACATCGTATTTGGCTAGATTCGCTACATAGATCTTCTCGTGGCGGGTGGCTGTGGTGTTTTCTTCATCTAGAAGAAGCTCTTCAAAGAGCTTTTCCCCCGGCCTTAGGCCGATGTATTTGATCTCGATATCCCGGCCCGGTTCAAAGCCGGAGAAGCGGATGAGGTCTTCAGCTAGGTCTTTGATCTTCGTGGGCTCTCCCATATCTAGAAGCATTACTTCTCCGCCTTCACCAATAGCCCCGGCTTGGAGTACTAACTGGCAGGCCTCGGGGATGGTCATGAAGTAGCGGGTAACTTCTGGGTGGGTTACGGTTACAGGTCCACCTTCTGCTATTTGCTTTCTAAAGAGGGGTACTACTGAACCGTCGCTGCCCAGTACGTTGCCAAAGCGTACAGCCATGAACGTTGTGGAGCTCTGTTCATTCATGTACTGCATGATCATTTCTGCTACCCGTTTGGTGGCACCCATGACGTTGGTGGGGTTGACAGCTTTATCGGTGGAGATAAGGACAAAGCGCTCTACTTTGTATCTATCTGCTGTCTGGGCCACTGTTTTGGTGCCGAAGATGTTGTTCTTTACTGCTTCACAGGGGTTATACTCCATCATAGGTACGTGCTTATGGGCAGCGGCATGGAAGACCACGTGGGGTCTAAGCTGGGCAAATACCTGATCTACTCTGGTTGTATCTTGAATACTACCGATAAGGGGTAGGAATGTCACATTAGGGTAGGTCTTTTTTATTTCGAGCTCTAATCGGTAAAGGCTGTTTTCGCAGTGATCATAGACCGCGATGAACTCCGGGTGGAATCTGGCAACCTGCCGGCAGATCTCTGATCCGATGCTTCCTGCTCCTCCTGTGATTAGTACTCTTTTGCCTGTTAGGTATTCTGCTATCTCGTCATTTACTATTCGAACAGGTTCTCTTCGCAGTAGATCCTCTAGCTGGACACTGCGGAGATGATTCATGCTGACGTTGCCGGAGACTATTTCAAATAGTGCCGGTAGGGTTCTGGTTTGTACTGATGCTTTTTGGCAGGTGTTAAGGATCCTGCGGATCACGGTTCCTGGAGCCGTCGGCATAGCGATGATGACTTCGTCGATGGAGCGCTTTTCTAGGATATTAGCGAGATCATCGGTAGTTCCTATGACTTTGGCGCCATAGACTTCTTTGCCGAGTTTGTTTTTGTCATCATCTAGAATACCGTAGACTTTGATGCCTAGCTCGATGTGCTTCTGGATCTCTCTTAGGATAAGGGCTCCGGCATCACCGGCACCGATGACTATGACGTGTTTTTTGATCTCACGGAAAAAGAGCGCACGTAAGCGCTCTAGTGCACCGGCTCGGATAAGGAGTCTAATGCCCGCGATGAAGATGCCAGATAGGAGAAACTGCAGAGCTATTACTGATCTGGGGAGTACTAGGCTCCGATCGACAAAGAGAGTGATGGTATTCGAAGCAGTAGCCCCTAGCAAGATGCTTAAGCTGAGGAGCACTGCTTCTCTTAGGCTGGCATACCGCCAAATACGCTTGTACACTCCGAAGGCGGCTAGAGAAAATATGTAGGCGATGGAGTATATGAAAAAGAGAGATAGGAGTCTGCTAGCGAATGGTCTGGGTATGACGCCGTCGAAGCGGAGGGCAAACCCTAAATAAAGAGCTAGGTTGACGGTGACAAAGTCATATAGTAAGAGAATTAGGTTCATGCTGTTTGCAGCCATTTTTCTTCCTCCAGGTTAGGAAAAACTACTCCCTTCTTGGCGGTGACAAGAGTTGGGAGCTTTTGCGTTCTTTTCAGAGCCGTTAGTGTAGTTATTCTTTGGACTGATAGAAATCCCTGTTTGATGCTAGTAATCGATAGCATATCCCATGGCCAAGGAGTCATAGAATACTCCGCCCACTTGAAATTCTCTGGTGATTATGCCTTCCTCTCGGAAACCCATCTTCTTGTAGAGATGAATCGCTCTGAGGTTGTCGGTGCGTACCCGTAAATTCACTTTGCGGATTACCCCCGATTCCTTGCACCACTGGAGCAGGCAGCGGATCAGTTTCGTTCCAATTCCCTTCCCCCAGTGACCCTTTCGCACGCTCATTCCGAACTCACCGGTATGGGCTGTTCTAGATCGGCCACCACCTGCGAAGGAAAGGCTGCCTACTATTTCCCCATCGATAATAGCTATGATGTAAAGTGCATTGTCCCTTGATAAAGCCCTGGCCAAATAGGCCTTCTCTTGTTCGATGGTAATCCCGAATTCCCCGGGCCCAAAGGTTAGAAAATCCGATTCGCTGGCAATTGCTTCGACATATGCTACCACCTGCGGTGCATCAGTAGGAGTAGCTTCCCTGAGCAGTAACAGTTCTCCACTTTCTAATCTGACCTCAACAGCCGAGAATTTCCCCAATTTCCCTCACCCATCCTTCCATGCAGCCACATCGGACAACCTTGAGTAAACACCGCTTCCCCTCTATGTATTAGGGACCAATATTCCCGGTTAACGACAAGGGACCTGCAGAACGGGCATAGAATACCGAGCACAGCAAGTCATAGTGCAAGTATAGTGCCCAGGTTCATGGCCAAGTGGCTTCTCGGCAAACCAGTTCAACCATCCCCGTGAGGTCTAGACGACTTCCCGAGCTCACGAGCCATGTTGATGGCTGAAAACAGAGTGATCAGTAGAGATAGAGGCTCCATGCTCACTAGCTCCCTCCTTTAGTCCTCCTCACACCCGTCTCTTCTAACCTTTCCTGCACAGCCACGATATCGCCTCTATCATCCGCGATAGCCAATGCCTTCATATAAAAATCGCTTGCTCTATCATAATCAATCTCCCCCTCAGGCCACTTAGAAGCATAGGTATCTCCCCACGCGATATATCCCCAGGGGTCATGGGGGCGCTCCTGCACAATTCCCTCAAACTCCAAGTCAGCCTGCTCATAGTCGCCTAGGCACGCATAGGACTCAGCTATAGAGCGTCTCATATTAGCGAGGATGGAATCATTTGCGTCAGAGAAAACAGTCAAGAACTCCCGGCAGTAATCAATCCTTTTTTTGAAATAACTCTTATCACGCACCCCTGCGTTGCGCAGCTCCATTTCCAAGTCCTGGACAAAATTGCTGACGAAAAACGCACCGCGGAACTGCTCATCAAGAAGATCTAAGTCGCTACATGCCTGCTGTTGGCACTTGGCCTTAATGGCCTTCCATACCTCTAGCCAGATATCGCAACCTGTTTCGGGATCATCAGCTAGAAAATACTGCTCACCCTCATAAATTGAGTTACTCATCTGCTCTACTGACACATTATCGGCTGGGGCCATTCTCTCCCACAAAACCCATGCAGCAAACCAGGGAAAGTCTTCGTCTCTGCCCTGCGCTGTTACCTCGAAGTCATCAAACCAGCCCTCGGAGATGTCCTGAGCTAGATCGTGTTTTTCCACGTCCTCTAAAAACGTGTCCTCGTCGAATGGAATACCAATGTTCTCCAGCATCTGGATGATATCCTCGGTATCCATCTCATTCACTTCTTCATATGACCAATGTCTCATAACTGGATGCGGTCTACCAATGCAGCATTTTTTGTACTTCTTTCCACTCCCGCAAGGACATGGCTCATTTCTTCCTATCTTGCTCAAGATCTTACGCTCCTTTACTTCAGTCATTCATTGTAACAACATTTTCGAAGGTGTGTACGAGCTCTAGAACCAAAGAGCCCTAGCCAATTCCCGGGGCTATAGATTTGAACCCCTTCAGTTAGCTCCTCGATGGCTCCCACGTAACCTTCAGCTACATCCATCACATGGATGTAGTCTCTAATACCGGTTCCTATAGTGTCATAATCATGGCGATATTCAAAGGGTTACCGCCTATCGATCGGCTGCTACTCATTACCGGAGTTGGGGGGGGCCGGAGGGCCATTGACTGACCCGTAGGGCAGATAGCCAAAGTCGTTTTGGAGACAGACGACGGGAAGAGACTTGAGCCCCTCAGAGTGTATTCCGGTGATAGCTCGCTTATAGGCACGCAATGGTGGGCGTTTCATAGTGTAACTCAGGGTCAACCTTAGATTTCGTCAAACATTCGTTCGCCTTCCACTTCAATGGCCTCCTATGGGTCACTCAATTTTGCCTTTTCTGTCGTTGAAAATGATAATGCCGCGCCCAGAAAAACGCAACAAAAAAGAGCCCACACGTTTAGAGTGATGAACTCGTCAACTGGAAGCTAGTTATTTTTGCCATATCAAACGATATTACACTATTGCCAGGTGTCGATTTGTACGCTTCTTCATTATGCATTTTTTCCACTATCTGCGATGCATTTAAACCCCCGACCTCGGCAATAATCGTATCCAACCTTTGCCGATAAGCATCCTTCATGGCAAGGCTGTTTCGCTTAACCATTTCTTCTGTTTCCAAATACTCATCCGCATTTGGACAATATTCGTAGGTGGCTTTGAATACTACTTCTTCGCCTTTGAAAATCTCCTCGTCCATCACTTCAACAACATCGACGTCATGCTGTTCCATGCATATCTTACAAAGCTTCGCCTCGCTCGCAATTTTCCTCATTATATTCACCTCGGCCTTCTATACGGAAAGTCCGATGTTTTCTTGATTCATCCTTATCATCGCACTCCCAATAGCCCAGATCAGCATTTTTGGTATCAATTGATTCCCCTTTTGTTGTTGCCGAAAAGGGCGTCTTCAGAAAAACATCCTGCAATCACCAATTGCCGCTCGTATATATTTTGACAGCCGTTCCAGAAATCCCATTAACGGTAAGCGTCAAAGTGAGTACACCCTACCAACTTCTTGTTCGCGATGAGATAATGAATTCATCATCGTGAAGGAGTTGGTTTTTTGGCAAATAGGGCAAAACAGGAGTTATGGAGAGAACGCATTAAATCCTTCCAGGCCAGCGGGCTTAGCCGCAAAGAATGGTGCCAAAAGAATGATTTACCCGAGAACCAGTTGGGGTACTGGCTGCGCAAGCTTCAAGCCAAAGAAATTGAACCTGGTAGTAACCGCTGGGTAGCAGTTGAAGCCAACTGCCTTTCCAATACAGGTATTTCCATTCAGATCGGTGACGTTGTGCTTGCCGTAAAGCGGGGTTTTGATCACCAGCACCTAAGCCCAATAGAGCTTTTCCAGGTAGCATTGCTTCCCCTTCGGTAGTAGCCCACGTGATTGAAGAAAAGTACGTCATGGGTGTACCTTTTTACCGTCAGGAACAGCAGTGGGCAAGACGGGGTGTTCCGCTATCAAGGCAGAATATGGC
>JGI24708J26588_10003764_pt1 | contig 10789 bp, 9 predicted proteins | sample BioPla1DNA2_FD_26588 | JGI IMG/M metagenome (IMG submission 26588) | reverse complement strand
CCTTTGCCATATTGCTCTGCGAAAGAGTTGCCGACAGCATCCATCAGTTCGGCAATCGTCAGATCGTCCTTCGCTTCTCGAAGATTGATTACGCGCGATTTTACAGACTTGATAGCGCGTGATTTTAATTTCGAGTCCGATACGGTGAGATAACGCATCATCGGTTCGATATCGGTGTCAACCATCAACGTTCCATGATGGAGCGCGACACCTTTCATGTAACGGAACGCATTGCCGGAAAACTTCCTGCCGTCGAGCAGGATGTCATTTCTTCCTGACCGCACCGCATCAAGCCCCAGTGCCCTAACGGCATCAAGGATGACCTGAAAGCTCTCACCGAGATCGAATTTGGAGCGGGGAAGGATGATCGAAAAATTCAGGTTCCCGAGGTCGTGGTAGACGGCTCCTCCGCCGGTACCGCGCCGCGCGAGGAATCCGTCCTCGTCTTCAAGCAATCCCGTCTTGCATTCCGCCCATGCGTTTTGATTGCGCCCGATGACGACCGTGTGTCGATTTTGCCACAGAAAGAGAACGGCGCCATAAGGGCGGTCTCCCGCCTCCGTAAGATCGCTTTCACAGAGACCCATGAGGTATTCTTCAAGCGCTAAGTTGTTCCATGGATTGGTAAGATCGGTTGTGAGAATGAGCAGCGGCTTCAACACCTTTGGTTTTCTTGTCTCTTCATTTTTAATGTGCGATGCGAGACCATCACCTGTCTTGTTGATTGCTTTGATTTCAGTTTTCTTTTCCATATTTACCATCTTATCGAGAAAAGCGGTGATTGAAAAGGTCCGGATAATATTCGGTGCTATTATGTCATCAGAACGTGATGGGAGTGTAGGCGATCGGATGAAAGACTGTACTAAAAGAGATGATAGCGGGTGCGCACTGAATATTCAGTGCCGCGAGAAGTATGCGCATGACTGCGCGTCATTGGCTGAAAGAACGGTGAGTGCTTTTGAGCGTTCATGCGGAGCGATCGTATTTAAAGAGATGGAGGGCGCTCTCTATGTCCTTGTGATCCAGCATGGAGCCGGACACTGGTCCTTCCCGAAAGGTCATATGGAGGCAGGGGAGAGTGAGCACGAAACGGCGATCCGCGAAGTTGCTGAAGAGACTGGCATTGAGATCGAGATTACATCGAACTTTCGGGGCGAATCGACATACTCGCCTCGCCCGGGTATCAGAAAGACAGTCACCTTTTTTATCGGGAATTTGCTTGGCGGTGAGATTCAGGCTCAGGAAGGTGAAATCTATGCTGTTCATTGGATGAGCGCTGCTGATGTCGTTCCGCTCCTGACATTCGACAATGATCGATCGATCTTTATAAACGCTTTTGAGCATTACCTGAAGTATGATCGGGTGTGTGCCAATGATTGTCACGATGACGAAAAGAGCGTAGCTGACGGTTGCTCATCTGACGCTTTTACGTTGAAAGAGCGCTATACGGTTGAGGAGCTCCTCGATATTATGGCGTTTTTGCGCAGTGACGAGGGCTGCCCGTGGGATCGCGTTCAGACTCATGAGAGCATTAAGGGAAATCTCATTGAGGAGGCGTACGAAGCCGTCGACGCGATTCGTCTCAAGGATGCCGGCAAGCTCTGTGAGGAGCTCGGCGACGTGATGATGCAGGTCGTCTTCCACGCGCAGATCGCTGACGAGGCTGGGGCATTCACCTTTGAGGATGTCGTGTCGGGTATCTGTCGCAAGCTGATCTCGCGCCATTCGCACCTCTTCGGTGATGATGTCGCGACGACGCCCGGCGACGTGCTCGACACGTGGGAAAAGAATAAGCGACTGGAAAAGGGGCATGACAGTATCGTTCAGGAATTAAAAGATGTGCCGATCTCTCTGCCGGCGCTCATGCGTTCGTATAAATTGCAAAAGCGCGCCGCGCGTATCGGTTTCGATTGGCCGACGATTGATGGCGCGCGCGAGAAAATAGCGGAGGAAACGAGAGAACTGTTCGACGAGGTGAACAAGGCGACATGCGGTGGTGAGTCTGCGAAGTACTCCGATGACGCCTTGTTGCGAAAGCGCATTTTCGATGAGGCCGGCGACCTTCTCTTCGCGGTAGTCAATGTGCTCCGTATCCTCAAGATTGACCCCGAGGCCGCGCTAAACGCGACATCGGAGAAATTTATACGACGTTTTGAGATGATGGACGAACTTGCGCGAGAAAACAATCTTGAGCTGGAAGAAATGACGCTTGAAGAGATGGATTGGCTTTGGAACAAATCAAAAGAGATAGAGAGAGAATAGATGAGATTAGATAAATATTTGAAAGTCTCGCGTATTGTCAAGCGAAGATCGGTTGCGAACGAAATGTGTTCCGCGGGGCGTGTCGAGGTGAATGGTCGTCAGGGGAAGCCGGGCACGACGATCAAGGTTGGCGACGTGCTGGACATAGGGTATGGGAAAAACCGTGTCAAAGTCCGAATTCTTGAAGTGCGCGAGCACGTACGCAAAGAAGAAGCTGATTCACTCTACGAAGTGCTTGAGGGCTGAGACGCGTAAAAGGTGCTAACGGAAGAACGCTTGTACGCCTTGTGGAGAACGTTGCATTGAGTGCTGCCGTACGGTTCTTGCAGTAAATACTTGCTACTGCGTTGCTCAATTCCATAAAGACAGAACAGCTCCTTTACAGCTCTCCTTTTCAGTAGAGCGCCTTTTTTATTGGTTGAGTTGCAAAACCGAACAAACTGCACTAATATGACTATATCTCAACAGGATGTCAGGTCGACAGGTGAACACTATGCGTGCGAGTTACGTTGAAGACAATCGCCATAATCGGAGAGCTGCGACGCAGACTTTCTTTTTGCGCTTGTTTGCGGGTGTCGTAACGGTGATCATTCTGGCTCTGTGCATTTCCTCTTTTATTTCACAAAACCGGGAGTTTAGCCGCTTGCAGGCGGAACGCCGCCAGTTGGAACGTGAGCGTGACGAGCTGTTCGAACAGTATGAAGAATTGCGCGGATTAAACGAAATTGTTGATTCTCGCGATTATATCGAGCGTATCGCACGCGATTATCTCGGTATGGTACGCCCCGGTGATATTGTCATTCAGGTAGACTAGAATCAGATCAATTTAGAAAAGGATTTTTCATATGTTTTATTTGGGATGCCATTTATCTGCAAGCGGCGGTTATCTTGCAATGGGGGAAACGGCAGTATCGATTGACGCAAACACGTTTCAGTATTTCACGCGCAACCCGCGCGGCGGTGCCGCTCGGGCCCTTGACCTCGATGATATCGCCGCCTACAACGCATACGCGGCGGAAAATGCGTTCGGAACGATCGTGGCGCACGCACCTTACACGATGAATCTCTGCTCAAATAAGCCGAGAGTTCGCGAGTTCGCCAGAGAGATGATGCGCGACGATCTGGAGCGTCTGCAACACGTCGACAACGTCGTTTACAATTTTCATCCGGGCAGTCACGTCGGACAAGGTGTCGATGCGGGCATTGAAATGATCATCGACGCGATCAATGCCGTGCTCACGGAGGAGATCAAAACACCGATCTTGCTCGAGACAATGGCGGGAAAGGGAAGTGAAATCGGTCGCTCGTTTGAGGAGCTCGCGCGTATCATTGACGGAGTGATTTTAAAGGATAAGATCGGCGTTTGTATGGACAGCTGCCATATGCACGATGCCGGTTACGATGTAGTCAACGATCTTGACGGCGTGTTAGGTGAGTTCGATCGTCTTGTGGGGCTCGACCGTGTCAAGGCGTTTCACCTCAACGACAGCATGAATCCTTTCGGGAGCGGCAAAGATCGCCACGCAAAAATCGGTGAAGGTACGCTCGGTCTTGATGCCATCGTCCGAATCGTGAATCATCCGAAGCTTAGGGATTTGCCGTTTAACCTTGAAACGCCGAACGAACTCGACGGTTACGCGAATGAAATCGTTCTCTTGAGGGAAAAGAGAGCAATCGCCTAGTGTCGAAGAGAACAGTCCTCGGTAATTTACAGTGCACAAAACTACGCGCACATAGGCGGCGAAGACGCCGTGTGCGCGCAGGTCGTCTGTTAAACAGTCCCCGGAGGAAATAGCGCCGAGGACTGTTTTCGATTATTCTTTGCCCGCTTTTTTTGCAAGACGGGCGTTCATCGCTTTTTCTACGGCATTGATGATGTTGTGGTAACCGGTGCAGCGGCACATATTCCCTGCGAGTTCTTTACGCAATTCGTCGCGCGTGTACCGCTTGCCCGTGCGGAGCAGGTGTTCTGCCGACATGATAAAGCCGGGCGTGCAGAAACCGCACTGTACGGCTGTTTCATCGATAAATGCCTGTTGGATGTCGGAGATGGTGCCGTCGACATCGACGAGTCCCTCGACCGTCAGCACATCTTTTCCGTCAGCCCAAATGGCCAAGAAGATACAGGACGCAAAGACTTCACCGTTGACGAGTACGGTGCAGGCGCCGCATTCTCCGACTTCACATCCTTTTTTTACAGATGTGAGTCCGAAATCATTGCGCAACATGTCGGAGAGCGATTCACGCATGTCGACAGACGTGGTGACTTGCTTCCCGTTGAGAGTGAAAGTAATTGTCTTGAATTGTTTTTCGATCATGACCAGATTCCTCCTGCGCGGTTGATTGATTCTGTCAGGCAGCGTCGCGCCAGCTCGCCCTGAATGTGAAGGCGGAACTCTTTTGTCGCACGCCAGCTCGTGCGCGGATTGACATCTTGCAATGCGCCTGCGGCGAATGCCTCGACTATTTCCTTCGAAACGGGTAGTCCCTTGACCGCCTGTTCGGCACTTCTCGTCCGCATCGGGATCGGTCCCGCCACTCCGTAGCAGATGCGGGCGTCAACGATTGTCTTCTTGTCTTCGCTCAACTTGACGTTGGCGGAACAGCCGCTCGTCGCAATGTCCATCGCGCCACGCATCGCGTATTTGTAATAAAAACCTTCGTAGCCTCTATAGCTTTCGGGGCGGATGAGGATCGCCGTCTGAATTTCATCGGGGTGTATGTCGACTCGTTTGGCTCTAAGATAGAATTCTTCAATCGGTACGAGACGTTTGCCTTCAGAACCTGTGAGCTCGATGATCGCATCGTACGCCATCAAGGTAGAAGCCGTGTCGGCTGACGTCACGCCGTTACATGTGTTGCCGCCGATGGTGCCGATGTTTCTGATCTGCGGACCTCCGACCTTATCGGCCGCTTCGCCGAGAACACGCACATATTTCTGAATAATCTCGTTCTTCGTAACCGCTGCAAAGCTCGTCAAAGAGCCGATGCGAATCGTCCCGTCGTCATCGAGCGAGACGCCGCGGAGTTCATCGATCGTGTAAATGCTGATGAGATCACATCCGGCAAGGTCGCCTGCTCTGATCGAGATCAAAAGGTCGGAGCCGCCGGCGATGATTCGCGCTTGCGGTTCTTCCATCCGAAGTCTGACGGCATCCTCAACAGAGTTTGCTTCGTAAATTTTGTTTATATCGTACATAGGTTTCTCACTACTCCTTGTCACCGGATTGCAACTAGGGAGTTCATCCTTTCTTTTTTCTGTCAGTGCCAATCTTCCCTGTCTTTTAGAGCGTCTCGAAAAGCCCGGCTTTTGTAAACTCGGCAAACAGCTTATGCGGATTCATCGGCAGAGAGTTGATGGCGACGCCTGTTGCCTGAAGAATTGCATTCCTGATAGCGGGCGCCGGAGAACATGCAGGCGGCTCGCCGAGAGCTTTTGTTCCGAAGGGACTCGTCGGTTCCGGGTTTTCCGCGAAGTCGACCAATAAATCGGGGTGGTCTACCGTCGTGGGAAGTTTGTAATCGAGCAAATTGTCGTTGAGGATACGCCCCGTCTTTTCGTCGACTAGGAGTTCTTCGTAGAGTCCGAACCCGATACCCATGCTCATGCCGCCATGCACCTGTGCCTCGGCGAGCTTCGGATTGATCAGAATGCCGCAGTCATGGACGTTGACAATGTTGAGAAGCTTCGCTCGGCAGAGAGGAATGTCGACTTCGACTTCTGCGATCGACGCGCCGAAAGAATAAGCATTGCTCCTGATGGAATACGTACTCTCTGCGGCAATGTGTTCGCTCTCCTCCATATCGTAGAGTATTCTCGTCGCCAGCTCACCGACCGTCATGAGAATTCTGCTGTCGGTCGTTCTAACGATATTACCGTTGACGATATCCAGAATAGCGACCGGCATACGCGTCAGTTTCTGGGCGTGTCTCAAGATTTTTGCTTTCAACAGTTCGCCCGTCTGCTTGATCGCGAATCCGCCGATGTATGTTTGACGCGAAGCATATGCACCTGAACCGTAAGGCGTGACATCCGTATCTTGGTTCGTAAAGACGTGCACGTCCTCGAGGCGCAGCCCGACGGTGTCGGCAGCCATCTGCGCGAAAGCGGTGTCGCAACCTTGCCCGATTTCCGTTTCACCTGTCATCAGCTGGATAGAACCGTCCTGATTCAAGATCATGCGGCACGACGACGTCTCTACGCTGATTGGCCATACTGCCGTGTTATACCAAAATAGCGATGTTCCGATACCGCGGCGAACGGGCCCTGTCTGATTCTTGTACAATTCAACTTTTTTGTCGTAGTCGATGAGCGCTATTGCTTTATCCAAGCACTGGTTAAAGGTGTCGTGATAGAGCTCATTCTTTGAGAAATCATCGTAATAACCGACGGGCATACAATTTTTCCTTCTGAATTCCACAGGGTCGAGATTCATTTTTGTGACGATATCTTCGATGTGGCATTCATTGTGGAACGTTGCCTGCGGCATTCCGTATGCGCGCATCGCTCCGGCTACCGGCTTGTTTGTATAGACAGTCCAAGAGTCGGCTTCGACGTTATCACACGGGTAGAGCTGCGGGAATGCGCCCATCGCTTTGGCGACTACGGAGTGACCGTGTGAGGCGTAAGCGCCTTGGTCGGACCACAGCTCGAGTTTTCTCGCGGCGAACGTTCCGTCGGGGCGCAGCCAGGAGATGATGTGACAAGGCATCGCATGGCGCACGCGGTTGTTAACAAACGTCTCTTCGCGGCTGACATCGAGTTTGACCGGGTGACCTCCAACCTGCAAGGACAGCCATGCACAGAGAGGCTCATACAACGCGTCCTGTTTGTTGCCGAAACCTCCACCGATGTACGGCTTGATGATGCGCACTTTGCCCCAAGGCCAACCGAGCGCCTGCGCCACGACACGCCTCACGATATGAGGAATCTGTGTCGAAGTGACGACCGTCATGCGGCCACCTTGCTCTCTATAGGCGTAGCAGATGTGGTTTTCAATATGAGCGTGTTGTACGGTCGGCGTGTAATACCAGCCCTCGACCTTGATAAGTCCCGGTTCTTTGATCGCTTCTTCGTAATTGCCGATCCTTATGTCCGAGTGTGCCAAGATGTTGTCGTTTTGACGCTCGGGATGAATAAGCGGCGCTCCATCTTGCGCCGCTTTAATGGGATCAATCACGAAAGGGTATTCTTCGTACTCAACCTTCAGTGCCTGAATCGCGCGATCAGCGGCGACATAATCTTCGGCGATAACGGCGGCGACATCGTCTCCGTAATACCTGACGTGCTCGTTAAGTAATTTTCTGTCGGCGACATCCTGATGTGCCGGATCATTGCTCCAAGGGTGTCCCGCTGTCGGGAACGGTAGATCAGGAACATCGAAACAAGTCAGGATTTTGACGACGCCGTCGATTTTTTCTGCTTCTGACGTATCGACGCTAACGACACGTCCGTGTGCGATCGTTGAGTGCAAGATACGGGTAACGTAAGCGTGCTTAGGGCACATATCGTCCGTGTATCTGGCACGCCCCGTTACCTTATCGAACGCATCAACGCGTTTGTGAGATTTACCGATTACCATTAATTCCCTCCATCTGTGAAATCACATGAACAAGGCTAGAACAAACGAATTTCCGAAGATTGAGTTGTGATTCCGACCTATTCCTCTGTCATTCATTCATTTTTTACTGCCCAAAATGACCAACAAGACATTTCTTTTTATTCTACAGGAAATCAGCGATCATTTCATCAGTGAGTGAACTTGCCGGAGCAGTTTTCGTAGCTATTGCACGTAAAAATTTGATTTTCCCTTGTTCGTTTCATCATTTCCCCGTACTAAAGTCGGGAAATAAAATTATTAGTCAGAAACCGTGACCGTAAAATGACTGTAAGTTTTTCCAGTAGAATGATTTTTTTCTCACACAAAGTGACATTCATTTGTTAGAATAGTAAACATAGAGCCGGCTAATGCCTAGGAACGGTTTTTATTTAGGCATTTCGTACAATTTGGGGTGCCGGTAATACTCTCAGTACCCTGATTGGAAACCGGATGCCGGTAATATTACGACTGTCAACGATCGACATTAGCCCAAAGGAGGAAAAGAGAAAATGAGAAACAAATGGATTAGAATGCTGGCGCTGGCACTGGTGCTCGTCATGTCTTTCGGTTTGCTTGTCGCGTGCGACAAGAAAGATTCGGGTTCTGCCAGCGATCCCGATGCCCCGAAGAAAGATGTAAAAGTCGCATTGATTCTTGAAGGATCGATCGCAGACATGAGCTGGAACGCGACAGCTTATGAAGGCCTGAAGAGGATTGAAGGTCTCGGCGCCACGATCGGACACACTGAGAACACGCCGGTTGCCTCCGCGGCCGACGCGATTCGCGCTTTTGCGAGTGACGGATACGATGTCATTTTCATGTCATCGAACAGTTTTCAGGACGTAGCGGTTGAAACGGCGAAAGAATTCCCCGATGTTCAGTTCTTCCTGATCAACTCGGCAGCAACGGAGTCGAATATCCGTTCATTTGCGATCCAGGACGCGGAGCAGGGCTTCCTCATGGGTGCCTTAGCTGCATTGCTGTCGGTTAATAACAAAGTCGGTTTCATCGGAGGTCTTCCGATCAACCCGATCATCAACGGCGGCAAGGGATTCGAGCAGGGTGCAAAATATGTCAATCCCGACATCGAAATCATGTCGCAGAACACAGGTAACTTCGACGATGCCGTCGCAGCGAAAGAGCTTGCCAAACAGTTCGTGAGCGAAGGCGTGGACGTACTCTGTCCGATGGCGAACCAGGCATCGCTCGGCGTCATGGAGGCGGCGGAAGAGACGGGCGTTCTCGCGATCGGCTCCGGTCGGAATCAGGAGACTGTGGCGCCTAACGCCGCGGTCGTCGCGATCATAAAAGATACGTCGATCGCCTATGAGGCGGCGTACAAATCGTATCTCGAAGGAAAGATGCCTGAAGAGATTCTCCCTATGGGCGCCGCGCAAGGAGTCATCTACATCGGTGAATATTATAAGGACGACATTTCGCAGGATATCAAAGATAAGCTCAACGATATTCAACAAAAGCTGGCGGCCGGCGAAATCAAAATCAAACTCGACTAAGGAACACAGCCTATGTCGAATGACAACATCTAAAACGATGATGAAGGCACTCGCAACTCAGTTGCGCGTGCCTTCATTGTTCATAACCGTCCGCACAACTGAAGCAATGTTCTTCGTGTAAGAAATTCGGTGAGGCGGATGGCCTCAGAAAGGACACGTATGGAGGGTTTAGGTATTAAGCAGAGACTTCAGGAGACCTTGAAGTCGATTTATTTCCCTTTCGTGGCGATTGTTGTCTCACTTCTAATTGGTAGTGTCGTGATTCTTGCGACAAGCACTACCAGTCCGTTAACAGCCTATGGACATATGCTGAAAGGCGCATTCGGAAACTTAGCCGCTTTCGATGCGACGCTTATTAAGGCGATTCCTTTGATCTTTACCGCTCTTTCCTTCTCGCTTGCGAGACGAAGCGGCATTATCAACCTTGGAGCGGAAGGTCAGTTCATGATGGGGGCGCTTGCCGCAACGGCTGTTGGAGTGGCGACACCTAATCTGCCCGCGATTATACACCTGCCTGCCACATTGTTGGCAGGTTTTCTCGGAGGGGCGCTTGTCGGACTTCTCACCGGTGTGTTAAAAGTCAGATTCGGCGCGTCGGAGCTTATCATCACGATCATGCTCAATTACATTGCGAAAGAGTTGATTTCATTCTTCGTCAATGGCCCGCTGATGGACAGCGCCTCGAGCTCGTACCCGCAATCGGCGCCGATGGAACCGTCAGCCAGACTGTACAAGTTTATTCCCGGCATGAATGTTCATACCGGGCTCATTATCGCCTTGGTGTTCATTTTCCTGTACTATTTCTTCCTTTGGAAGACGACGGCAGGCTTTGACATGCGTGTAGTCGGATTTAACCCGTCTGCCGGAGAGTATGCCGGAATGAACATCGGCCGCTCGACGATCTTCGCTCTCTTCCTCGCAGGAGGGCTCGCAGGGCTCGGCGGATGCATTGAAATTATTGCCGTCCAGGGACGTCTTATGATGACATCATTCATAGTTCCTTACGGCTTCACCGGAATTGCCGTGGCGTTGCTCGGTAACCTCAATCCCTTAGGAGTTCTATTTTCAGGTATTTTGTTTGGCGGTTTGTCTGCCGGGGCACTACGTATGGAAGTCATGACGCGTAACGTCAGCTCGTCGGTTGCCGTCGTCATCCAAGCCCTGATTATTCTCTTTATTGCGGGAAGGCAGATGTTCGCGATCAAGAAACGTTACAGATCTCGCTCATCTTCCGGAACAAGTGCCGGCAAGACGGTCACGGACGAGGCAAAGGATGATGATGCACCGCTTGCCCCCGCGACCGCAGAGGAAGGAGTGTGACCTTATGAATGAAGTTGTAAGTTTCTTTTCGACAACACTTCGTCTGGCGACGCCGACTCTGCTCGCGGCACTCGGAATCGTATTCAGTGAACG
>JGI24708J26588_10003759_pt1 | contig 10795 bp, 8 predicted proteins | sample BioPla1DNA2_FD_26588 | JGI IMG/M metagenome (IMG submission 26588) | reverse complement strand
TCTTAATGGAATAGGCATACTTTCCTGATTAAACCAAGCAATCATTTCTATTGGTTTCATCCAAACTTTCATTTACATCACCTCTAAAAATTACCCATCATAGGATATTCCTCTTCCATTACAACTCCCCCAATTATAGGCTCAATTCCAGAATGGAGGAAACATGAACGTATAACAGTATCATATCCATATTTATATCTTAGTTTATCTATGGTATTATCCAATATTTCTTCTTTTTTATTATATTCTTCCATTAATGATAATTGAAAAAAGTCATTGGAAGATAGTTGAGAAACACTAATGGAAAAACTTCTTATAGGCTCACCTTTCCACATTTTATCAAATAGTTTTCTAGAAGTTTTATATATGGTATTTGTAGAATCTGTAGGTATGTCTAATTTCTTTTGATGGGAATAGGAATAAAATTTATAATCTTTAAGCCCTACAGATACAACACTACCTTGTTGTTTTATACTTCTAATTCTCATACCTATCATTTCTGAAATAGCCAATAAAATCATATGGGCTTCCTTTTTATTGTCCACATCAAAGGAAGTGGTAGTGGAATTTCCTATGGATTTTACTGGTGGAGGTATATTTTTTACAGGAGAATCTTCTATTCCATTGGCATAGTTCCATATAGTGAGGCCAGGTTTTTTAAGCCAAGAATATATATATTCCCTATCTAATTTAGCCAATTCTCCTATGGTAAATATTCCCCTTCCATTTAATTTAGCTTTAGTTTTTGAACCTATCATAAATAATTCTTCCACTGGTAAAGGCCACATTTTATTTTGGATTTCATTGGTAAATAAAGTATGTACTTTATTAGGTTTTTCAAAATCTGAAGCCATTTTAGCCAATAATTTATTTGGGCCAATTCCTATATTTACTGTAAATCCCAGTTCGTTTTTAATTCTGTCTTTAATTTCATAGGCTGTGTTTAAATAGTCCTCTTCATTGGAATAGTCTAAAAATACTTCATCTATGGAATATCTTTGTATAATGGGAGAATATTCTTCTAATAGTTCCACCATACTATTACTAGCTTTCATATATCTTTCATAATTTGGTGGTATAACTACAAGATTAGGGCATTTTTGCTTCGCTGAATATATACTTTCGCCAGTAAATATTCCATATTTTTTAGCTGGAATGGATCGAGCTAATACTATACCTTGGCGTTTAGACTGATCTCCCCCTACTATAGAGGGAATTACTCTTAAATCAGTTTTTTCTCCATATTGTAATCTATAGGCTGCTTCCCAGGAAAGATAGGCAGAATTAGCATCTATATGAAATATAATTCTATTTTCCATGAAATCCCTCCTATTATTAAATTTATTATACCAGAACATATGTTCATTGTAAAGGGATACTTAATTCAAATTGTATAATTTTTTAAAAATGATATAATAATAATGAAAATTGAAAGGAGTGGATTATGTGAATATAGATCAATTAAGTATTAATACCATTAGAGTATTATCAGCAGAAGCAATTGAAAAAGCTAATTCAGGTCATCCTGGCTTGCCCCTTGGTGCAGCACCTATGGCTTATACCCTTTGGGCAAAGGTGATGAATCATAATCCTAAAAATCCAGATTGGATAAATAGGGATAGATTTATTTTATCAGCTGGTCATGGTTCTGCTATGTTATACTCATTATTACATTTATTTGAATATGGCCTTACAATGGAGGATATTAAAAATTTTAGGCAATTAGATAGTAAGACTCCAGGCCATCCAGAATATGGTCTTACCACTGGAGTAGAGGCTACTACTGGACCTTTAGGTCAAGGAATTACCAATGGTGTGGGAATGGCCATGGCAGAAGCTCGTTTGGCTGCAGAATTTAATAGGCCTGGCCATGAAATAATTGACCATTATACCTATATATTAGCTGGAGATGGCTGTATGATGGAAGGAATTAATTATGAAGCAGTATCTTTGGCAGGTACATTAGGTTTAGGAAAATTAATAGTATTATACGATTCTAATTCCATTACCATAGAAGGAAGTACAGATATAGCCTTTACTGAGGATGTTTCCAAAAGATTTGAAGCATTAGGCTGGGAGACTTACCATGTAGAGGATGGAAATGATATAGAAGCTATTGAAAAAGCCATAAAAAAGGCTAAGGAAAACTTAAACCAACCATCCCTAATTAAAATAACTACAGAAATTGGTTATGGAACTTCTAAGCAAGGAAAAAGTTCTGTCCATGGTTCACCTCTAGGAAAAGAGGATATGGAAAATCTAAAAAAATTCTTAGATTGGAAAGAAGAAGAATTTACTGTGCCAGTGAAAGTACAGGAACATATGACTAATTTAGTTAAAATGGGAGAAGAAAAAGAAAAAGCTTGGGAAGAAAAATGGGAAGCCTATAAAAAGGAATATCCAGAACTAGCCAAAGAATTGGAAAGTTGGATTAAATTAGAACTTCCTATGGATTATTTAGATTCAGAAGAATTTTTACAATTTGATAAAGATTATTCCACTAGGGAAGCTTCTGGTGTAGTTATTAATAGATTAGCAGAAAGAATTCCAAATTTAATGGGTGGTTCAGCAGATTTAGCTCCATCAAATAAAACTTATATGAATAATAGGGAAGTATTTTCTAAGGAAAATTATAAAGGTTCTAATATTCACTTTGGAGTAAGAGAACATGCCATGGCAGCTATACTTAATGGAATGGCTCTACATGGAGGATTAAGAGTATATGGTGGAACATTCCTTATATTTAGTGATTATATGAAACATAGTATGAGATTATCTGCACTAATGAACAAACCAGTTACTTATGTACTTACCCACGATAGTATTGGTGTAGGGGAAGATGGACCTACTCATCAGCCAGTGGAACAATTGGCTATGCTAAGGTCTATGCCTAATATGGTAACATATAGACCTGCAGATGCTAGGGAAACAGCCATAGGCTGGTATGAAGCATTAAATAGAAAAGATGGTCCTACATCTTTAATACTAACAAGACAGGGACTACCAATATTAGAGGGAACAGGTAGAGAAGCGTTAAAAGGTGGCTATATATTAAAGGATACAGGAGATAATATAGATATAATTTTAATGGCTTCAGGTTCTGAAGTTCAATTAATCTATAAAGCTGCAGATATTCTAAAGGAAAAAGGTATTAGTTCTAGAGTAGTAAGTATGCCTTCTTGGGAACTATTTGAACAGCAATCTGAAGAATACAAAGAAAGTGTATTACCAAAGAATATAAGAAAAAGATTAGCAGTAGAAGCAGCCTCCCACTTAGGTTGGCATAAATATGTAGGTTTAGATGGAGAAATAATTTCTATGGATGGATTTGGAGCTTCCGCCCCAGGAGAATTATTATTTGAAAGATTTGGTTTTACAGTAGACAATGTAGTAGAAAAAGCTTTAAAATTAATGAAGTAGATTATGAAACATTGGGTGTGCAGGGCCTACCTATATTTATTCCATGGGTGTGCAGGGCCTAATGTTGAATATAAAAAACTTTTATTAAGGAACATATCTCCAGGAGATATGTTCCTTATTTTTTAATAAAATTAAAATTTTATTGCAAATTCCTTCTATTTGTTATATTGTATATATAACAAATAGAAGGAGGGAAGTCATTTGTTAAAATTACAAAATATATCTAAAACCTATGGCAAAGGAAAAGTTAAAGCCGTAGACAATGTAAATTTAGAAATAAGACCTGGAGAAATATTTGGTTTCTTAGGTCCCAATGGTGCAGGAAAGACTACCACCATAAAGATGATAGTAGGCTTATTAAAGCCTGATGAAGGAAATATATTTTTAGAAAACATAAATGTTTGGGAAGAGCCATTAAAGGCTAAAAGTCAAATATCCTATGTGCCAGACACTCCAGAAATATACGATAAATTAAAGGGCATAGAATATCTTAATTTTATAGCAGATATGTATGAAATTCCTAAAGACATAAGACATGAAAGAATTGAGAAATATTTGGAAGTATTTAATTTAAAACATGCCATAGGAGATATTATAGGGAGTTATTCCCATGGCATGAAACAAAAATTAGTTCTTATATCTGCCCTAATCCATGAACCAAAACTTTTTATACTAGATGAGCCTATGGTAGGGCTAGATCCAAAATCCTCCTTTCAATTAAAAGAGATTATGAGGGAAAGATGTGATGAAGGAAATACTGTATTTTTCTCCACCCATGTATTAGAAGTAGCAGAAAAATTATGTGACAGAATTGCAATTATAAATAAAGGGAAAATCGTAGCCCTAGGTACCATGGAAGAACTTCGAAGCCATGCAGAGGAGAAGGAGTCCCTGGAAAATATATTTTTGGAGTTGACAGAGTAATGGAAAANATCATATCTTTAATTAAAACAGATTTAAATGTAAGTTTTGGTCTATCAGCTTTAAAATATAAATTTCAAAATAAAAAAGATAGATGGCAGAGTATAATTTTATTTATAGTTCTTTTATCTTTATTACCTACTTATATTATGATAGTTAAGGGACTTTCTGAATTATATTTAGCCTATGTACAAATAGGACAAAAATCTGCTTTTTTATTAAATGGTTTTGTATACTCTCAATTAATTGTATTTATATTTGGAATAATATTTATTCTGTCTAAATATTATTTTTCCAATGATTTAGATATATTGGTACCACTACCTATAAAATCACGAGATATTATAGCTGCTAAATTTATAACATCTATGGTAAATGAATACATGACATCTTTACCAATAATATTGCCTTTTATATTTATATATGGAATAAAAGGTAATGAAGGAATATTATATTGGCTATATTCTATACTATTAGTATTATTTGTACCAGTAATACCCTTGGCACTAGCCTCTATAATAGTTATGGTATTTATGAAATACACCAATATTAGAGGTAGAAAAGACCTTCTTAGGGGAATAGGCTATGTTTTTCTTTTAGTAGCCATGTTGGCTTTTCAATTTAAAATGCAATCCATAGCTCAAAAATCAGTACTGGAAGGAAATGATTTTTTCTTCAATATAGCTAAGGATTCCAATATACTAGTTAGGAAAATGGGTAAGGCTTTTCCACCTGGCATGTGGGGGAGTTTAGCACTAGGGGAAAATAGTAGTATTACAGGTTTATTAAATTTAATATTATTTATAGGTCTATCCATACTTGTATTTTTAATTATGTTAGAATTAAGTGAAAAGTTATTTTTTAAAGGACTAATAGGAAATATGGAAGTAAGCCATAGTAGACATAAAAAAATTTCTATTAAAGATTATAGTAAAGTATCTCCTGGATTTATAGCCATAGCTTTAAAGGAGATAAAAATGCTCTTTAGAACACCAGTATATTTAATGAATTCAGTTATGGGTGTGGTTATAGTACCTATTATATTTTTAATGTCTTATTATATGAATGGAGGCACTTTTGCAGGAAGAACAGATAGTTTCTTTCAAGGACATATTGTATCCTTAATAGGTTCAGCTGTGGTGGTTCTCCTTAGTGGATTAAATTCTGTATGTAGTACCACCTTTTCCAGAGAAGGAAAAAATTTTTGGATCCAAAGAGTATTGCCTATAAAAGTACAGGACCAAATTATTGGAAGGATATTATCTTCATTATTTATTCAACTAATAGGTATTATAGCACTACTATTTAGTCTATATTTAGTAATTGAATTAAGGATAGAAAATATAATTTGGATTACAATATTAGGATTATTAGGTAGTATAGTTATGTCAGAAATAGGAATGGTAGTAGATATATTTAGACCCTTATTAGACTGGGATAATCCCCAAAAGGCTATGAAACAAAATCTAAATGTACTAATAACCATGGGATTAAGTATATTATATTTATTAGGATTAGTATATTTAGTGAAAGAATTGATTATTAGAGATGTAAGTTTATATATAATATATGGAATACCAATACTAATATTTTCAATCTCTGCTTATATATTATATATATTATTGAAAAAAATTATATATAAACAAATGCAATTAATAGAATAAAAATTAAGGACGGTTCCTAACATTTGATTGCCTTGCACATCTATTGAAATGGGCATATGTAGTCAAACAAAAAGAACCGTCCTTAGTGTTTGGTTTTTGTAATTTATTTAAAATTTTCCTTTGCCTTTTCAATGGCAATTTGTGCTTCTTTCACATCTGCCCATCCTTTAACATGTACTTCTTTTCCTTCTAATTGTTTGTATTCAGAAAAGAAGTGTTCAAATTCCTTTTTCATATGGGAGCCCATATCTTCTATGGTTCTTATTTCTTCATATCTTGGGTCTCCTAAAGGAACTGCAATTATCTTTTCATCTTTGCCCTTTTCATCTTCCATTAAAAACATACCTATAACTCTAGACCTTATCATACAACCTGGGAATGTAGGATTTGCCATAAGCACCATTATATCTATTGGATCTCCATCTTCAGCTAAAGTATCTGGAATAAATCCATAATCAGCAGGATAAAACATAGGAGAAAACAATGCCCTATCTAGAACAAATACTTTTCTCTCCTCATCATATTCATATTTATTGCTACTACCTTTAGGTATTTCTATAAAAGCATCTACTATAATATCCATATGGTCCACCTCTTATTTTAAATTTTTAGCTCTTTCCCTAATTTCTCTGTCTACTTCATTTACAGATTCTTCTAAAACAATATTATGGGGAATAGCCTTCCCATTTTCATCTACAAATACAAAGGTAACAAACCCATCAGAAAGAATCTTATTGGAATCATTCTTAGTTATTTTTCCATATACAGTGAAACTAGTTCTACCTGTTTTAGCAATTCTAGTTTCTAAATTTATAATATCACCTCTATTACCAGGTTCTGTAAAAGTTAAACCATGAACATTTACACATACAATATTTTCAGGCATTTTGGTGGCTTTTGCCCCACAAATAAAGCATGCTTCTACAAACCATTCTGCCATTCTACCAGCAAATAAGGTGCCATGGTGATTTAAATCTTCAGATTTTACTAATCTAGATACTTTAATACTTTCCATATTAAATCCCCCCTAATAAATTTTATACTCTTTTAATTTTCCATACGCCTTTATTATAATGGTATAAAACTATAATAATCTCAGCTATTTCAGCAGCGAAAAAGCTGAGCCATACAAAAATTACAGGTAGCTTAAGTATATTCGTAGCTAAAAATAATATAGGCATTTGTACTCCCCATCTAGAAATAAGACTAGACATTAAAAATGGAGTATTATGGCCTGAACCTGAAAATACAGAACCTAATCCCATGGCCCATCCAGCTAAAATTAAGGATGGTGTGAGAATTCTTACCATAGGTATGCCAATAGCAATTACATTTATATCGTCAATAAAGATTTTCATTATTTTATCTGGAAATAACAATGAAATTATACTTATTATACTCATCATAATTACATTTACTTTTGCAGCAAATTTTGCCGTATCCGTAGCCCTTTCCAAATCCTCCGCCCCTAAGGACTGTCCTACTATAGTACTAGCACCCATTACAATTCCCACAATAGGCATAAAAGCAAAACTAAATAATCTAGTACCTATACCAGTAGCTGCCACAGTATTGGTGCCATAGGAGGAGACAAATTTAAGTATTATTATTCCGGAAAGATTTCTCATTAAAACCTCCATACCAGTAGGTAAACCAATAGTAAGTAATTTTTTATCTATTTCCCAGTTTAATTTGAAAAGACCTTTAAAATTAATTTTTAATTTGTTTTTTCCCTTTAATAATATATAAAATCCAATTAAAAAAGCCACCACTGTAGATATTACTGTAGCCAAAGCTGCCCCAAATACTCCCATATTAAAGCCAGGAATATTAGTACCTGGAATGGTTTCAAACATAAATATTGGGTCTAAAACAATATTTAAAATAGAAGATACTATCATAATCTTCATTGGGGTTTTAGTATCTCCTAAGCATCTTAGGGCAGTATTTACTGAATAGGAAGAAAACATTATAGGTAAGAAAAATATTCTAATATATCCATAGTCTAAAGCTGCCTTGAGAACTAATTCATCTGTAGTAAAAAATCCTAGTAATGGTTCTAAAATAAAAGACATAATAATAGCAGCTACAATAGCCACTAAAGCCTTAAAAGTTAAAGTTTGTTCTACAACTTTTTGTGTCCTTTCCATATCACCTTTACCATAGGATTGGGTAATTAAGGATATGGAGCTAGAACCAATTATTTCATTAAGCACACTAACTAACCAAAATACAGTAGAAAATATTGTTACTCCCGCTACAGCAGAGGCAGAGATTCGACCTACCCATATCATATCCACTATATCGTATACTGCTTGTAGTACAAATCCAAACATAGTAGGTAGGGATATTCTCAATAAATTTTTCTTTAAATCTCCTTGCAATAATTCATTATCTTCAATATTTTCCATAGAAAAACCTCTCCTTAGTTGATTAATCACAATATATATTAATATAGTTTCATATAATAATCAATCCTTAATAAAAAGATAAATTTTTTAGAAAGAACTTTAGTAATACAAAATATTATTTATCTTACAAATTTTCTTAAATACTGATATAATTAGATTATAAAATACAGTAATTGGAAAACCACAAATATAATAATTGGAGTGAATTAGATGAAAAACATAGAAATAGCTAAAAAATATTTAGAAGAAGAAAATTTGACCTTAGTAGTAGTAAAAAATAAAAAAATAGTATTCAAATCTAAAGATAAGGGTATAAAGCCTATGTATAAATTAGCTACAGAAATGAAAGAAATAGCCAAAGAGGCATTTTTAGCAGATAAAGTAATAGGCAAAGGTGCAGCTATACTATGTGAATATATAGGTATAAAAGAAGTATATGGGGAATTAATGTCAGAAGGAGCAATGGAAGTATTTAGAAAGGGAAATATTAATTTCAGCTACTTAAATTCCACGGAATATATAAAAAACAGAGATAAAACGGGTATCTGTCCCATAGAAAATATGGCTATGGATGTAGATGATGGAGAGATATTATTAAGGAGAATAGGGAAGTTCTTGGGACAGTAAATAGTAGATAGTCGCCATTAAACTATATTCTGTCATTCTAAGGGTAAAGGAATAATCTAGACTCCAAAGCTAGACCTAGATTATTGTGAGTTGTACATTGAAAGGGGGATATATATTGGGATATACATATGAAATAATACAGGGAAGTGAAGGACTACCAGTAAAAACCATTATCCATGCAGTAGATAGTTTTCAAATGCATTGGCATAATGAAATGGAATTTTTATTGGTATTAGAAGGTAGTGTAAGTATTAGAGTTGGTGAGGAAGTATATTATTTAAAGGAAAACGATATTATTTTAGTCAATAGTGACGAACTTCACAGCACTAGAAAAACTAAAGATGAAAATGTATTATTGGCAGTACAAATAAACTCAAATTTCTATAGTAGTCTTTTCCCTGATTTTAATAAAATTAGATTCAATTGTAAATCCTTTGAATACGAGGAAGAGGAACAAGAAGTTTTTGACACTATTAGACATTATATTGCTAAGATTGTATGGGAATTAAACAAAAAAGATTTAGGCTATCAATTAAAAGTAGGTTCTTATTTATATCTTTTAGGAGAACATTTGTTAAATAATTGTGAATACGACTCAATAGAGAAAGAAGATACAGAGCTAAGAGATACAGATTTAGCAAGGCTTCAAAGAATAATGGATTATGTAAACCAAAATTCCCATAAGAAAATCACTTTAAAAGAAATAGCAAAAAGGGAACATCTTAATTATTATTACTTGTCTCATTTTATTAAAGGCAAAATAGGTATGTCCTTTCAAGAGTATTTAAATACTGTAAGACTTGATAAAGCAGTAAAAATGTTAATTACTACAGATATGTCCATAATAGATATATCTAATACTAGTGGTTTTCNCAATGTTAATTCTTTTAACAATTTATTTAAGGAAACTTATAATTCTACACCCTCAGAATTTAGAAAAAATTGGAACTATCCTATTAAAGGAGAAACTAAAAAATCTAAAACCTATTTAGATGTAGATAGAGATGCAGCCCTTGAAAAATTATTTACTTATTTAGATACTGAAACTTTAGAAGTAGATGAAACTGTAGTAAAAAGAGATATAGAAACTATTTACATAGATAGCAAAAAAGAAGGAAAATATTTTAAAAACCATTGGCAAAACTTAACTACCTTTGGTAGAGCCCACGAAGGTTTAAGGGCTAATTGGCAAAAACAATTTATTGAAATGCAAAGTGAAATTGGATTTAATTATATAAGATTTCACGGAATATTTAATGATGATATGATGATATATAATATTTCTCCTGAAGGTAATGTGGAATATAATTGGACCTATGTGGATGAATTATTGGACTTTTTTATGAAAATTGGCATTAAACCCTTTATAGAACTAAGTTTTATGCCAGAAGAATTAAAAAGAACTAATGAAACTATTTTTTGGTGGAAAGGAAATATATCTCCGCCAAAAGATGTAAAACTATGGACAGATTTAGTGGAAGCTTTCATAAAGCATTGTATTAATAGATATGGTATGGAAGAGGTAAAATCCTGGTATTTTGAAGTGTGGAATGAACCAGAATATGAATATGTATTTTGGGCAGGTACTAAGGAGGAGTATTTTGAGTTTTATAAGGAAACTGCATTAGCCATTAAATCTATATCCAAAAAGCTAAAAGTAGGAGGACCTGCCATTACCCATGGCACAATACTAGGCAGTACATGGCTAGAAGACTTTTTAACATTTTGTAAAAAGGAAAATGTACCTTTAGA
>JGI24708J26588_10003758_pt1 | contig 10797 bp, 9 predicted proteins | sample BioPla1DNA2_FD_26588 | JGI IMG/M metagenome (IMG submission 26588) | reverse complement strand
GCTACCTCCCTTAAAATTATCAACTGGGCCCAATTGGTAATAATTATCCATTGCCGCCAGAGACTTTATAAATCCTATTCCATGGAATTACTAGCCACCACCATAAGCTGCCTTTCTTAGTAGCCACTAAATAACCAAATGTTTTATATTTGACCAGACAGTCAAAGAATTGGCTCTTGGATCCTATCTATTTATATATTTTCGACTATTCCACCCTTATTCCTTTAAAGGATATTTCTAATTTGAACTGACATATTCAGCTGCATGACATGCTTTTATTCGTCTGTTGCAAGTTAATACTCTTAAGCAAATTTTTGCAGCACGCGGGCCTGCTGGGCCAATGATCCGGAGTCCAAGGGTAAGGTGGAATCCCAGGTCAAGTATGTGCGCAGGAATTTCTTTTATGGCCGTGAATTTGAAGGCCTAAATGATCTTAATGGTCAGGTCCTTGCCTGGTGCAACGAAGAAGCGAACCAGCGGATTCATGGAACCACCAAGGAGGCTCCATGGGAGCGGTTAACGGAGGAAATGGGCTACCTTAAACCGACTCCGGCTTTAAACAGCATGCCCTTTGTCATTGAAGAGAGAAAAGCTACCCGCACCAATCTCATTTCCGTGGAAGGCAACCAATATTCTGTTCCCTCCCGTTTTGCCCGCCGGAGCGTGCGCTTTAGGCGTTTTGAGAAGCACCTGGAGCTTTTAGATGGGCAGCAGGTAGTTGATGCCATTGAACTTCGGTCCGGGCGGGGTAAACGCTTCATCAGAGATGAGCATTACCCGGAACACCAGCGGGCCAGCGCAAGAAAAATCCCCTCCGATCCTCTGCAGGCTAAATTTGAATCCCTCGCCTCTGAGGCCAAGGCCTATTTGCAGGGGCTAAGCAGCAGCCGGGTGGGGACACTACGCGACCAAATGCAAAAGATTGCTGATCTTGGGGAGGACTACACTTCGTCAGCCATTGGCCGGGCCATGCAGCGCTCCCTTGAGTACAAGGCATTTGGTTATGGGATCTTAAAGCGCATCCTTGAGCGCCAAGAGAGTGCACCGGAGAGCCTGCCGGAGGGGAACATCCCCTCAAAGCGGCTCCCTGCAAGCTTAAACGTACATGTGGAGCAGCGTGATCTGGCTTACTACCGGGGATTGGGGGGTGCACAGTGATTCGAAACATTGATGTAGCAGATCGCAGTGTTTTGGAAGAGAACCTAAAGCGGCTAAAACTTCGGCATATCCGAGATGGGCTTGATGAAATAAATAAACTGGCCTTGCAGGAGGAGCCTTCTTACCTGGATTTCCTAGCCTATCTGGCCCAAAAGGAGGTGGAAGGAAGAGAATACACACAGAGGCAACGCCGGTTAAAAGCTGCCCGGTTCCCGGCCTGGCGCGCACTGGAGAGCTTTGATTTCACATTTCAGGCCTCGGTGAGTCAGCAAAACGTCCGGGGTTTACCCACCCTTTCATCTGTTGAGTCCCGGGAAAAATCTGATTCTACTTGGCCCACCCGGGGTCGGCAAATCTCATATTGCCATTGCTCTGGGTATTGAAGCTGCCAGTGCCGGTTACAGCACATTATTCATCACCATGGATGATCTGGCCAACCGGATGTATGCCTCCCTGGCCGATGGCAGCCTGCCCCAGTACATACGCACTCTTTTACGTAATGATCTGATCATTTTAGATGAGGTAGGTTACCTTACCCTAGGTAAGGCTGCCTCCGATCATCTGTTTCAATAATTTTCTATGTTTGTCAAAGACCAATATCTCCTCCTTCGCATTGGTTAAATGGTTAATTTTTTATAGATACTCATCCTGCGACTTAACTTCTGCTTTTGGTGCGAGAATTACGGCAATGCCGCCGTCCTCGTCCTGCTTATCGTCGAGGAGCAATGCATACCCACCGTTACGTTGGAATAGTAGCGTTTGCGGAATAAAACGCTTTGCAGAGTTGGCATCTGCGAAGTCATCCAGTAGATTTTCAACCATTATTAACCGAGCATCTTTATTCCCTTTGAAGTCAGCATAAGCGGATTCCTGTTCGGCGGTCACGCCATCACTCTCATGGTATGCTTTTGCCTTAACGACAACATTGTAGTTAGTGCCGTAGAAGTAAATATCTGTTTTTGTTTTCCAGCCTGTATTAAATGTCAACTCGCCAAAAGTCTTGTTGTTCATGCTAATTCACCGTTTCCTTTCTTAACTTCGGAGATACCCCCGCTATGCGAAATATTATTATGGACTTCACTCGGCACCTTCTGCATTGTTTTCATATCCTTACATTCATGCCAAGTGTACCCGTTTTCTTCACGCCATTTGGCTACTTCCTCTGGGGAGCATCCCTTTTGCTTCGCTAGCTCGATATCCGCCTTATCGAAGTTATCTGTTCGGCTGTCCGAAAACAGCTCAATCTCAACAGTTCCTTTACTAATTTCACTAAAGTCCGGTTCACCATCTTTGAAGTTGATGCCGTCAATTCCATATTTGTCGAGTATCTCGCCCCAAGTTTTCCCGTCGGGATTTGCCTTGCCCAGTATGCAGTCTCTATCAGGTATCCATTTGGAATTTCCTCGTTCTCCATCCCAATGTCCGTTATTTCCTTCAATTGGACAGTTTTTAAAGTTCTCGCAGACAATACCTAACGGCTTATCATACTCGCTCATCGGTTTATCGAGTGACTTACCCTCGGTCATTTTTCCAAGAGGACTATCGGCAAAGCGGGTAGCAGAAATCTCGGTTACCTCTTTAAATGAAGTTAAATTCATATCTTTGCACTCCTTTCCTTAACAGTGTCAATCCATTGCTTATAAATTTTTTCGCGCCTTTCTGATTCGTCTTGCCCTATACTCAAGTCTTTCATAAAGCACTGGCTTAACGAGAATGTGAGTTGTTCAGATGGAGACTGCACAAACGATTTTACAACCTCCGCAAGCTTCTCGGTTAATTCCATATCATCTGTAGCTGTCAGAACTATGTTTTCGACCCTTGTGCGAATACCCAAAAAATCTGCCAACCGCTGTGACAGTTCTATAAAGTTTTCTTCGTCCCATATCGACAATTTTCCGTCTGCTCGATATTCGGCAATTTGTTCTTCTACAAATTCACGGTGTCGTGAAGACAAGGCAAGAGCATGTAAATTCCGCTCAATATCATCAATATCAAAATCCAACCGTTCTCTGATCCGTCCTTGAATTAACAGGCAAACAAGCTGCTGCCGAATATTTTGAACGTCAGTTAAAACAAGATTACTCTCTGCATTAAACCGCTTCTCACAAATGGCGCATTTGTTTATCTTTACTAGGACGGGCTCTGCCCAATTATTTTGATAAATTGCAGCAACACCGCCTTCGAGTTTTGAAAGTTCGGTTATCTGGTCCTTATCTAGCCCTGCTGCGTAGCCCACAAGTTCACGGTCACTTAGCTCGGGCAAACGAAGGATTATTTTAGTGTTTGTGTTGCGGATAACCGACAGATCGAGCAGCCCGGGTGATTGGTCCGCGATTACAAATCCCTCCCCATAGGTACGCATTTCAGCAATAGAATTCGCAAGCATTTCAACCGACTTCCCAATAAGGTTAGAACTTTCCGCAACCTGTTCCGTTGAGGTCCGCTTAAGAAGATTATGGGCTTCTTCCAACACAGTGATGTGGGTGAGGGGGCTGTTGATATTGCCAGAGGTCATACGATATTCATTCAGCTTTAAAACAAGTAGACCCATAATAAGCGATTTTGTCTCTGTAGACCCGACACGGCTCAGATCTACGATCACTTTCTTGTCGAATAAATCCTCATCGCTTGACTCATCCCCACAGAATATCAATCGGTTTAAACCATTGGTCAGTGAACGGATACGGGTAAGAAGAGCGCCAGAATAATCCCCTTTGGTGTCAGCTGAGTATTTGGATTCCCCTATTACTATTTCAATCTGTTCCAATAGATCCGTAAAATTAGGATAAACCTCGCCTTTTAGATTAACGGAAGTGCTAATATCCCATCCCGCCTCCACATATGCCTTTTCCATGGCCTCTTTCAGAATAGCGGGCATTGCAGCGTACATCGGCCAGCATACATTGAAGATCTCCACAAGCCTGTCCAGATGCTCCAGAACATGAATTTCTGGGGGAAAACTAAATGGATTGATCTGGAGGAGGCATGTTTTTTTCGGGTTCGTGCCGTAAACAGCCACATCGGGAAACTGGCCAAATATGTTTTTATACTCGCCCTTGGCCGGTTCAATAACCAGGAAGGGAACACCTGCTTGTTTAAGTATCTCATAGACCGTATTGCTCTTACCAGAGCCAGTGGAGCCAGTTATAAAGGTATGCATGGTCAATGAGTCCCGGTCAAGCCGGACTTCAGTGTCATTCTCTCTCCCCATGCTGAACACTTTACCAAGTTTGAAGCTGTTGTCCCCGTACCTGGCTTCCTTCCCAAAATCAGCGTGTTCGATAACAGGAAAACCGCAGACTGATTTTCTGGGTAACCCCATTTGTATTGCAAGTTCATTCCCGCTGACAAGTGACGCGGCTGTCACAGGCACAGCCAAAGAAGAGGAATACGCAAAAACAGGGTGAACAAAATTGGTTATATACTCACGGAGCAACGGCAATTTTTGAGGTTCCATGCGTCCCCAAAAATTAATCGCGGAGGTTTCAACGCCCGACTTTTCGCCTTTCATAAGAGCCTTATAAGTCCCCGCCGCCATCTCGGCAGTCTCCTGCCTCTCTGACAGGAAATATGCTGCACATTCCCACATGCCGATGCTTTCACACTCGTCGATTCGTTTCAGTTGCAGATCGATGCGTTCAAGGATGTTAATCAGGGTTTTGTTTTGCATTGTGAGCTGTATATTATTGGTTTTCCCAGAAGACAGGCCTACAGTTTGGGTTTTATTTTCACTCGAACTTTCACTGATGGTATCCGACTCACCTACAGTTTCAGAGATACTATCTGTATAATTTTCGCTAGTTGACGTTCCCCTATTTGTGGAATTGGGGGTTATCGAATCCAGGGCCATACGCCCTGCCATGATTGCACCTGCAGCCACAAGGCTAGCCCCACCTGTTAATGGTGCAGTGACAATACTTGCCACACCAAGCAGGGCAGTACCTACACCCTTAGCCAGCATAGCCTTATTGTCGTGTTTGGTAACTGACTCGCTCGTGCTTGTACCTTTTGAATGGCTCTTACCAATTTGAGTTGAACTGCTATATGAATGTGAGGTGCCAGCTGTTGTGCCGCTAGAGAAGGCGTCAGAAACACTCAATACTTTGTTTTTACCATAGCTCAGTACTAATCTCGCAAACGGTGAAAGATGGGTGTAAATAGTTTCATAGGCTCCACGGATATCGGCAAGCTGTTCTGACGGTGTGCTTTTCGCCAGGATCACTGCGGTGTAACGTTGCCCCTGCATTGCAAGCGCAAGCTTCTCCAGCCCCTGAATGAACCGTTCGTTATCGTTAAATTCTTCATCCTTATTTTGGGCGACGCAGGAAACAGACGCGATATTTTTGGCCGGGATGGTAGCAAGATATTTCTCGGCATCAGGATCAAGCAAATCTTCCATTTTGACACCGGGGAACTGCCCACACAAGGCATTCCTCAGCGTCTCTTTAAGGGATTTTGTTGTGCGCTTATCATCGAAGGAACGAACGCCCATATAAAAGTTTGTTTTATTGCCATCGCTGTCAGCAATAATAAATATACCGCAGTTGAGGTTCTGAACCGAGTTGAAGACAGAGGCAAATTTGTATGTGGAATACTCCTTGTTCTGGTAAACCATCTCGTTTATTTTGAACAGCCGAATATCACCGATTCGTTTTAAGCTGTCGTCGAGCGGAACAATTTCCAAATCGGTCAACCGTGTCAGATAGTTTTTCAAAATGATGTCATCGACAAGTGAGCTCGCTTCAGAAAGCTGGTCTTGGAGCGAGGCATAGGTCGGCATATTACTTTCAAGCTCATCTGGTTTGGGCGCCATTGTTCGGGCATCAATTAAATCAGTTTTCCCTTTTACCGGTTCTACAAAATCACTCATATGTCTACCCCCCATGTGTGACAACAGCTACCGCTGCGCCTACTACAACTGCACCAACCGAGAAGCCTACAAAAAAAGAACCACCAGCTACGCTCACAATCGTACCGCCGACGACCCCACCTGCTACTGCTCCCGCGGTGATTTTCACACCGCGGTAGTTGCCTTTTCGCTGGTCATACCGTTTTTGCTCCTGGTAACTTCTTTGCCTTGGTCGCTGGGCCGCTGGTTTTGTGATACTGCCCGCTTGCCGCGGTGTTGATGCATCTTTTGGTGAAGTTGTGGATTGTGAGTACGGCCGCGACGCAACTGGGCGCAAATGTTTAACAACAGCCTTTAGATGATCAAGGCGTCTTTTTGAAAAGTTACTCACGACCTGTACCATCATCTTATCCATGTAGTTATCATCCCAGGCGGATATATCACTTTGCAGTTTGCGCCCATCGTGCTGGTCATAGAGACCAGTCACACCTGATGCAAGACGGCTCATCTCATCAAATTCCGCCAAGGTCGGATCAACGAGAAGGCTGTCTTTCATCATAATTCTTATGCCTTTTACATCGCCGGCGGAAACAGCTTTTTTGAAGGAATCTGTAATTGTCATAGTTACCCTCCTTAAATTTCGAGTATTGACTCGACTTTGGCCCTTATCTCCTCGAGCCAGGTCAGTTTGTCTTCCGATACCTTGACGCGCTCCTCAGCTTTTTTGCGGTCGGTAGCGTAACTATCAAGTTCAGTCAATTTTGATTTAAGAATATCGTCAAGCCTTCTAAATTCAACATTGAAAAGCTCCGCTATTTTCTTCGATTGCCTCATCACATACTGATAAGCAGCATCTCCGTTCTCAGACAGGTTTTGCTGTATGGGTGCAAAAAATTCCTGTGCAAGAGCGCTCCCATCAACATATCTAACTGTTTTATACCTATCGCGCCAATATCCCCATTCTTGAAACCATGTCCATGGCTTATACCATTTTTTTCCAGTATTTTCTACCCATTCTACGCCATCTTCAACTTCCTTTTTTCGTATAAGCTTTTTTATGGATAAATCGCTTGTGACAACACTACCGCCCATCAGTTTCAATGGATCAATGTTCACGCCACCAATTTCATGTATGTTAATTTCCTCGGTTAAAGAAGTTAACTTTTTCTTGTATTCTTCGAGTAAAGCAGCACTCGTATCTATTAAGTCCCTGTGAACAAGTTCGTTGAGTGCAACTTCAAAATCAGGCTCTAATGATTCTGCATATTTGGTTAAGCGGTCAACTTCGTCCTGGGCAACCTTTTTTTCGAGTTCAGAACCACGTAATTTGTCAATATGTTTTCTAATGCGTGCTTGAAACCTCTGTGTAATGCCCTCAATTACTTCCTTGGAATCATCGGTGATCTTAACAACTGCATCATCCACGGCGTCTTTAAATTTCTTTGCATCCTTTGCATCATCCATCTTTTTACGAATACCGGATATTTGAGCGACAATGCGTGCGCTCGCCTCCCGGTTTGCAGCCAACTCGCGCTTGATCTTTTCAAAGCAATCCACCTCATCCAGCTTATGCATGAATGTATCTACTATATTTTTTATCTTGGCCGTCTTTGCATATTTTTGCACATACTGACGGATTGCCGCCTCAATGGACACAATTCCAGTATGTAATAACGCTTCCTCTGGGTTTTCGTTATCTGGTCCCTTCCACTCTTTCCGACTGGCCTCAAGCCGACGGCTGATGTCATCACGAATACTCGGGGGAAGTGATGCGTAGGTTTCAAAATGCATACCCCCGTATGAATTGCGGTTGAATTTCTTGATCTTTATTTCCATATGCAAAAATTCATCTTCGTCATTCTCAGCTGTGAGTTCCCCGCTTTGATACTGGCGGATCCATAGCGCGGGTAGTGCACCAGCGGGAAATAGATTGGGATTGGCAATTTCATGTTTTTTAAGATATGAACGTACACTGGCCAGGGTTTGCTCCGTATCGCCATCTTCTTTTTTACGGTCATCAAGCTTGTTCACAACAAAAATAAATCTATCTTTGGACTGTTTCCCACCGACAGCCATACTTTCAGCAACGCTTCCAAGCAATTTGGCATCGTCGTCTGTCCCGAACTCACCAGTCATGATGTATAGAACGAGGGCCTTGGATGACTTTCCAAGCAACTCGCTCTGCACTTTTCTGTGACGGGGATCGCGGGAATTGTTTGGCCCGGGGGTATCTATCAGAACTAGAGATACATCATCAGAGGTAACAAATGGAATATCCCCAGATACTCTTATTTCAGAGACATTCACATCTGAATTAAGGCGATCCATTATCTGATATGTAAGGGACTCGTGAGTTTCTGTAAGTCTGCCATCTTTATCATAAACCTCTGCCTTAAATGAAACTCCGGGATCATCCGAAACGTCCTTAATGCGGGTGATGATAGCCGTGCAAGCTTCCTGCTTTGACGGCATTAGCTTCGTACCGAGCATGGCATTTATTAATGTGGATTTTCCGGCACTCATAGTGGCGACAACACAAAGTTCAAAGTCGCTGCTCTTGGCAAGCTCGAAAGCATTAATAATATCTTCATCGCGCAATTCGTCGATCTTGCCGTGTTGGATTTCATCAAAAACCTCATCAATGAGGGTTTCCTTATCAGATGTTTCTTTCGCGCGTTGCCATTTTGGCATATCGCCTTTTATCAAACCGTTCTTACGAGCATCTGAAAATATCGTAGCCAGATCCTCATAATCAAGCCTTGTTCCGTGAAACGTTATATCGAACACAGTGTCGTTGTATTCGTCTATCAAGATATGCGGCAGTTCCTCTACCCACTCCTGTAGACGAGAACCGTTGACTGACTTTTCACCCAGGACACTGTTTTGCGCCAGTCCTTTACCGTCAACCTTTATCTCAGTTTCAAGTTTGTAAGGGTTGTACTTGATATAAACTTTTTTCACTACTCGTTTGCACCTCCGTAGAGAATATTTTCAAAACCGTATAGTCCACATTTAACCGCCATGTCTAGTGTTCTGTCATGCGATGCATTTAAGAATGTACTGGTTGGGGGGTAATATTGTGACAGATCATGTTCTGACTTGCTGAATTTATTTGCATATAAGCTGTACTCATCCAGCTCATCACTTGTCAGGGGATACCCGTTAAGTTTCTTTTTTATGAGAAATGCGTAGCAAGCCGATAGTGGACAAATTGTTGGGTTTTTGTACCCATACCTGCTAAGGTCATCTCGAACCCCCTTGATACTTTCTTTTATGGAATCGTCCCTTTTATTAAACTCATCCAGTTTGTTTAACACAAATATAATCTTTTTCTCTTCGACATTATCGGCTATGAATTTTAAGTGCCTAAATTCCTCATCCGTGCCAAGCCTGTTTGCGTTAAAAATGTAGATTAACTTATTGTAACTTTCCTCCCGTAAAGTTTTGCTTACCCTCCTTCCATGCTCCCGATATATAGCAGAATTGGCGCCGGGTGTGTCAATAATGCAAATGCGTTTTGGGGACCCGCCAAGAATACAAAAGTAGGATGCGATGTCGATAGTAGCATCCCTTTCGCTCAGCATCAGTTCATCATAGGTGGCATTTAGAACCAGTCGTTCAGCAGACAAATGAACCAAACCATCTTTGAAGGGTTTGCTGTAGATATAGCCGGGATAGGATGTACATGTCTCTTGAGACGTTCTTCTTACCGGTTTTCCAACCAGCGCGTTTATCAGGGTTGATTTACCGGCACTCACATTCGCCGTGACAATGTAGCGTTGTTCAACCTGTTCAACAAACTCCCAGTTAGCCTGCAACTGCATTATCAAATCATTTGTGAATGCACGATATATGCTAGTGGGTTCTCCAACCAGCAGTGCGTCCCAAAAACTGTGTATTAGGCTGGCCTGTTTACTGCTTAGGTAGCCCGCAAGCATCGTGTAGGCCTGTTGTATAGCACTTTTATCTAAAAGCACTAGCGCCAAGTCACACAATAACAAGAAACGATATTTTGCAAGCCATGGTTTGAATGGACTAAAAATAATTTTGCGTATTGCTCGGTGTTGATCTTCGGCGGAGGGTTTGGGGGCAACCACATTGCCAAACAAAGCCTTCTTATATTGCAGAAGCCGTTCATTTACAAATACAGGGTTGGAAGTACATCGCTTGGCAATGTATTCCAGGGCAATATAGTATTTTGCTGATACCTTACGACTCTTTTTAACTAGCGGGTGCTTTTTCAAACAAAGCGCTGCTACAAAATAGTCAACGTTAGAATTATCTATTATCTGCCCTGTATTGAACGTCAATGTTTGGATCTCCCAGATAAAGAAATATTCGCAACATCGGCGTCTATATTCCTTGTCACATATTCTTGCAGGTGCCCAGTAAGTAAACCTTTGGGAATAGCCAAACTATGGTTTTTTGGATATATCCCAAAACCCATTCAAGTGATACCTCAAGATTGATATTTTCATTATCAAAAGGGGTGGATATTTGTTTTTGGATTTTTATTTCCAACGGTTATTTCCCCCCAACGTTTATGCTTAGTTATAATGAAGAATCAGTATTTGGTTAACTTAGACCGATTTTTTAATTCCGCAATCTGTGAAACATACGTAGCCGATGCACGGTAATGCTCATCCTTCGAGCCATTTGCGATCTTTGAAAAGGGCTGACACATAAGGGTTTTTGGATGGAGCGAAAAACATTTTACCCCAAAATAGGTTCATAAGTGATGTTTTTAGCTTCGATTTTGGGAAAACCCCAATATTGACCCCAAAAGTGAT
>JGI24708J26588_10003756_pt1 | contig 10797 bp, 9 predicted proteins | sample BioPla1DNA2_FD_26588 | JGI IMG/M metagenome (IMG submission 26588) | reverse complement strand
CTTTTGCTCGGATAGTGGGGGAAGAATAGTATAAATATCTCCAAAAGCATCAGAGTATAATCGCCACCTAGAAGGTACAACACCTGTAGATTTCTTTGCAAACTCCTTTAAATAAAACGTAGTTCTATATAAAAAATGGAAATACAATTCATATATTTTCAACAAAGGTCTATACACAGCATAAGAGGGAGAAACAAGACCATTATACTGTGATACTCCTAAGCCACCTAACCATACAAGCATTATATTCATTACGAGATCATTTTCTTTGACTATTTTATAGTCTCCTAAAGATTCACTTCTAGATTCCACATTCGCTAAACGAACACCATCATATTGAGAAACAGACAATAACTGCTCCAAGCCATCTTTTGACCTAACATTAACTTCTTTCCATAACCATTTACTTCGTGTCACCTCCCAATGTTCAGGGATATCCCCTATCCACTCGATACCCGAATCTTTATAAGCTGAATATTTTTTAATCTTCATCGTGGCATTCCCCTTCATTAAAAATTAAGAATTTTGCGAATTAAACCATCACTGGCCTGTTCTATCTCTAAGATATCTTGAGACACCTCTTGCAAGGAGCGCAACGATTGATGACGATAAAAATATTTATTAAAGCTAATTTCATAACCTATTCTTGCATTATCAATGGAAATCCAAGCCTCATCTACATAAGGTTTTACCTCTCGCAGATAATACGTTAGCACTTCTTCCTTTAATGGGATGTTTTCATAGTCACGCAAATCGGAACAAGTCTCATAGGTAATGAATTCCCCCTCTTTGCCTGTGGGGTAATAACCATAGTGAGGCAACTCTTCAAGAGTACACTTACATTGCTCTAATAACTTAGCTAGCTTAGTTCCTCGTAGCTTTTCTATGCGTTTTACTACTTTTTCTCCTTTCTCATCGTACACACTAATGGCATCTAAAATAGCTTTTTTATTACTAGCATTAAGCTTAATTACTTGTACTGGGGTTTCTAGTTGTTTCCAAACCTTATCGAACTGCTTTTGAAACGCATTAAAATCATAACTTACAGCAGTCCCTATTTTCTCCATCAATTCACAAGCCACAGCATACAGCTCTTTACCCTGTAACCAAAGTTTAGGAGATAAAAGTCGATTAGATTCTCTTTTAGTAAGTTCAAACTCATTCACCTCACAAATATCTTCTATCTCTTTCTTGTATTTTGCTAGATCTTTTGTAAATACCACATCGCCCAACTCACGATGCACCACACGCATCACCTCTTCTAACCTTCTATCGTAACGCAAAGCCGCGATAGCCTCTGGTGTAAACTGANCCCTACGTCGATCGGGGCGATCAATCGTTATTTTATAGTAACCAAAATCGGAATTATTAAAAACCTGGGCGGCTAAATCGCCCTCATTCTCTGGCTCTATACTTTCCATAGTAAGGTAGGCTTCCGTAATACGGTCGATGTGCTCTTGACGCAATTCACAATTCTTCTGACCTAAATTTTTACGTAAAGTCGCATATTGTTCACTAGCATCAATAAGAATAACTTTCCCCCTATTTTGAGGTTTTTTATTATTCGATAACAACCAGATATAAGTAGTAATACCTGTATTATAAAATATATTATTAGGGAGTTGCACAATAGCCTCTAACAAATCGTTTTCAATAATGTAACGACGAATATTACTTTCTCCACTACCCGCATCTCCCGTAAAAAGACTAGAACCATTATGTACCGAAGCAATACGCGATCCTAACGGAGTAACTTTACTTATAGATTTCATTTTACTTACCATCTCCATTAAAAACAGCAACTGTCCATCGGAGGTACGTGGTGTAGCATCCATTACCTCTTCATTTCCCCAATAATCGGGTAGTGAAACTTTAAAGCGTGGATCAATAATCTCTCTACCCTCTTTAATAGAAGGTANATCGGCATTCCAATTCTTACCATACGGCGGATTAGAGAGCATAAAATTAAAAGTGGTTCCANCAAACTCATCAGTGGCTAAAGTAGAACCCGAACGAATATATTTAGGACTATCCCCTTTAATAATCATATCCGATTTACAAATAGCATAAGTTTCATCGTTAATTTCCTTACCATATAACACCACCTTTGTATCCGNCTTAATTTNTGCAACAAAATTCTGCGACTCAGTAAGCATCCCTCCTGTACCACAAGCAGGGTCATAGATTTGAATCACAGGAGGAATCTCATTACGCACAGGCAATATAGCTAGGTTAGTCATTAACTGTATAACCTCACGGGGAGTAAAGTGCTCTCCCGCCTCTTCGTTATTTTCCTCGTTAAACTTACGTATGAGTTCCTCAAACACATAGCCCATACCTAAATTAGTTAATGGAGCCAAAGTTCTTCCTTCTGAATTTTCGCGTTCTTCAGTAGAAAGATTAATATCAGGCGAAGTAAACATCTGTATGGTAAGTAATAAGCGCTCTTTATCAGCCAAATGCTGAATTTTATCCCTTAATTTGAAACAGTTAATAATTTCCTTCACATTATCACTAAAACCATCTAGGTACTCCTGGAAATTTTCCACTAAAATCTGCTTACTATTTCCTGCCGTACGAGCCAACTCTTTAAGGGTCCATTTACTGGTATTGTAAAAATTATAACCCGATACCATACAAAGGTCCTCTGCAATAGGTTGAATATATTTCAATTCATTTATTTGGTAGTGATACTCTTCTAGCACTTCTTGATGAGTTTTCTCCAAAAGAGCATCGAGACGACGTAATACAACCATTGGTAAAATAACATCACGATACTTACCCCGTACGTAAACATCTCTTAAACAAACGTCCGCTATGCTCCATATAAAGGATACAATCTGATTATGTGTTTCTATGCTCATATTATTTAGTGAATTATATGATATTATTCATTTATTGTTTTTCACTCTAAAGTTACAGTTAATATTTTCTAATTAAAAAAATATGAAATTTTATTCTTTTGTATTAATACAGAAAAACGTTTTACCACAGCCTCTTCATATAAAAGCCTACCTAACAGGTGTATCTATTTTCTTTTACTTTCATTTATTTAATATCTTTTTCTATCACACTTATATGTAACCTCAATTCAACTCAATAAACTTGTAAGGTAAAACAATTATAAAGCTTTAAAAAAACATTTCTGTAAAAACATTTTACAAAACATTAAAATATACATATATTGTAAAAAATATATAAATATTTAATAAATAAAATTATGAAAAAGAAGTTATTAGCAGGTATTATCCTGTTTTGTGTGTTTTTTTATCAAGCTGTGCAGTAAGTGGAAACTATATGAATAATGCTAATGTTAACCAAACCAATGTGGTATTGAGTAAAGCTAATTTTAAGGTAATAGGAAAAGCTGAAGGAAATGCAAAGAGTCGCTATATATTTGGTATAGGAGGAATGAGCCGCAAATCTATGCGACAAAATGCAGCGTCTGATATGATTAATTCTGCAAAACTAACAGGGTCGCAAGCATTAATCAATATAAATTATACAGAAAAACGCAAATGGGTTCCTTTTTACACCATGCGTTCTATGAAAGCTGAAGGTACTATTATTGAATTTATAGAATAAAATAATCTTAAATACTTACAAAAAAGCATTCAAAAACACTAGTATAAGACAATTTACTACTCCTTTACTGTGGATGGCCTAGGCAAATGAGTAGTTTGACTAGGTCATCCTTTCCATTTGACTAGGACCTTACTCGTTAATGATTAAGATTAATTTACCACTCGCTATATATACCTCAGCTATCTACTATGAATAATGCATCTCCCTGCATTTACCAATAGATTCTATTTATAGTTAGAATCCACAAGAACAAACATAACTCATTCAAGTAAAAATAAACAACAAATAGAACTTCAACTAGTTTGCAAGAACCCCATAAAGATTTAATAGACTAAGAAGATCATTTAAGATGAATTGGATAGTTTTTATGAGGGTATAAATTCATATAACATAACAACGGCCTGAGTATTTTTATTACCCAGGCCGTTTATTTCTATTTACACACTTTATGAGAGCGTGTCGTTATATAAATTAAGTGCTTATTCTAATTAGAACAACTAGTTAAGCTCCTCATCAGTTTGTCCTTACCATAAAAGAACAACATCTATTTCCATGTTTTCTTCTGGTTTTACAGTAGTAGCAAAGTCCGAATAGGTTAAATAAAATGCAATATCTCCAACTCCCACATCATAATGAAAAGTCTCCGTCCAAATTAATTCTTCCTCACCTTCCACATTCCCATGGTGAGTTATATAAGGTAATGGAGTTTTAATATTTTCTTTTCCATTAGGATAATAATAAACTAATATAGCCCCCTCCCAAAAAACAAATTCAGAAATTTCATCAACATCTACAACGTATGTAAAACGAGAGTTTAATTCTCCCTCATTGCTTCCATCTTGTAACTTCCAATCTTCAGGTTTTATGGTAAGTTCCACTATTTTCCAATTTCCTACTCCATCTTGTCCTGGTTCTCCAGGAGGACCCATGGGACCAGGATCACCTTCACAAGCTACAAAAAAGAGCATAGCCATTAATAACAAAGTAATTTTTTTCATGTTTTTATTTTTTATCCTACTATTCACTTTAATAAAAAATTATCAAAACTCTAATGTAATTCATTTTTTGACAATCTATTGAACTTATCTAACAGAATCTTGTAGCATTTTGTTTTATAAAAAGCAGAAATAGTTCATAATAGAAAATTAAATTAAAGGTATATTTGTAATGCCATATATATTATAATATGATGAGATTATTAATAGTTCCTCACAAAACAAACGAAGCTATCCCCTATTCGCTGTTGCTTTTAGCTGATGAAACTCAAGAAGCAATTGATAAGTACATTTATGAATCCAAGCTTTTTTATGCCTATACGAAACTTAATCCTATTCCAATAGGTGTTATAGCTCTTTACCAGGTATCGTCTTCCGTACTTGAAATTAAAAACATTGCTATTGATAATCAGGAGCAAAATAAAGGGTACGGAAAACAGTTGATTGACTTCAGCATTCAATATGCAACGGAGAATCTATATAAAGAGTTAATTGTTGGAACAGGCGATACAAGTACTCAATCTATAAACTTTTACCTAAAGAATGGATTTCAACCCTACAATATTCGTCAAAACTTTTTTCTGGAAAATTATCCTTTTCCAATCTATGAGAATGGAAAACAAATGCAACACATGATATTGTTTAAACGTATAATTTAAATCTGCATATTGCTTTAAACAACAACAAATACCAATTTTAAATAAATACTATTCATCATCTTCAAAAAGCATACGATACACATTCGTATCTCTTGGCTCAAATCCTATGTTTTGATATAAATTATTTGCTGCAATGCGAGAGGGATTAGAGGTTAACATTAAAACACCTTTTTGCTGCGCACTCACAAAAGATTTAGCATGCTCTAATAAAGCAAAACCAAGTCGTTTACCCCTATATTCTTTATCTACAACAACATCCTCAATCCAATACTTTATGCCTGTAGGACATTTATAATGCCCAATAGTCAACATACCAACCACTTTTTCATGATAAAAGAGTAGAAACAAATGAGAGCTATCGGATGATATGATAGCATTCAAGTCATCCTTGGTAAAAATAGAAGCATTTGGCGTTAACTGAGTTAATAAACAATTAATGACCTTAACATAGTTAGACTTACATTCTACAACCTCAACTATTTTTATATTTTTCATTTGGATAAAAGTTTATATGTAAAAACAAACATAACATTAAATAAAGAGGAATCGTTAAAACAGAGATATTATAGTACTTAATAAACTATATAAATAAAAATAGGAAGCACTCCGTGTGGACTACTTCCTACTTTCTCCTTAAACAATCTAAAAACCCCTTATTTTTTCTTTAACAGCGTCATCACTCTATTTCCTTCAGCATTAAACAATGCAAGCCCTTCTACTGTTTGCTTATAAGTAGTTACAGCATCAAGTGCTTTTAATATTTTACCCTCTAGCTCCATATCCATACAAGCCATCATAGTGGAAGCCAAAGCAGGAAAAGTAAGTGAATTACTGATTTTTTCATCTATTTTGTATCCCCCGTTGAATGTGTTACATCCAGAATAACCATGTACATGCTCTTTAGAAACATCAAAAGAGATAAAAGGTTGTTTTCTCATATCAAAAGATACAGCCTCATCATTAACTGTAGTAATAAACCATTCGCCATTTAATGAAGCAAGAGACGCCCCTCCCTCTTTAGGAGCTAATATCATAACAGATACATTGTTAGCATCACATAAGGCAATGTTGTTACCCGATAATTTTTTATATCTTTTCACCTCTTGCATAGCCTTCAACACTTTTTGTTCCAGCTCCATATTATTACAAGCCATACGAGTACCAGCTACATTTCCAATGTTAATCTCACCAACTTGTCCTCCAGGAGTTACTGATGACATCATTCTATTACATCCACTATTACCATATAAACGTCCAGTAGAGGTATCAAATCCCACAAAAGGATAAGGTTGATTATCTGCAGGCACAACAACATCACCTTGCAATTCAATTATATTCCACTCTCCATTCAGCTCAGAAAAGGATAATCCATTTTTTGCAGTTCCGCACCCCATAATTAGTATAATTGATAAACTGAATAATCCAATTAAAATACTTTTTCTCTTGTTCATAAATGTTTTGTTTTATTCTTGTATAATTAGTAACAAATCTGTTTTGTAAATGTTCAGAAATAAGAATTACTGCATTAATATTAGACAAAAATGTTAAATAAAACACAATTAGCTTACTTTTAATAGTTTCTAGAAAGTAGGTCAGAAAAGTCTAATCTATTAAATAATAATGTATATTTGCTATAACTAAAGAGAGTAAAAACATATAAATTAATAATTAAACAAACTATGAATAGAGTTCTTATCATTGGTGCAGGTGGTGTGGGTACTGTTGTAGCACATAAGGTTGCACAAAATTCAGATGTTTTTGAAGATATCATGATTGCTAGTCGCACAAAATCAAAGTGTGATGAGATTGTAAAAGCAGTCGGTAATCCCAATATAAAAACTGCAAAAGTAGATGCAGATAAAGTAGAAGAATTAATTTCCTTATTTAAAGAATTTAAGCCAGATATTGTTATTAATGTGGCTCTCCCCTATCAGGATTTAACTATTATGGATGCTTGTTTAGCATGTGGAGTGAATTATTTAGACACAGCAAACTATGAACCTAGAGACGAAGCTAAATTTGAATACAGCTGGCAATGGGCATATCATGACCGCTTTAAGGAAGCTGGACTAACGGCTATTCTTGGTTGTGGTTTTGATCCTGGTGTAACAGGTGTTTATACTGCTTATGCAGACAAACATCATTTTGATGAAATTCACTATTTAGATATAGTAGATTGTAATGCAGGTGATCATAAAAGAGCGTTTGCTACAAACTTTAATCCTGAAATAAACATTCGTGAAATTACCCAAAACGGGCGTTATTATGAAAATGGAAAATGGATTAAAACTAAGCCTTTAGAAATTCACCAACCCATTACTTATCCTAATATTGGGCCTAAAGAATCTTATCTTCTATATCATGAGGAGTTAGAGTCTTTAGTTAAAAACTTTCCTACTATTAAACGTGCTCGTTTCTGGATGACTTTTGGTGAAGAGTATTTAACTCATCTACGTGTTATTCAAAACATTGGTATGGCTAGCATTGAGCCCATCAATTATAAAGGACAAGAAATAGTTCCTTTACAATTCTTAAAAGCTGTTCTTCCTGATCCTCAAGATTTAGGTGAACAATACACAGGTGAAACATCCATTGGTTGTCGCATCCGTGGAATAAAAGATGGCAAAGAGAAAACATACTATGTATACAACAATTGTAGCCACCAAGCAGCCTACAAAGAAACAGGTATGCAAGGGGTAAGCTACACTACAGGTGTACCTGCTACTATTGGTGCTATGTTATTCTTACAAGGAAAATGGAAGAAACCAGGAGTATTTAACGTTGAAGAGTTTAATCCTGATCCTTTTATGGAGTTGCTAAACGAACAAGGGCTTCCTTGGTATGAAAAATTCAACATTGATTTAGAACTATAAAATGAAAGTCGGAGATAAAGCACCAGATTATCTAGGAATAGATCAAAATGGAAAGGAAATATATTTAAGTAGTTATAAGGGTAAAAAAGTAGTTCTATACTTTTACCCCAAAGATAATACACCAGGTTGTACAGCTCAAGCTTGTAATTTAAGAGATAACTATACGAGTCTTCAAAAAGAAGGTTATGAGGTTATTGGCGTAAGTATTGATGATGAAAAATCGCATCAACGCTTTATTGATAAAAACAATCTTCCGTTTACACTGATTGCAGATAGTGAGAAAAAACTAGTTCAGCAATTTGGTGTTTGGGGAGAAAAAAAGAATTTTGGACGTACTTACATGGGAGTCTTTCGCACTACTTTTATTATCAATGAAGAAGGAGTAATAGAACGAGTGATAGGTCCTAAAGAAGTAAAAACAAAAGAGCATACAGCTCAAATATTAAAATAAAAAATGGCAAAAAAAGAGGAAACAAAAGATCAATCAGTCTCAACAGAAAGGCTCAAAGCGCTTCAAGTTGCGATGGATAAAATAGAAAAGAATTTTGGGAAAGGCTCTATTATGAAAATGGGCGATGATCACATTGAAGAGGAAATAGAGGTTATTCCTACAGGTTCTATTGCCTTAGATGTGGCTTTAGGTGTAGGAGGATACCCTAGAGGTCGAGTTATTGAAATTTATGGTCCTGAGTCATCGGGCAAAACCACTTTAGCCATTCATGCGATTGCTGAAGCGCAAAAAGCAGGAGGTATTGCAGCTTTTATTGATGCGGAACATGCTTTCGATCGTTTTTATGCAGCAAACCTTGGAGTAGATATTGATAACTTGCTGATTTCTCAACCTGATAATGGTGAACAAGCTTTAGAAATTACAGAACAACTCATTCGCTCTTCTGCAATAGATATCATTGTTATTGACTCTGTTGCGGCTTTAACTCCTAAAGCTGAAATTGAAGGGGAAATGGGAGATAACAGAGTGGGTTTACAAGCAAGACTTATGTCTCAAGCTTTACGTAAACTGACTTCTGCAGTAAGTAAAACTAAAACTACTTGTATCTTCATTAATCAATTACGTGAGAAAATTGGAGTCATGTTTGGAAGTCCTGAAGTTACTACAGGTGGAAATGCTTTAAAATTCTACTCATCGGTACGTATCGATATTCGAAGAGGTCAACAAATTAAAGACGGTGAAAATGTACTAGGTAATCAAACTCGAGTACGCATAGTCAAAAATAAAGTGGCTCCTCCTTTCCGAAAAGCTGAATTTGATATTATGTATGGTAAAGGGATTAGTAAAGATGGAGAAATTGTAGACTTAGGTTCTGACTTAGAGGTAATTACAAAAAGTGGATCATGGTATAGCTACAAAGATACTCGTCTAGGACAAGGTCGTGATGCAGCTAAACAGTGCATCGCTGATAATCCTGAGTTAGCCGAAGAAATAGAGGGTTTAATCTTTGAGGCGATAAAGAAGCAAGAAGAAAAATAAGTTCTCGTCTTATCGTTCTTATTGTCTTATTGTCTTATTGTCTTATTGTCTTATTGTCTTATTGTCTTATTGTCTAGTAGATAAATCATTCAATACAGTAATAATGTAAAAACGGAGAGGTATTTTAATTCATCCTCTCCGTTTTTTGATTGAATCAAAACAACATTATGCTTTTCTAAAATTTAAAAAACACAAACATAAATTAAGCTAATAACACTTATTATAATCCACAAACTAATACCTTGTAACATAGGCTTAAAACCTACACTCTTCAACACATCTACTGAAAGAGAAGCTCCAATAAAAAACAAGGTGAATATTAAAGCTTTACGAGCTAATCCATTAATTGCAGTGCCTACTTGAGGTATATCATTCAATACAAACGTATTCAATAACATAGCAGCAATAAAAAAAACAATAAACCAAGGAATAGTTATTTTATGATTTCCCTTACGAGCAATCAGTGAGGTAAAAATAGCAACAGGAATAATCCACAATGCACGTGTTAACTTTATAGTTGTAGCTATCTCTAAAGCTTCTTCACCATATGCTGCTCCCGCACCAACTACCGAACTCGTATCGTGTATGGCAATTGCAGCCCATGTACCAAATTGATGTTGAGACAAATCTAACCAATGTCCAATAGCTGGAAAAACAAAAAGAGCTACAGCATTCAATATAAACACTGTACCTAAAGAGATAGAAATGGCACTTTCATCCGCTTTAATTACAGGTGCTACGGCAGCTATAGCACTTCCTCCACAAATAGCAGTACCCGAACTAATTAAATAGGAGGTGCTCCAATCTACCTTCAATAATTTATAACCTATAAAGGTACCCAGAAGAAGTGTACCAACAACCGAAGCAATAGTAAACGTCATACCTTCTTTACCTGAAGCTAATGACTCGTGTAGATTCATACCAAATCCTAACCCAACAACAGCATATTGTAATAGATACTTAGATACTTTCTTATTAAACTTAGGATAAGCCTGTCCACATAATAGAGCATAAACTAACCCCAAGAAAAGAGCTACAGGGGGTGTTACCCAACCTGCGTAAGCGGATAGACTAGGAATATAATCAAGAAGTAAGAAAATCAACAACAAAACAGAAATACTCCAATAGATAGGCTTTCTATTTTGTTTTAATGCGGCTAATACTTTATTCATCTTTGTTTTATTTATTTTTATCAC
>JGI24708J26588_10003751_pt1 | contig 10803 bp, 10 predicted proteins | sample BioPla1DNA2_FD_26588 | JGI IMG/M metagenome (IMG submission 26588) | reverse complement strand
GATTTAGCAAAAATATTATTAAAATTTTATTAAACTAAGTAGTTTAATAAAATTATTAATAAAGTTATACTACTAATTTAATAAAAGGGGGAATAATGATGAAAAAATTGTTATGTTTTATCATGTGCTTGGTTATGGTATTAAGTATGGTAGTTGGATGTGTAAAACAAGAGGTGGCTCCTACTGAGGACGGAGAAAATACTGATAACATTGAAGAATCGCAGACATCGGAAAAGGATATTATTGTTACATTTGTTCCAAAACTATCAGGGAATGCATTTTTTGAATCAGCAAATGAAGGGGCCCAAGACTATGCAAAAAAAATAGGTCAGTATATTGTAAAATATGATGGAAATCCAGAAGCATCTGTAGCAAATCAGGTGACAATTATTAATAATGCAATATCCCAAGGTGTAAATGCTATATGTGTATCATCAGTAGATGCCAGTGGGTTGGATGAAGTTATGAAAAAGGCTATGAGGGAAGGAATAGCAGTTGTTACTTGGGATTCTGATGTGGGAAATGATGCACGTTCTCTTATGGTATCCCAAGGTACTCCTGAACAATTAGGACAAATGTTAGTGGATATGGCAGCGGAAGGCATGGAAGATCCCCATGCTGATGATGTTACATATTGTTGGCATTATTCACAAGCTACGGTTGCAGACCAAAATTCATGGCAGGTGGCCGGTGAAAAATATATAGCTGAAAAATATCCAAATTGGCAGAATGTTGCACCAGATAATTATTATAGTGAACAGGATGCAGAAAAAGCTATTTCTATTGGTGAATCGATTTTAACAGCTCATCCTAATATTACAGCAATTATATGCAACGACTCTACAGCACTACCAGGTCAAGCACAGGCGGCCCAAAATCTTGGTCTAACATCTGAGGATGTAGTTATTACAGGTTTCGCTGCACCTAACTCTATGAAAGATTACTGCCGTGCAGGTATTCTTGAAAGATGGGGACTCTGGGATTGTCAAATCCAAGGTGCTATGGGAACATATTTGGCATATTGGTTAGCAGCAGGTAATACCTTTAAGGTTGGGGATAAAATTGATATTCCTGATATTGGTACGGTAGAGGTTATGCCTAATACGGTATTAGATGCTAACGCATATACATCTGAGGATTCAGGAGTAGTTTTACTTCCCGAAAGAACGATATTTGATGTGGATAACATGGATAATTATAATTTTTAAATTTATTAATATTTAAGTTTACAAGGTTACAAAATAATTTCGATTAAATAATTTTAGGGGGGACATAAGATGGCAGATGTGGATGGAATGAAGGTAGCAAAGGATTACTATGTAGATCAACCTTTTGCAAAAATGGGTGGATTTCATGTAAAGGGAATGGAAGATGTAGATTGGGGTATGAAAACCAGGTTATCCGGCATCTTTCAACCACAAAGTGGTAGGACAGTTATGTTAGCCTTTGACCATGGTTATTTTATGGGTTCAACATCAGGGCTAGAGAGATTGGATATTGTTATTCCACCACTTGTAGATCATGTTGATGTTTTAATGGCTACTCGTGGTGCCCTAAGAACATGTATATCTGCCAACAGTGGCAAGGCAGTTGCTTTACGTGTAAGCTGTGGTTCTTCCGTTTTAAAGGATGATTTAAGTCATGAAATAGTGGGAGTAGATATTATAGATGCAGTGCGTATGAATGCTAGTTGTATGGCAGTCCAAACTTTTATCGGTGCAGATGGGGAAAAAGAAAGTTTAGAGAATTTGTGTAAAACAGTAGATGCAGGTTTGATTTATGGAATTCCAACTATGGGCGTTGTTGCAGTTGGCAAAGAAATGGAAAGAACAAGTAGATTTTTCAAACTGGCAACTCGTATACTGCCAGAATTAGGGGCACATATTGTAAAAACCTACTATTGTGAAGACTTTGAAGAAATAACAGCCGCCTGTCCTGTACCTATTGTAGTTGCCGGTGGTAAAAAAGTAGCAGAGAAGGAAGCATTGACCATGTGCTATCATGCCATTTCAGAAGGGGCAGCAGGTGTTGATATGGGACGTAATATTTTTCAAAGTCTAGATCCTGTTGCAATGGTTCAAGCAGTAAATATGATAGTGCATAAAAATGCTACTGATAAAGAAGCATATGAGTTTTTCTTGGATATTAAAAGAAAGTAAGATAATGATTTTAATAAAATTTGAATCCCCTGATATGATAGGGGATTCAAATTTTATTCTTCTTCTTTTTCCCAAGCATCTAATTTTTGCATAACCAAATCATAGGTTTTGTAGGATATTTCAGGCAATTGGCCACCGAACATATCTTCAACTTCTTTGAAACCTTTTTCAATAGCGGATTTTAATTTGTCTAGTTTGGACTTATCCCCACCAGAAATAGCTTTGGCAAAGTTGACAATATTATCACTCACATTTTCAGGACTTAGAGGGCCACCCTCATCAATCATTGCCTGGGCCTCTAGGCGTGTCTGTTCATCAATTTTTATTCCATCTTCAAGATTACCAATGTCTTGGAAGGTCATACCCTGTCTTTCTAAAAGCTGACGTACTAATTCTCTCAAATGATTATAGTTTTTTTCACTTTCTGCTTTTAATTTTTGGATAGTAGCCCTGTCTATTTTGTAGGTTGGATTTTTATGGGTTATTTTATCATCCTGTAGTTCCATTTGAATATATTCTTCCTTTATTTCCTTATCTTCTGTATTCTTAGTTTGTTGTCCATTAGTTGATGTCTTTTCAATTGTTGAACTATTGAATTGGTTATTATTTGAAACATTATAAATTTGCATCTTATCCCTCCTTTGGCATTGTGTTCCTACCCTATATAATATATATCGGCATATAATGGAAAAACATTATAAGATGTTACTTTTTTATGTTAAATATAAATTATTTGTAATCATATCTTTGAATATATTTAAAGTAATATGATTAATCAGGTAGTTCATTAAGGAATTTAGCTAAATCTTTATAAAACTGAAATACATCCCTTCCTTGACCAATGATAGCTTTATGATCTGTATCTTCTAATTTGCCCATGAAATTCCACACCCCTTTTTTAGCTGTACCATTAAAGGGTATAATCATGTCATTGGAACCCCATTTAGGGCCATTTTGTGATACTGTATTCACATAACCATCATTTTCCCACCATGATTCATCAATAATGACTTTATTTACCTCGTCCCGGGTATATTTACCCATTAATAAAGATCCAGGATAAAGAAGTTTATTCATTGTCCTGGGAATAGGAATATGATATCCAGCAATGGGTATTGGCATGGTGGCAGATGTTGCCCATGAAAAATAATATACATCTGGCTGTGTCCTAACCCATTTATTTAATTTCCTTGCACCATCAGTGCTAAGATCATATATGGAAAAATCCTTAGTTTTTTCCCATATTTTGCTGTCTATAATACGCTTAATATAACTACCTAATTTTTCTGTAGGTTTTATTGATAAATTCCAATGCTCTAATTTAAAATCAATAATTTCGTTATCAGAAGGTTGTTTATTCATACCATATGATATAATATAAATGGCATCTTTTATCACTTCCTCTAAAAGACTTCCCCTACCATCAATCATAGTAGTGCCATCATGGGGTGAAGATATTGTAGTGACACTGTGAACCCATGGTTTATTTCCTAGGAATAAGGGATTCAGATTTTCTTGATTAGCCACCCTTTCTTTTTCATCACCCTTTGCTAACAATTGTACCAATGTACGTGATGTTGTACCACCCATGCTATGTCCCACAAGATGAATTTTATGAATTTTTTCATCTGAGGATAATTCACCCCAATCAGGATAAATTCCCCTATAGCTCCTACCATATCTTTGATGGCCATGTTTTTGGGAATGAACTTCACCATAATCCACAGTACCACCCTTGATATAAGCATATAACTCACATGCCCTATCCCAATTACTAGAAAAGGGACCTAATTCACCGGTGAGGGTTTTATATCCACTAGATGTGAGTTTCTGCTCAATATCATTACACCCTCCCCAATAGTATTCATAACCCAATATCAAATCACCAATAGCTTGATCTCTGCCCCATCCACCAAAGCCGTGAACTAGAATAATAGGATAATTATTTTTTTTATAATTTTTATTTTCATCTTCAAGAGAAAAAGTCAACAATTTCACCTACCATTTTTATGTCCGATTTTTTATTTTCATTATATATTATTTTTCTAATATTTATATATAAGTATTCTTTTATATAGAGTTTAATTCAAATGTATATTACCAGCTTTTAGATGTCAATTAGTCTTAAACATTGTTTAAAGATTAACTTTTCAATTTCACTTGACAGGATTTTTACATGGTATAAAATTTATATGAAGATAATGACAACTTTTATCTTTGAAAAGCTTCAACATACATATACTAAGTATTTGAGGGAGGATACTAAGTTTACAAAACATAATCATACGGGGAGGATTTATATGAAAAAAGCATTTATATTTTTAATGGCAATACTAATGATATTTTCAGTAGTAGGATGTACCCAAAATAAGGAAGAAGTTATTACAATGGGTTTTGTCCCTATGAAGGATGGAGATAAGTTAATAGAATCAGTAGAACCTTTGACAGAAGCACTATCCAAGGAATTAGGGATAAAGGTAGAAGGTTTTACTGCCACTAATTATGTTGGAGTAATAGAAGGCCTAGGTTCTGGACAAGTTGATTTTGGATTTATTCCACCTTTTGCCTATGTATTAGCTAATCAAGAGAGTGATGCGGGAGTTATACTGACAGCTATAAACAAAAGTGGGGAAGCAAAATATCGATCCCAGTTTTTAGTTAGAAAAGATAGTGATATAAAGGATTTTGAAGATATAAAGGGGAAAAAGGTTGCCTTTGTTGATCCATCATCTACTTCAGGATATTTATTTCCTGGAGCTTATCTAAAAGAGCAGGGTATAGATTTAGAAAAGGATATTGAATATATCTATAGTGGAGGCCATGACAAATCATTACAGCTCCTTTTAAATGGGGATGTGGATATGGCAATAACCTTTGTTGATGTTAGAGAAAGGTATGCTGAGGATTTTCCAAATGCTATGGAAGAAGCTGTGATTTTAGGATATACAGATTATATACCAAATATCAGTGTTACTGTTAGGGGAGATATGGATAAAGAAACCCAAAAGAGGATACAGGAGGCATTATTAAAAATAGCAGACACCCAAGAAGGTCTAGATTTATTAAAGGAATTATTTAATATGTATGGTTTTGTTGAGGCAACAGATGCTGATTATCATATTATTAGAAGAACTGCAGAGATTATGGATGTGGATTTAAGAGAAGGAAATTAAACGGAGTGAAGTTTATGCTAAAACTGGAGGAAATAACAGTTTCATACAATAAAAAGGAACTGGCGGTAGATAATATAAGTTTGGATATAAATCAAGGAGATTTTGTGGGAATAATTGGGTCTAGTGGTAGTGGTAAATCTAGTTTATTAAAAACAATCAATTTATTAGTAAAGCCTATAAAAGGCAAAGTATATATTGATAATGTGGAAATTACCCAGCTAAAAAAAACCCAGTTAAGAAACATGAGACGGGAGATAGGTTTTGTTTTTCAAGATTATAATTTAATTGATAGATCCTCTGTTTTGGATAATGTTCTTATAGGAAGACTTGGATATAAGTCTTCCTTAAAATCAATTTTTGGTATTTTCAGTGATGAAGATTACATAAAGGCTGCTAGGGCCTTGGAACAGGTCGGNCTAGAGGAAAAGATTTTTCAAAGAGCCTATCAACTCAGCGGAGGACAAAAACAAAGGGTTGCCATAGCCAAGACTCTTTGTCAAAATCCAAAAATCATACTAGCAGATGAACCTGTGTCCAGCTTAGATGTAGCTACATCCCAAATTATTATGGATTATTTTAAAAAAATAAACGAAAAGAAAAACATAACCATACTCATAAATCTTCATGACGTAAATTTGGCTAAAAAATACTGTCATAGAATCATAGCCCTAAAAAAAGGCAAGATTATTTTTGATGGAAAAGCAGGTGTTTTGAATGAAGAAATTCTCAAAGGAATATATACTTAGAAAAAAAACATCTCGGTCAATTTATATAGGGATATTTATAATCGCTTTAATATTCTTGGGTATAAAAGTTGAATTTAGCTTCACCAGATTATATAAGGGTATACCTAGTATGCTAAACCTGTTTGTAAGGATGTTAAGGCCTAATTTTTCCTATAAGAATGAGGTCTTTGAAAAGCTATTAGAAACAATTGAAATGGCAATTGTATCTTCNATTACAGGGGTGGTTTTAGCATTACCCTTTTCTTTAGTAATAGCTGATAATATTACGCCAAATAAATATATAGCTAATATATTAACAGGGGTTTTTTCATTTATTAGGACTATACCTAGTTTAATATGGGCTACTTTGTTGGTTAGTATATTTAGCATTGGTAAATTTTCAGGGATAATAGCTTTAACTATTATTGGATTTTTAATGGCATTAAAATTATTTAGGGAGTATATAGAAGAAATTAATGAAAACCAGTTAAACTCCATAGTTTCTGTGGGTGCTACTTCCCTACAAGTTTTAAGATATTGTGTGCTGCCCAATATATTACAATTAATTATATCAGTATTTTTTATAGTCTTTGAAACTAATATTCGTAGTGCGACTATATTAGGATTAGTAGGTGCTGGAGGGGTAGGCCAGATAATGTGGAGGGATTTGAATCATTTAAGATATGATAATTTATCAACATTAATATTAATATTGTTTTTGACCATATTATTTATAGATTTATTTAGTTTATATATTAGAAAAAGCCTATTAAATAAACACTTGAAGCATAAATCCATTGGACAATATAAAAAAATCAAAGTTTTCAAGGGTGTATTTATACCAATATCTATTATGACATTAACATTTTTTATTTTAGATCTTTTGGATATTAGTTATGAAAGATGGCTAATCGGTATAAACCAAACTAAGGAAATGGTTATACGAATGATGAAAATAGATATATCATATTATCCACAGTTTTTTCATGGTATTGGAGAAAGTTTTTTTATAGCAGTATTTGCTACTATGGTAGGGGCTGTCTTAACTTTTTTCCTAGCCTATTTTACTGCCTATAATATATCTCCTAAAAGGAGAATATCCTTTTTGCTCAAGGGTATAATCAACATTTTAAGAACCTTCCCTCCAATCATTACAGCTATAATTTTCTTTAGGGGAATTGGACCTGGACCCTTAGCAGGAGCCATGGCATTAAGTTTATATACTACAGGAGTACTGACAAAAATGTATAGTGAAGTATTAGAAAATACTGAGGAGAATGTTAAAAACAGTATACTTTCTACAGGTGCCTCCAATCTACAGACTTATATCTTGGGATTATTTCCCCATACATTTTCCAATTTTGTAAGTCTAACATTATATAGATTAGAATCTAATATAAGAAATGCAACGATTTTAGGAATAATCGGAGCAGGGGGGATAGGTACTATGCTATCTATGAATATCACATGGAGAAACTGGGAAAAGGTAGGACTTCTACTATTAGGAGTATCCTTAATGGTGATGGTAATAGATAAATTTAGTGGTTATGTGAGAAGGTTGATTTATAAATAGATATAGGATACTATATAAAAAATTAATACAGTGTGCTACAGTATTAATTGGATATTAAACTATGATGTTTCAAAGAAAAATTTGGAGGTATCAATATTACAAAGGGAAGTAAAGGACATGAGAAGTTTTAATATCCATTATTTCAAAAGAAAGGTAAGGGGGATTAGTATGAAACTGAAAGGTAAAATAGTGCTTTTCACAACTTTAGTCTGTATCATCAGTATATTATCTATTTCTGCTATTAACTTTAAAGTAGCTATTGGAAGATTAGAGAGAGAAATAAATGAAAAGTCCCAATTTATGGCTGATGGGATAGCAAAAGACATAGACAAATGGATGGCGTTACAAAAGGATTCACTATATGAAACAATGGAGGGTCTCATATTTACTAATAATTATGAATATGATTTTGTACAAGGTTATTTGGGTGAGGCTATAAAACGAAATCCAGGAAATGAATATTTTATAGCTTTTTCTGACAAATCCCTAATATCTGGCAGTGGCTGGGTTCCAGATAGTGATTATGATCCTACATCTAGAGAATGGTATACTGGGGCTATTGGAACCAGTGACTTTTACATATCTGAGCCCTATATAGATGCTATGACAGGAAAAATGGTTGTTACTGCCTCAAAGGCATTTAAAACCATAGAAGGAATGCAGGGTGTTGCATTTACAGATATTCAAATTGATTATTTAGTAGACCTAATATCTACTGTAGATCTAGGGGAGGATTCCTATGCTTTTTTAATAGATGATAGGGAGAATATTATAACTCATATAAATGATGAATTTAAACCCCATGAGGGAAAACAAATAAATATTCATAATACATTTGATGGAAAACTCCATCAAATAATAGAAGAGGATAACTTAGGAATAAGGGCTAGAAAGGTACAGGATTATGATGGGATAAGCAGATTCTTTTTATTTGGAGATGTGTTGGAATCCAATTGGAAAGTTGGATTAGCTGTATCTGTTAAAGATGCTGTAGGTGCTATAGATAATGTAATTTTCTATACTATATTAGCAACGGTTATTGTGTTGATAATTTCTTTGATAGTATCACTATATATTTCTAATTCCATTACAAAACCTATAATTGAAACAGTTAAAATTGCAGAAAACATAGGAAACTTAAACTTATTAGATACAATAGATGAAGATGATCTTAATAGAAAAGATGAAATTGGACAAGTATACGCTTCTTATAACAATATAATTATAAACCTAAAAAGGTTTATTAAGCATATGCAGGATTCAATCCATACCAATCATCAGATATACGAAGAAACTATGGAAAGACTAAATTTTTTAATAACTCAGGCAGAAGATACATCAGCAACTACGGAAGAATTATCTGCTGGGATGGAAGAAACGGCTGCTGGTACCATAGCTATTAATGAATCAGCTAATGACATAGATAGGGCAGTATTAGATTTTGCCGAAAAAGTAGAAGAAGGTGCTATAACTTCTAACCAAATAAGTAACAAAGCAGAAGATCTAAACAATCAATTCATCCAAGCCAAGGACAATACTATGGATATATATAATGCTACAAGGAAGGAAATAGAAGAGGCAATTAAATCATCCAAGGAAGTAGAAAAAATAAATATATTGTCCAGTGCTATATTAGAAATATCAGAGCAAACCAGTTTATTGGCACTAAATGCAGCCATTGAGGCAGCTAGGGCAGGGGAATCAGGCAGAGGTTTTGCAGTAGTGGCCGATGAAATAAGAAAGTTGGCAGAAAGTTCTCATCAAACAGTAGAAGAAATTCAAGAGGTTACAATAGGAGTAAATAAGGTTGTAGAAGGTTTAGTAAGTAATGCTAGTAATCTAATAACTTTTTTAGAAAGAGATATTATAGATGATTATGAAATGATGGTGGAAGCTGTAAAAGAATATAGGGAAGATGGTAATAATATAAACAACATACTTTCTGAGTTATCAGCCACATCAGGAGGAATTATCAGCTACTATAAATCAAGTATCTAGTTCTATTAATGAAATTTCTATTACAGTAGAAGAGTCTACAATAGCTACAACCAATATAGCAGAGAAGAACATGAATATTGTAGAAGCTATAGCTAGTATAAGGGATGTAATGGAGAAAAATGAGGAAGTGTCAGATAAATTAAAAGAAACTATTTCACAAGTTAAACTTTAACTGTACAAAGAGAGGGAAATGAATGAAGAAGTATAGGGGAGTAATATTTGACTTAGATGGAACATTATTAGATACAATAGATGATATCTCAGATAGCATGAATGATGTGCTTAAACAATATTCTCATCCCACATTTACCAGTGAGGAATATAAGTTAAAAATAGGTGGCGGATTTAAAAATTTAGCATTAAATAGCTTTCCTAAGGGAACATTGGAGAAAATAATTAATGAATCAATAGAGCTGTTTGCAAATATGTATGATAAAAGATATATGAATAAAAGCAAGCCTTATGAGGGAATAGATGAGCTTTTGGATATATTAGTGGATAAAGATATTAAGTTAGGGGTCAATTCTAACAAACGAAATGATTATACAAATAATTTAGTCAATAATTTTTTTCAAAAAATACCCTTCGTAGCTGTATATGGAGAGTGTAAGGATATACCCACTAAGCCTGACCCGACTTTGGTACTAAAAATTACTAAAGCAATGGATTTAAAACCAGAAGAAATACTATATGTAGGAGATACAAATACAGATATGATGACAGCCGGAAATGCAGGTATTGACAGTGTAGGAGTACTATGGGGCTTTAGATCCTATGAGGAATTAAACAAATATGGTGCTAAGTATATAATATCAAACCCTAAGGAATTATTAGATATTATATGAGTATGGGGAAAGGAAGAAGTTGTTATTACAGGCTAGTAGATGGATAATTTATTTAAGCAATTATCTTTATATAATTCTTATAAGTAGTGTTTGAAGGAAAAATAGGCAACTAAAGTTGGTTCCTGTAATAGTGAAGTTGAATATATATGTAGGAATATACATTTAGCTCCTTGTTGAACCACTTCACTAAAATAGCATAATAAAAATTTTGAAAAACAAACTTAAACATCCTTTGCCGAATACTACTAATAATTAAGGCAAAGGATGTTTAAGTTATATAAATCTTATTTTAGATTTGTTTTTATTATTTATTTTATTTTTATTGCTTTC
>JGI24708J26588_10003748_pt1 | contig 10811 bp, 8 predicted proteins | sample BioPla1DNA2_FD_26588 | JGI IMG/M metagenome (IMG submission 26588) | reverse complement strand
GACCGCTGTGCATGTACAATCTCGTTGATTTATAATGAAAAATTCAGCTCAAGAATCCACAAAGGGTTTGGAAAAGTTCAAGCAGAACTGATGGAAATGTTTGAAAAAATCGCTTCCCCCTAGGGGGAAGCGGAAGATGGCTAACAATGCTTTTACAAGTAAGGTTACACAAAACTATTGACACTACCTTTTTAATTTTATTGGCATACTAACATTAAATAGGTTATAATTATATTCTCCAAAGGAGGTGTTATAAATGATTAATATTCCGGCGATACTTATTGCGAACGGAACAGCAATAATGTTGTTGACGGTTATTTTATTAAGTTACAAAAGACCGCTGCGCCATGTAATGCTAGACGAAAAGATATTCTATACTATGGTTATTCTAAATATTATGCAATGCGTTATAGAAACTGTTGTCTTTTTGATGGATGGCAAAATGGTACACGGGTATCACACATTATTGGTAGTGCTAAATGTAATTTTGTTTATTATAAATATTGTATTTGCGTATTCTTGGACAATATATTCGGACTATAAATTGTTTACAGATATAAACAGAATCAAGCGGATATACCCTTTTGTGGCTATACCCGCCATACTTACTATAATCGGCTGCTTAATAAACTTAGTAACACCTGTGTTTTTTACGATTGATGAAAACAATATCTATCAAAGGACGGATTTGTTTATAATTCCATACGCTGTTACCTATTCTTATCTGGCTATTGGGGTTATATTAATCTATTCGTATCGAAAGAAGGTACATAAGTATTTGTTTCTTCCCGTTATTTTGTTTATGATTCCTATTATGATTGGGAGTCTATTGCAGTTCTTCTTTTATGGATACTCTCTTGTATGGCTTGGCGTATCTATAGGTTTGATATATTTATACATAAATGTTCAGAATGAAGCGTCTTATGTGGATGTGCTTTCGGGGTTATACAACAGACAGTACTTAGGCAACCTATTGCTAATGTACAGCAAGAAAAAGGATACTGCCGGCGTACCTGCCGGAATCATGCTGGATATTGATAACTTCAAGAGTATTAATAATACATTCGGACATATTGTGGGAGATGATGCTATTTCTACAGTCGGCAAGCTGCTGCATACTGCCGTGGGCGATAAAGGCGTAATATGCAGGTGCGGGGGTGATGAGTTTATAATATTAATGAATATAAACTCTCAAAATGAAATTGTAGACATGGTTAACAACATTAGAACACATACCAAATTATTTAATGAATCGCAAAAGAAACCTTATAATATAAATTTTTCCATTGGTTATTGTATATATCATAGCAAGCATGAATCAATAGACGATTTTTTAAAGAAAATCGACGCTGCTATGTATGAAGATAAAAACAAAAAGATTCGTGAAGGAACGATTCCTGATAGAAGATGCATTTAATACTGATATGTAATGCCCCTTGACAAAGGGGCATTACATATCAGTATAAATAAGCGCAGCGAAATGCTGCGCTTAATTTTAAAAGTAAATTAACAGATTAATTGCAATACTTTTGGGTTGCTGCCTTTATCATATCGGCGCATTCTTTGGCTATGGGTAAATCCGCTTCGACAAGCGCTGCCAAAGGTAGGCGCACGGAACCGCAGTCTATACCTTCATTAATACGCAGGATTTCTTTTATAATGCCGTACATATTGCCATGGCCGGAGCACATCTTGTATATTATGCGACAGCAATCGTTTTGAATATCTAAAGCCTTATCCAGCTCGCAGTCCTTTACGCAGCGGAATAGCTCTATATAAAGCTCCGGCATAGCGCCGTAGGTGCCGCCTATACCGCCTATTGCGCCAATTACAAGGCCGGAAATAAGCTGCTCATCAGGGCCGTTGAATACGATAGCCCCTTCGTCACGCCACATCTGTATATCCTGAGTGGGCGCTGATGAGTTTTTAACGCCTATAACACGAGGGTTCTTAAGCATTTCCTTTAGCAGAGGTACAGTTAGGCTAACGCCCGCAAGCTGAGGTATGTTGTAGAGTACAAAATCGGTATTAGGAGCGGCTGCGCTTATGTCATTCCAGTATTTGGCAATGGCATGGGGCGGCAGTTTAAAGTAGATTGGCGGAATAGCCGCTATTGCGTCTACGCCCAGCGACTCTGCGTGGGCTGCCAATTCGCAGGAATCCGCAGTGTTGTTGCAAGCAACATGGGCAATTATCGTGATTTTGCCCTTCGCTTCATCCATTACATTTTCAAGGACGAGCTTGCGCTCCTCTTTGCTTTGGTAAATGCACTCGCCGGAGGAACCGCCAACATACAGCCCCGTAACGCCTTTCTTAATAAACCAGCGGGTAAGTTCTCTTACTGCATCGGGGCTTACATTGCCCTTTTCGTCGTAGCAAGCATAGAAAGCGGGAATAATGCCTTCGTACTTAGAAGTGTTACTCATGAAAAAACCCTAACCTTTCTTAAATATGAATTTTGAAAACTACTTTATCAATAACAGTAGGTTTTTCATTAATTAATTTAGGCAAATGCGCCTCGCCCGGATAAACTAATAGGAACATATCCGTATCCACCACAAAGGGTATTCCGCCTTCGCCAGTATACATTACGGCGTCTTCAGCATCTCTGCGCTCAAACTCTTCAAGCTTTTTGGTATCCTCAACCAAAATTATTTCGCTCCCCTTAGTAATTATATGAACATCTATATATTCAGCATGGTCTTCAAAAAGGGAGTCCGCCTGTTTTTCGGCGGTAGTATAAGTAAAGTGGTTGATATATACATTATCACCATCCACCACAGTTTTACCCAAAGGGAGCTCTCCAAGATTATTTTCAAGTATGTAACAAATAGCACAATCTAAATTGGCCGATAATCCCTTATATCGACCTATGTTTGAAAGCTTATCGTAAATCATTGTCTTACCTCAATTAGTAATTATATACAGGGTGGTATGATGTATATCAATGTCGCCCTGATACCATTATAATACCACATTTAATAATAAAATGTGCAAAAGAAATTCCTGTATTGTCAACTTAACCGACAGATTTTTCAAGTAAATACCCTTTTTCGATGTTTATTGCTAATTTAGGGGTTTTAATAACTATATTGACCAATTTACTCATTATTAAGAATTTGAAATTCAACTTTAATTTTACCGTTTTATTAATGTATAAATTATTGTTAAGTTTTCCGGAATTTATCTGTATGGACTAGAGGCGGGTTTTGTTGTAAAAGGTAAATAAAATCAATATATTGAAACGATTGACAACGCCAATTTAAAAGGGTACACTAACCCAGAAAAGGAGGGCATATGGAACCGATTTTTGTTACAGGACACCGCAACCCGGATACCGATTCCATAGTCGCTGCTATGGCATACGCAGCACTGCAAAACGCGCTGGGCAATCGTGAATACATACCCGTTCGTTTAGGCGAAGTAAATGACGAAACCCAGCTTGCGCTTGATAGATTCGGTTTTGAAGCACCAATAAGAATTACCAATGTAAGAACGCAGGTGCGGGATCTGGATTTTGACCGCCCGCCAGTACTTAGCGCCAGTTTAACCATTCAAGCAGCGTGGAATGTCTTTACCAATGACACATCACTTTCCGCTTTGCCCGTGGTAGATGAAGATGACAAACTCTATGGTCTGATTACCCGTGGCGATATCGCCGCTTATGACATGGATGCTTTAGAAAACCGCCATATCGACTCGGTGCCTATATTCAACGTGCTTGCCGCCCTAGAGGGCAATGTGGTTAACAATCCGCACAAGCCCGTAGACACCCTATCGGGGCAGATAGTAATTACACTTCCAAGGTCTGAAGATAATTCCTACGGCTTAACCAAAGGATGCATTGCTTTTGTAGGCAAGCAACCTGAAGCCTTTAAGCAGGCTCTTAAAATGAAGGCGTCCTGCATTGTGCTATGTCAGGCGGAGTATTCTAAGGAACTTAGGGAAATGAACCCTGAAATGACGGTAATATATACGCCGCTTGAAGCTTACCTTGCAGTAAGGATGCTTCATCTGTCGCTGTCTATTTCCAGCATATTGCCGGGTAACCGCGTGATTACCTTTTCCCCAGATGACTATATCGATGATGTACGCAACAAAGTGCTTGAAAACCGCTACCATTGTTATCCTATAGTGGACAAATTGGGTAATGTACTGGGCAGCCTTTCCCGTTACCACTTAATTAACCCAAGGCGCAAAAAGGTGGTATTGGTAGACCATAACGAGATGTCTCAATCCGTCCCCGGGCTTGAGCAGGCGGAAATCATCGCCGTTATAGACCATCACCGCTTAGCGGATGTTCAAACCTTGAACCCCATATATATGCGCAATGAGCCTGTGGGTTGTACCAATACTATTATAGGTACTATGTTCCAAGAAAACGGGCTAGTGCCGCCAAAGAACCTAGCAGGGCTAATGGCAACTGCTATCATTTCCGATACCGTTAGCTTTAAGTCTCCCACATGCACCCAAAAAGATATAGATATGGCGAATAGGCTCGCTCGCATAGGCGATGTAGACCTTGATGATATTTCCAACGCTATATTTAACGCCGCATCCGCAAGTGAGCGTACAGTGGAAGAGCTTCTGTTTACAGACTATAAGGATTTCCACATCGCCGGCTATACCATAGGCATAGGGCAGGTAACTACAGCCGATTCCAAAAATGTATTAAAACGCAAAAAGGAACTGGTTGCACTTATGGAAAAAACCTTGGAAGAAAAGTCTATGGATATGATGCTCCTTATGATTACCGATGTGCTAAAAGAAGGCACCGCCCTACTATATGTCGGCGAAAAAGATATAATAAAACAGGCATTCAATGTGGAGCCGGATAAGAACGAAGTATTCCTTGAGCATGTAGTTAGCCGTAAAAAACAGGTTGTGCCCGCGCTAAGCTTAATGTGGGGTTAAAGTTATTTGCTTATTAGATTTAAAAGCGCTCCGAAATAGGGGCGCTTTTGCATATCGATTATTTGTTAATTTAGAATAAGGAATTAATTACCCTGAGTAGGCGGATCCTCCCATTGGGTGGCTGCTGCTTCAAGCACAGCCTGCTGGTGCATTGCGTCAAGGCGCTGGCTGGAATCCCCCCTGCTAAAGGCAAAATGTATACAGAAATGCCCCGGAAAACCGGATTTTTTGTTGGACTGGTAACTGTGTGGCTTACCGTTCATTGATGCGGCATATACCTGCCCTTTATATCGGATAAGTATGGGGCGCCTATCCCAGCTCCATTTTGGATATGCCTTCTTCATCTTTTCCGTGTCTTCTTTGCTTAGGGGCTCAGCGTCTAAATGGCTTTCACCCATCATGCGGTATACAGAAAAGATTGCGCCGCTCCTGACATCCTTAACTTCAAATATCGCTCCAAAGGGTATTAAATCGCTTCCGCCCGCGTACCATTCCGGCACTTGGGTATACCCCAACTTTGCCTTAGGTTTGCGGAAAAGTATGAGTAATGTATCTAGGTCTGCAATGCCTGTTGCTCTAATGCCGTTTTGCGCCTGAAATACAGCGACTGCGCTACGGGTGGATTCATCATATACAGCGAAGTCTACGCCCTCATGTAGGAAGCCCTCTTCTATAAGCTTGTTTTGGAGCAGCTTTACTTGACTTCCCTGCTCACCCGGTTTCGTTGGCTGTGGGAATACGCCTTCTGCAAGCGATAAAGGCGGCAAGAAAAGCAAAATAATGAGCAGTAAGCCGGATAAAAACCGTTTCATTGGCTAACCTCGCTATTTGGGTCAAACCATAGGGGCTGAGCAGACTGCGGTTGGTATACCAAAAGCGGCTTGTCTCCCTTGTCAATTATGCAGGATAGTATAGCCTCGTACTCCGTGCCCTCATATATTGTTTGCAGGTAGCTGCTAGGGTTTATAAGGAAGTGCTGTCGGTATTCCCTGCCATCAGCGCTTACAAAACGGAAATCTTCCTGACTTATGGGCGCGCGACCATTTGGCGCGGCTACAGCCTTTACCCTAAGCCATATTAAAAAATACTCCTGCTTCTTAAGGGGCGTTATATTGTATTTGCTCATTCCCTTTACCAACTTTTCAGCAGAAGAACCGCGTTTAACAGAGGTAATCTCAAACTCAAAATCCGCGTAATCCGACCATATAGTGCCTTCATAAAAAACGGATACATTGTTTTTTACAGGGTTTTCACGAGTGGCGATAAGCTGTTTTTCTTCCTCTTGGGCGAGGATAACTAGGTCTGCCTGTACGCTAGGCTTACCCGAAATAAGGGGCGCTTCATCAGAGTATGCGCTTATGCCAAAAAATGTGCCATACACTGTGACAGTATCCCCCGGAATAAACCTGTGTTCATCTGAAGGCTGGTCATAGTCTACAATAAAAATCATCCTAGGGTTATTTTTAAGCGATATAATATAGTAAAAAGACTGATGCCTTGAAAGCTGTATGCTTAATATGTCTCCGGTTAAGCGTACCTTGTCTTCCATCTTATCATCGGGGGACCTAAAGTATCCCTCGCCATCTAGCACATCAATGTAACCCTCTGCATCCGGAAGCTGCCGTGTGCGTATCTGTGCGTCCGCTTCGTTCCTAAGCGTTTTAAGCTCATCCAAAGTCATTTGGGATAGGTCAGTATTCTGCTGAGCGTAAGCGCAAAGCGGCAGCGTAAGCAGTAATAATATACTCAAGAATTTCTTTATCATGTAGCCCTCACTCTCTAGTGTTGGTAATAATGTGCGGTTTAATATGGCAAAAAAAGTATAGCAAAGCATATGTGAAAGTTCAAGGCAAGATATTAAATCCATACTTGCGGCTTATGCCTTGGACATGGAACTGCATTACTTAATTCGCACAAAATAGAGGCTAGTATGTTTTAAACTTTGCATATTATTCAGCGTTTTGGTATAATTACTCAACAACGTTTCGTGCGTGCAATACGGCTATCTCTAATAACTGCCGCAGGAAACTGCATATACTATGGAGGAGTAACAATGTATATAAAACCCTTTGCTGTTGAAGAATGGATGAATAAATGGGAAGAAAGCGCCATATACAATATAGCGGAAACCTGTGTGGACTCTATATCTATAAGAGAACTATTTGAAATATGCGGAGAGGAAGAATCCGTCTTCACCGAGAAACTCTTTACTCGTCGCCTTACCTATGGCCATATAACCGGTAAACCTGCTTTTAAAGAGGGCATATGCAAGCTGTATAAAAAGCTTTCAGCAGATGATATTATCCCCACTCACGGAGCTGCCGGCGCTAACTACCATGTGTTTATGTCGCTTATATCTCCGGGCGACCATGTTATAAGCATAATGCCTACCTATCAACAGCTTTATTCCATTCCGGAGGCAATAGGCGCAAAGGTGGATATACTGCATCTAAAAAAAGAGAACGGTTACCTGCCCGATATTAATGAGCTCAAACAGCTTGTAACTCCCAATACTAAGATGATATGCATTAACAACCCCAACAATCCAACCGGAGCTCTTATGAGCAAGGATATGCTTATGGAAATAATAGATATTGCTGCCGGAGTAGACGCCTGGCTTATGTGTGATGAGGTGTATCGCCATCTTACCCAAGAGGATATATGGTGCGAATCTGTTGTGGATTTATATAATAAGGGAATATCCGTAGGCAGTATGTCCAAGGTGTTTTCACTTGCGGGCTTGCGCCTTGGCTGGATTGCCTGCCGCGATAAGAATGCCGCTTCCAAAATGCTCTCCCACAGGGATTATAACCTTATAAGCTGCGGTATGCTTGATGAAATGGTAGCTTCTGTAGCCCTAAAGCACAGCGATAAGCTGCTTAAGCGCAACAGAGATATAGTCCGCCAAAATTTGCGTATAGTTGATGAATGGGTTCACTCTGAAAGCTATTTAAGTTATTTAAAACCACAAGCAGGAACTACTGCGCTAATATACTACGATGCTGAAATTCCTTCATATAAGCTATGTCTCGATATGCTTAAAAAAACCGGCGCATTTGTTACACCCGGCGCCTGTTTTGAGGAGGAGCAATGCTTCCGCCTTGGATACGCCTGCGACAAGGAAACCCTTATTAAAGGTCTGCAAGCGGTAAGCGAATACTTTGCAAGTATCAAATAAGGAGTATAATCAATAGTAAGCCCAATTTATGAGGCTTAGCGCAAATAGCAAATCAAAGTGCAACGCTTTTTATACTGATCTCAGTTTAAAACAGCGTATAGATTGCAGCGAATTTTTTGATTTGGCAAAGCTTTAAGAAGGAAGCATAGCGACGCTATGTTGACTGATTAAAGAAAAGACAAATCGGAAAAGGTGCGCAAGATAAAGCTGATTTAGGCTGAGATCATTATTATAATAACACTGAGTGCATTTTATTGAAACCTTTCCACAATGGGATAGAAAGTAGCCCTGAGTATTGAGCGCTTTTGCTATTGTTTAGACACGCCATTGGGACGGATAACAGAAATGCCGCCTTTTTCAACCAATTCAACAAATTTGTCAACAAGTTTGGGGTCAAACTGTGTACCGCTATTCTTTTTAAGGCAGGCTAAAGCTTCGTCCACGGTACGCCCTTTTTTGTATGGACGCGTAGAGAGCATTGCATCAAAGGCATCCGCAACGCAAAGGATGCGTCCTAGCAGTGGAATATCTTCTCCCTTTAGCCCCGCGGGATACCCTTTTCCATCGTATCGTTCATGGTGCCCAAGCACCGCTGGAACAACATAGTCAAGCGATGGCAGATGGCTAATGATACCAACCGACTTTTCTACATGTTCCTTCATCTGCTCCATTTCCTCTTTGGTTAGCGGTCCTGGTTTATTTAGAATCCTTTCATCAATGCCGATTTTGCCAATATCATGCAACAAGCCCGCTTCACGGACGATTTCAGCCGTTTCAGGGCTCATATCCAGCGCCAAAGCAAGCTCTGAAGCGTAATACGCAACATTATTAGAGTGGTTGAATGTATAATGGTCCTTGGCATCAATGGCAGCGGTTAAGGCATGGATGGTTGAGGCATAACTGGAGTATATCTCGTGCTTATGGTCTGTAGCATGTTCTCCGCTTGGCGAGTCCTCTATACGCCCGCCGGTACTGATTTGTATAGCGTTACGACCACTTCGTTTTACTTGGAATATGGCCATATCTACATTATTTAGTAATTCGCGTGGAGTAGAGGCGCCATAAGGGATAGCGCAGATGCCGCCGCTTACAGTGATGGGACGCTTTTTTACTTTGTTGGCATCAGGCTCTGCATTTATCTGTTTTATTTGCGTGCGAATATTGCTTGCAAGTAAGCGGGTTGAATGTAAATCATAACCGGGCAGCAGAATTGCAAATTCCTTTCCGCTATATCGCGCTACAACGCCATTATCACCAACGCTTCCTTGAATAATGCTTGCAATCTGTATAAGTATTGAATCGCCTTCTTTGTTACCGTACAGCTGATTGTAAAGTTTGAAATTGTCAATGTTAAGAGCGATTAACGCTAACGACTGACCGGACAGTTCGGCATACTTGTCATCTACCATTTGCAGAAAGTATTTGCGGTTAAGCAAGCCGGTTAAATCATCAGAGCGCGCTTCAAGCCGAGCGTTTTCATACAATTGTGCATTCTTGACTGCAATAGAAGCTATTGCAGCCACGGAACATAAAAAGCTTATATCGTCCAGTGTATAACGCGCATTACGCTCCTTAGACCCCAGTAGCACTATACTCATCATAGGTCCTTCACCAAGCAGCATTATGCAGGCAACATCCAGTTCCTGAAATTCTTTTTTCTCTTCGTCCCACATGGAGCGATAAGCCGGTGTGCGGCGGTATTCATCCATTAAGAGGCACTCACCTTGATTGCTCTGCGCTAATTGTGTAAATATCGGTGAATCGGTACGCAGCTTGGTAACGCGGTTATCCAGTGGATTAGCGCTATCCACAATGCGTAGATAATCGTCATCTTGGTTGGCTACGCATACATAAACTTTACGCACAGGCATTGACTTTATAATTACCTGTACAAGCTGGCTTGAAACCTGCGAAAACTCCAACGATTTAGCGGCTGATGTGCTAAAAGTACGTAGTGTTTCCGCACGCAGATTTGTGTCTTTGATAAATACGCTATCAATAAAGCGTTTCATAATATTATAGATAATAGAGGTAACCGCGAAAAACACAAGCGATACAATCAGCAGGTCATGCCCCTTACTCAGCAGTATATTGTTGCGAATAAAATGCTCTATATCTCTTAATAACAGCGCAAAAAGCACGGTAGAAATCATCGCCGCTATAAAGTAAACGGTTCCGCGCGATACTAACAAATCAAGCCGCAATAAGCGTCGTCTATATAAGGCATAGTATAAGCATATAACAAACACCACACCGGACAATACGTCTATCGGAAAGCCTTCAAAGAAAGGTAGTAGCAGCAGTAGATGTCCCAGCATCAAGGCAAGTAGCCCTATGCCTACAGGCAAGAAAGCGCGTGAGCGTGCTTGATCTGTTTTATTCATATGCCAAATGATGACATTCATGTGTATAACTGTAGCTAATAGCAGCACTGCTAACACCGCCACATGCCATGTAATGGTATATACAAACCGCCCGCCTGTTTCGTCAGGTATGAAGCGCGGCGCCGCAAGCAATAATTCTGTTTTTGTGTTGAAAATGAATGCCGCAATCAGGAGCACCAGCCAAACCCGTGTAAGTATACCTGCCTTAACGCCGGCAAACTCCTGTACAAAGCGGAGCAATGAATAAGCAAGCATAAGTAAACCGAAAATAGATATATCATACCAGAGCTTGATTCCTACTACGGCTTGCTGGCGCATCAAAAAAGACCCGCCTG
>JGI24708J26588_10003747_pt1 | contig 10811 bp, 10 predicted proteins | sample BioPla1DNA2_FD_26588 | JGI IMG/M metagenome (IMG submission 26588) | reverse complement strand
AATGCACCTTATCACAAATAGAATAGTAGGCTATAATAGAATAAAATCCTTCAAAAACCCGAAACCATATATTGGATAGCAAAGGCTAAAATCTTTCATATATAATTAAGATGATAATTTAACTCATTGTGCTAGTTAATCCTATAATGATAATGGCTATTGAAGGGTCACTTTTCCAAATCAGCCAGGGCCTTTACTTGTCAATAGCACATTATATTCATATAGCGAAAACTACCCAGCTAGTACAATAGGCTAATTAAATAGACGAAATGGGGGTATATGAATGGGTGAAAGAAAGATGGACAGATCTCTTAGCATCAGGACTACGGGGATTCGAGAATGGCAGAGTGGAGAGGTTCATTATAACCGTTATGAACCTACACCCTATGCGGCCTTGGATAGACTTTTTCAGAACTATAATATGGGCCAGGATGCTAGGGTAGTTGATTTTGGTTGTGGAAGGGGTAGAGTAGCCTTTTATATCCACAAAAGGTTTGGGATACCAGTAACAGGTATAGAGGTCAATGATAAGACATATGAGGAAGCTATTAGCAATAAAACAGCTTATAGAGCAAAAGCCAAGCATATAAAAGCGCCAATAAGATTCGAATATGGCCATGCTGAGGACTATCAAGTAAAATCTACGGATAATCGGTTTTACTTTTTTAATCCCTTTTCTATAAAAATCTTTAGGAAGGTTGTTGGGAATATTTTGGAATCAGTCAGGGAAAATCCACGTTCTGTTGATCTGATTATTTACTATCCCACAGCTCAGTACAAGCAATTCCTAAAGAAGGATACTCCATTTGAACTTATAAATAAAGTTAGGATCCCCAAGGCGCTAGATAAGAAGGAAAAGTTTTTAATCTATAGACTTAGACAGGAAGATATAGATAGTAACACGGGGTAGCCTTCTTGGCTACCCCTAAACTATTCAATCTTGAACTAAATATTCTCTATTTGCCAATCAATTGCTTCCTTACCTATAGACACAAGGAAATTATTAGCCTTAGAAAAAGGCTTGCTGCCAAGGAAACCCCGATGGGCCGATAGAGGGCTTGGATGGGTGGATTTTATTATGTAATGGTTAGGATTGTTTATGAGGCTCTGCTTTGACTGGGCATTTCTTCCCCATAGTATAAATACAAGGGGATCCTCCCTATGGTTTAGCAGGCTTATAATTCTATCGGTGAAGTGTTCCCAACCCATATTCTTATGAGAGTTGGCCTGTCCTGCCTGGACGGTCAGTACGGCATTTAATAGCATAACCCCTTGGTCGGCCCATTTCTTCAAATGTCCATTATTGGGGATATAGCAGCCCAGATCACTCTCTAGTTCCTTATAGATATTTGTAAGGGAAGGGGGGGCTGGCACTCCTGGTTTCACAGAGAAACTAAGGCCATGGGCTTGATTAGGACCATGATAGGGGTCCTGCCCTAATACAACTACCTTTACATCCTTATAAGGAGTATAGTGAAGAGCATTAAAGATATCATACATATCTGGGTATATGGTCTTGGTTCTATATTCCTTTATCAAAAACTGTCTAAGCTTCAAATAATAATCCTTCTTAAACTCATCCTTTAATAAATCATGCCAATCATTTTTTAAAATCTGCATATCAATCACCCATTAACATTATATCACAAGAGTGAACTTATTGACAAAAAAAGCCACAATGTCTAGAATGTATGTATATAAGGTAAGAAACGAAAGTATAACTATCAGAGAAGAGAGGGATATATGATGAATAGAGTTCTACCTACTAGAGAAAAGGCCTTAGCACTCTTAAAAGAATACAATCAAAATGATAGCTTAATAAAGCATGCACTATCCGTTGAAGCAGTTATGGTGCATTTTGCAGAATTACTTGGTGAGGATAAAGAAAAGTGGGGTATCATAGGACTAATTCACGATTTGGATTATGAAAAATATCCGGAAGAGCATTGCACAAAAACTAAGGAAATACTGGAGGAGAGAAACTGGCCAGACGACTATATCCGTGCCGTGGTAAGTCATGGATGGGGGATTTGCTCTGATGTGGAACCAGTAGAAAAAATGGAGAAAGTTCTATATACCATCGATGAATTGACAGGACTTATTGTTGCCACTACTCTTATGCGTCCCAGCAAAAGCATATTGGATCTGAAGGTCAAATCTGTAAAAAAGAAATGGAAGCAGAAGAGTTTTGCTGCTGGAGTAGATAGAAGCATTATAGAAAAAGGTGCCCAGATGTTGGGAATGGAGCTAAGTCAAGTCATAGAAGAGAGCATCAAGGGAATGCAAAAGGTAGCTGATGAGATTGGGTTAAGAGGAAATATAGATTGATAGCCACTTGAAGATTTCTGATTGATGTCAAATATGGGTATTATAACTATGAATACAGTAACTATGAATATTAGGCTATAATGGTTTCCCAGGTCACTTAAGACTTGGATTATTTAAAACTCATTAGAAAGCTTTGCCAAAATAATATTGTCTTTATGGGGCAAGATAATAGGGATTATATTATTAAGGGAGGAGTTCTGTGAGCCATAATCCAAGGGAGATAAAGGGAATAGACAGTAGGGAAGAGCTGAAATTGGCCAATGAGCGTCGGATAGAGGAATTGCTTAATATAAATAACCGCTACGTTCGAACTCAAAGACATCTAGAGCAGTATTCTAATATTTCCCACCCTGACAACCTAAGGCATGTCTCCGAAATACAAGAGGAACGGGAAGGCAGAATGGAAAACCTAAAGAATATAATCGCCTACGGTAAGCATGAAGAAGTTGATCAGGTGGATAACCTCAAGAAGAACCTTGACTACACGGAAGGCTACCTAGAAGACAATGCTTCACGTATGGATGAATTCACACTGGACAAGTCTATGGAGAAGCAGTCCCATAGAAGAGAACAGTTGGAATTCTTAGACTAAGAAAGCTCCCGCAAAATATGCGGGAGTCTTTCCATATCAGCCATTAAACAATTAAACCCTAAAACTAACTCATATAAGACGAGTAGTCATAATTAGATAAGGACAAAGAGGCTAAAAGACTACTTGACATTCACAAGTATAGGCTTAGTTTATTAATTATAATGCATATTTAGTCATTATAGTTTATAATATATGGACAAGTCAAAATTTGATCTATCGTGCAGTTTAATAGTTGTTTATATATTAGATTAGCTGAATTATCCATAAGGGCTGAGGTGGACCTAGTTAACCATTAAAATCCTAGGCTCAACTGGCATAAGGAATTAATTTATCTAATGTAAAAGGGGTGTGTAAGATTTTTCAAGGAATAAAGGGAGCTATATTTGACCTAGATGGGACACTAGTGGATTCTATGGGAGTATGGGAAAGTGTAGATGTGAAGTTCTTGTTAAAAAGAGGTATTGAGGTACCAGCAAATATAATGGAAGTACTTAGAGGACTAACATTTGAAGACTGTGCTAGGTACTTTAAGAAACAGTTTGGATTGTCGGAAACCATTTATGAGATAATGGATGAATGGAATCAAATGGCGTTATACGAATATCAACATAATGTAGGGCTAAAGTCAGGGGCTAAGGAGTATCTTGCTTATTTAAAGGAAAAGGGTATGAAGATTGGCTTAGCTACTACAAATATTCCAGATCTCCTATATACTTCATTGGAAAAGAATAATATCCTAGACTACTTTGATGCAATTACTACGGTAGGGGAAGTTGAAAGAAATAAGAATTTCCCTGATGTTTTTTTGTTGGCTGCAAGAAAACTAGAATTAAAGCCCAGCCAGTGTATGGTATTTGAGGATATTTTGCCGGCTATACATAGTGCCAATAAAGCAGGGATGAAGACTGTAGGGGTTTATGATCTATATTCCGAATATCAAGTGGAAGAGATCAAAAAGCATGCTGATTACTTCATCTATGATTACAACTTCTTAATGGAATAGGGGAATTATGATGAATCGATTTCAATTAAAACTATTGATGTTGTTGATGATGCTAGTAGATCATATTGGCCACTTTATACCCAACACTCCTATATGGTTTAACTATATAGGAAGGATAGTAGCACCGGTTTTCTTCTACCTATTGGTGGATGGTTTTTTCCATACTAGCAATAGGTACAACTATGCCAAAAGGTTGATGGTAGCAGCAGGCATAATGGCAACGGGCAATCTTCTGCTATCCATGGTGTTACCAATAGGAGATAAGGCTATAAGCCCATTTATGTATATAGTAGCTATAGGTCTGGTCATCCTATTCGCCATTATCACTTGGCTAACCCACAAGGCTTCAGCCTATGACAGCAAGAGAATACTATCCACCGGCATTATTTTAGCCTTAACTCCCTTTCTCTTCTATGACATCTTTAGTATAACAAACAATATATTCTTGTCTATGGCCTTGGGGATAATGCTGCTTAACGCCATAGATTATAGCAGGGAAGTTGAAAGGACTACTGCGAATACTCTTACAATAGTGGGAATACTATTTATTACAGCTTTTACAGAAGGCTCTTTGATGCTTTCTTTCATGCTATTGATATTCTATTACTTTAGAAAAGAAAAAAGGATGTTGGCTTTTTCCTATATTCTCCTATCCCTACTCTTTACCATTAATGATTTAAGTTATCGAGGCTTATTTATAGAGAATTATCAATGGATGATGGTATTTGCCCTACCTTTCTTCTTTATCTATAACGGGAAAAAAGGTAAGGACATTAAATATTTCTTTTATGGCTTTTATCCCCTGCATATTTGGATACTTTATATTATAGGATTTCTTATAAAAACTGGGATAATATGATTTAAAGGATCACCTAACAGAGGAATCATGGATAAGATTCCCTCAACAGAGGCATGATGGATAAAGAATATTTCAGCAGAGATGTTTTCTAAAGATTGGCGCTGGTTATATGGTATGAAAAGACATACTGAAAGGCATGAATTTTTCTTATGAATTAGGAGGTAACAGGGCTATGAATCAAAGAATAAAAATAGGAATTGTAGGTTATGGCAACCTTGGCAAGGGTGTGGAAGCAGCTATCGGCTATAATCCTGATATGGAGCTGGTAGGAGTCTTCTCTAGGCGCAATCCTGAGAGTATTACACTGGCAAGTTCCGGCATAAAAGCCATACATATATCGGAAGTAGAATCCTACCGAGATAAAATAGATGTAATGATACTTTGTGGTGGCTCAGCTACGGATCTGCCAGAACAAGGTCCCTACCTTGCCAAGCTATTCAATACAGTAGATAGCTATGACACCCACGCAAAGATTCCAGAGTATTTTGATGAGATAGATAAGGCAGCTAAACAAGCTTCTAAGATAAGCATGATTTCAGTGGGTTGGGACCCGGGCCTATTTTCTGTAAATCGTTTAATACAGGAGGCTATCTTGCCCCAGGGTAACACCTATACTTTTTGGGGAAAGGGAGTAAGCCAAGGCCATTCAGATGCTGTTAGAAGGGTAGTAGGAGTTAAAGATGGGGTCCAATACACCATCCCCATTGAGGAATCTATAGCAAGGGTTAGAAAGGGTGAAAACCCAGAACTTACAACTAAGGAAAGACACCATAGGCATTGTTATGTGGTAGCTAAAGAAGGGGCAGATAAGGGAGAGATAGAGGATCAAATCAAAACCATGCCCAACTATTTTGCGGATTATGAAACCAAGGTTACATTTATAAGTGAAGAGGAATTAAAGAAAAACCATTCAGGGATGCCCCATGGGGGAATGGTCATCCGAAGCGGGATAACCGGTACTGGGGAGAAAAACAATCAAATTGTAGAGTTTTCTTTAGATCTGGGAAGTAATCCCGAGTTTACCGGAAGCGTATTGACGGCCTATGCAAGGGCGGCATACAGGATGAGCCAGGAAGGCCAGACAGGGGCCAGGACAGTTTTTGACGTTCCACCTGCCTACCTATCCATAAAATCTCCTGAGGAATTGAGAAGGGAACTGCTATAGAGAGTAAACTCCCAAACAAATGTTTGATTCATTTGTTTCTTCTCTATATTAGATGTGAGCATATTAGGTTTAATTTTGTGCTTTACATCAAAAGATATCATTACTACTACAATGTAAATGGAGGAGAAGAACATAATGATAAGTCAAAAGGAACAAATGTTATCGGGGAATTATTATTATGCTAACGATGAAGAATTGGTAAGAGAAAGGGATTGCGCAAAATCCCTAACTTTCGAATTTAACTATACAAGGCCCAACGAGAAAGTGGTTGCCGTAGGAAACCCTTGCAAAGTAATTAGAAAGATCTAATATAATATCGGGGGCAACGTCCCCGATATTATATTGTCAATCTTCCAAAGTCATAATTCGAATGTCAAAACTATTTATATATTCAAATGATCTTTATATAGCCATAATAGGTGCTATATAGGGTTTTTGTTTTCGTAATACACTATACAGTATCTTTATAGTATCATTTCTCAAGATTATGGTATTTGGCGTCCATATTATACTTATAATAGAAAGATATTAGCCTGTTCACATTCTTCCATAATATCATCGGACCAAACCGAGGCCTGGACTTCCCCTATATGGGCTTTACCTAAAAAGAACATACACATCCTAGATTGGCCTATTCCTCCTCCTATGGTGTAGGGAAGTTTTCCGGCCAATAGCTTTTGATGATAGTCCATGGTCAGCCTATCTTGATATCCGGTCAAAAGGATTTGATCCCTGAGGCTTTGCTCGTCTACTCGTATACCCATAGATGATAATTCCATGGCTCGATTTAGGACTGGATACCAAAAAAGTATATCGCCGTTCAGGTTCCAGTCATCGTAATCCGGGGCTCTATCATCATGTGGCTTTCCTGACTTCAGCTTATGACCAATCTGCATTAAGAAGACAGCACCTTTGGATTTGGTGATCTCAGCCTCCCTTTCTTCTGGCGTAAGGTCAGGATATAGATCCTCTAACTCTTGGCTAGTAATAAAGAAAATTTCTTCGGGCAAAAATGCCTCTAGCTCCGGATATAGACCGCATATATATGATTCAGCCCTCTTAAAGACTTTGTAGATTTTTCTTACAGTGGTCTTCAGGGTGTCCATAGTCCGCTGCTCCCTGCTTATGACCATTTCCCAATCCCATTGATCAACATATATGGAATGAAGATTACCCAGCTCCTCATCCCTGCGGATAGCATTCATATCGGTATAGATACCTTCATCTTGACCAAAACCATACCTTTCTAAGGCAAACCTTTTCCATTTAGCCAAGGAATGAACGATTTCGGCTGTGCCGGCAATAGCCTTTACCTCAAAGGAAACCGGCCTTTCAACGCCACTTAGGTTATCATTGAGCCCGGTCTCAGGTCTCACAAATAGAGGTGCGGAAACTCTGGTCAAATTGAGTTCAGTAGCCAGCTGCCTTTCGAAATAGTCTTTAAGATATTTAATGGCTGCCACCGTCTGCCTAATATCAAGTTTTGATTTATATTTTGGTGGGAAATATGTTTTATAAACTGTTTGCATGAAAGTTTGGACCCCCTAGAAAATTTATAACTCAAATTATAACACTATTAACCGCTAAACTCCAGTATTTTTCTATATGTTTGTAATTATTATATAGAATTTCATTAAGTATCTATTATTATGAAAAAAACACCTTAAGCCAATCCTATGTCTAGGTTAAAACGTAAGTATCAGCGAAGGTCAGACTGGGGGAGATAAATCGTAGTTCAATTTAATACTACATTAAGTGAATAACTTTTGCACCAACTCTTGATCAAGGAGGAAGATGAGAAACTTTAATCGATATATTAATCAAAAAAAGGTCGAATATAGAAAAACTGTTTTTGAAAACTGCGTCTATAGTCTCAAAAAAGCTTCAAATGGGAGGGATAATATCATTTATTCTTTACGGAGCGGACTTAAAAAAGAAATTGACATTGAGAAATCCATATGGTAGCATATAAATAGAATGGGATTTCATACAATGAAATTAAACAGCTACGTGGTTGTGGAGAAACGTATTTTTGCCACTCTCATATGACAGTTTAGACTATTAGAAACCATGTTTAGACATATCACAACATGTCTGTTTTAGGCTCTCCATTACCCTATATTTGTAATAAGAATACTTGTAATAAGATAAAGCAAATTCACAAAGTTTATCAAACATAGGGAAAAGCTATGAATAAGGGAAACCTAGAAACAACCAAAGGTTATAAATAATCAAAACTATAGAAATGGAGGATCTTTATGGAAAAAGAATTTAGTCAATTAAAACCTGGATACAGGCTCCTTCTAGGTCCTGGACCTGTTGATACATCACCTAGGGTCCTAAGGGCAATGTCTGCAAATGTCTTGGGACATCTGGATCATCAATTCTTGGAGATTATGAATGAAACAATGGATCTTTTACGGAAGGTGTTTCAGACAAAGAATAAGCTTACCTTACCTATGTCAGGTACTGGCAGTGCCGGAATGGAAGCGGTAATGGTTAATCTTATAGAGCCAGGAGATAGGGCTATTGTTTGCGTAAATGGGGTATTTGGACAGAGGATGAGAGACATTGCTGAAAGGTGTGGGGCTCATGTTTACAGCGTTGAGGTGCCATTTGGACAGCCAATTGACCCTGATCATGTAAAAGAGGTGGCTGAAAAAGCCGGGAAGATAAAACTAATTTCAGTGGTTCATGCCGAGACATCGACGGGTGTGCTACAACCCCTACCCGAACTGTCAGAAATCGCTAAGCAATATGACGCTCTATTTGTGGTAGATGCTGTAACTTCCCTTGCTGGTATAGACCTTAAGGTGGATGATTGGGGAATAGATGCATGTTATAGTGGAACCCAGAAAGCACTAAGCTGCCCTCCAGGATTATCTCCAGTAACATTCAGTAGTAGGGCTGCGGAAGCCATAGCTAAGAGAAAGTCTAAGGTAAGAAGTTGGTACCTGGACCTGAGTATGATAGGAGACTATTGGGGTAAGGAGAGGGTATATCATCACACTGCCCCTATAAATATGATTTATGGACTGAGAGAAGCTCTGCAGATTGTACTTGAGGAAGGCTTAGAGGAAAGGTTTGCTAGGCACAAATTAAACTCTGAGGCTTTCATACGTGGGATAGAGGCTATGGGACTTAACATGATAGCTCCCGAGGGATACCGTACGCCTACCTTGAATGCAGTAAGAATACCAGAGGGCGTGGAGGATATAGGAGTAAGAAATTATTTACTTGACAAATACGGCATAGAAATTGGTGGCGGATTAGGTGATTTTAAGGGAAAAGCATGGAGAGTAGGCCTTATGGGTGAATCTTCCAGAAAGAATAATGTTATATTACTGCTTGCGGCTTTGGCCGATAGCATGGAACAGCAGGGACATAAGGTGGATGTGGGTGCATCCATACAGGCGGCCTTTGATGTTTATAATAGCTAATCCCCATTAATGGAGAAAAACAAGTCTATTCCCTGTAACAGTGCATCAAGACCCAATTGCCTAAGTAAGGAGGACAAAAAATGAGATTTTATGAAGAGCCCGCAAAAAAAATTCCAGTGCGAGAATTTGATGTTGTCATAGCGGGTGGAGGTACAGCAGGTGTTGTAGCGGCTATTGCTGCGGCGCGCCAAGGTGCGAGAACCGCTCTGATTGAATCCAAGGGATATACGGGCGGTATTGTTGTTGAAGGGGGCACAGCCCTACATAGCTTTTTTAATCTATGGAAGGCTTTCCCTGGCGTAGAAAAAAGACAAGTGGTCAAAGGAATTCCACAAGAGATTATTGATAGATTGATTGAACGCGGTGGAAGTACCGGACACGTAGAGATGGTTACATACTATGACTACGACAGTGTCTGCACAGCAATCGATACGGAAATATACAAGTTAGTGACACATGAAATGCTTGCGGAGGCAGGTGTACATATTTTTCTCAACACCATGCTGGTAGGTGCCATCATGGAAGATGATACCATTCGTGGTGTCATTACCGAAAGCCGGGCAGGTAGGGAAGCATTCTATGGGAAGGCCTTTGTTGACTGTACCGGATATGGTGATTTGAGTGCTTACGCAGGCGCAGAGTATACAGAGCCCAATGACCATGCTGTGGCAAATGCCATTGGTGTAGGTGGCGTAGATGTGGATCGCTATCATGAGTTTTGTAAGGATCAAAACTTAGCACAGGTTGCAATCGGTACACGCAGCGGTGAACCGGGCAAACTGGTACGAGTGGGCTTCGAACGAGGCAATTTCCCAGAGGATATTCAAAAAGAAGTTGATAGGATTGGTATGTCATTCATTACCACCACCTTGCACGACGATTATTTCATGTTTATAAAGCTAAATTACAAGATGCCTGTCAGCCCTACAAATAGGGATGAAGTCGTTAAAGCTGAGCTTGAGCTCCGTCAGCGGATGGAAGCTGCCATCAAAGTAATTAGAAAAATCCCTGGTTGTGAGAAAGCGTTTATGGCAAGAACCAGCCCTTCCTTGGCCATTCGTCGGGGCAGGTGTATCGTATGTGATTATGACATTACTCTGTCCGATATACTTGACGGTGTCCATTTTGAGGATGATATCATGAGTTATGGTTTCCACGACTGTGCCCCGCGCTTAAAGGTTAAAGATGGAGGTACATACGGAATCCCCTATAGGGCTTTACGAGTAAAGGGAATCCACAATCTCCTTGTAGCTGGGATGCTCATCACTTCTGACTGGGATGCTCACATGTCGACCCGGAACACAGTATGCTGTTTTGGACAGGGGCAGGCGGCTGGCACAGCTGCTGCGCTTTGTGCCACAAAGTCAGTGGGAACACGGGAACTTGAATATTCAGACCTGAGAGAAGCATTACTGGATGCAGGT
>JGI24708J26588_10003740_pt1 | contig 10830 bp, 13 predicted proteins | sample BioPla1DNA2_FD_26588 | JGI IMG/M metagenome (IMG submission 26588) | reverse complement strand
GAGTTTAAAAGTATTTGGAATTGTTTGGTTATATTATAATAACCTTTTACAAAAAAGTAAATAGTAAGAAAAGGGCAATAAAATCAATGGTAAAAAAAGTTATTAACAGGCAGACAAAATAAATTCTCTAAAATTTCAGAGAAATTTAAAGAAAACGGTAGTCTCTGAATTTTAAAGTGATTAGCAGTAAAAAAAAAATTAAAGAGAGAGGAAAATAAATCGGGAGAGGGTAAAGAGTAAATGAGACGCGCATGTCCGCGCGCGCGCACCGCAACTCACCCCACCCTCGCGTTTTGCGATTGCGTCGTGCTAACTATCTTCTAGCATATCAAACAAAATTTTAGAACTGTCGATTCTCGTCATTAGAACAACTGTCGATTCTCGTCATTAGAAGAACTGTCTGTTAGCTTCCTGTTCCCGAGAAACAACACGGGGGTAGAAGAACTGCTGTCTTCTTTCAAAAATTTATTTTAAGTTTTTAAACTGTCGAAAGTTAATAGCGAATGCAAGGAGACGTTTACAACATTTTAGTTTTGTGATAGAATGAAATTAATTAATTCTAACTCATATGGCAAAATCAATTTTAGATTCTCTTACTCCTGGACAACTACAACGCAAGGTAGATTCTTACTTCGCACGATGCGATAAGAAGAAAGAAGATTATTCAATAACTGGGTTAGCTCTCTACCTTGGGGTTTCAAGGGTTACGTTATTGAACTACTCCCGCACTGATCGCTTTTATCACATTATCGAGATGGCTAAACTACGATGCGAGCACTTATGTGAAAAGAAATTACTTCAGGGGACTCCACCTACTGGTACCATATTCACATTGAAAAACAATTACGGTTGGAGTGATAAGGTAGAGATCGATCAAACAATTAAGGGGACGATTTCCTTATCTTCGTTATTTGATAAAGCAAACGAGATACAACAAGCTAAAGTTATTGAGGGAGAAATAGAAGAACCTAAACCAGCTGAATTACCTGCTGAATTATTCTAGCTATTTACATTTATTTGATTTTTTGATATAATTGAAAATAATTTAACANTTAATCATTATCATTATGAACGAGCCAGTAAAAGGAACACAACTTTCGATAACTAAGAAAGCACCTAACGGGCTAATCTTAGAAGCAACAGTCGAGAGAGGTGACGTTCCTGCTTTAGAGACATACGCACCAGGATGCGTCATTACCAATTTAAACAACGGAAAGGTTTTTATAAATATCGGTACAGTTGCTGCTCCAGCATTTGTTGAACAGNTTTCNTCTGGTACAGTTGGAGATCTTCTTTTCTTTAATGGTACATCATTTGTTGCATTACCGATTGGAGAAGAAGGTCAGGTCTTAACAGTCGTCGATATTCAAGAGGACGATGACGGAGATCCAATTTTAGTTCCAAGCTGGGAAAGCGCTTAATTTTTTAAATTGATATGCAACTAACTGAGAAAGACATTGCAATATTTTTAGCTTGGCAGAAGTCTCCATTGAAATGGGTATGCGANATGTTCAAGTTAGAACCTCAACCGGTACTTCCAGAATATCAAGACAAATACGACAAGGCAGTTGCATCGGGTGATTTTAGTTCTTTCAAATGTCAATGGTTCGGGGAATTCCAAAAAGGGAAGCACGTTACGTGGCAACAGGTCGCTATACTTCTTGGAGTTGGTGCTGCAATGGAAAAGAAAGCACAACCAAGAATTTCGATTCGATCAGGACACGGGATTGGGAAGTCAGCTACGCTATCGTGGTTATTACTGTGGTTCTTGTTTTGNTATAAGAACTCACAGATACCTTGTACGGCACCTACCTCTGACCAATTAAATGATATACTTTGGAAAGAGGCCCAGATCTGGTTAAGCAGGCTCCCTAACGAGATCCGGGCTCTCTACGAGTGGTCAAATGATTATATCAGAATGATCGAATCTCCCAAGACCTGGTTTGCTAGAGCAAGAACCGCTCGAAAAGAATCACCAGAAGCTTTAGCAGGTGTTCATGCAGATTATGTTCTATACCTCGTCGATGAAGCATCTGGTGTCCCTGACGAGATCTTTAACACAGGAGAAGGTGCTTTGACTGGCGACAATTATTTATTTGTCATGATATCAAACCCGACGAGATTAATTGGTTACTTTTACGATTCACATAATTCCGACAAGGAAAGCTGGCAGTGCTATGCTTTTAATGCTGAAGAAAGTCCGATCGTTAATAAGAAGTTCGTTCAAAGAATAATCGATAAGCATTCAATAAACTCAGACGAGTATCGTTACAGAGTTCAAGGGAACTTTCCAAAGGAGGATGCTGTCGATGATCAAAACTACAGTCCTCTCTTTCTCGAGCAGGACACAAGGCTTACTCCTGATGCCCCGTTCGTTGGCCCACGGAGAATGGGCATTGATCCTGCAGGAGAAGGAGATGATATTACTGCTTGGGTTATTAGAGATAACTTTAAAGCAAAAATCGTTGCAAGAGAAAAGACATCTAGCCCGAAGTCAATTGCGCAGAAGACAATACAACTATTTGAACTTTTTGATGTTCCACCAGAGATGACTACTGTTGATAACTTCGGAGAAGGTGCTAACGTTGCCCAAGAACTTGCACTTGCTGGTTACAGAGTTGATGCAAGAAACGTCGGAGATTCAGTTGACAAGAGAGAAGAGGAATATGCGAAAGCAAATGGTGATAAGCTATATATCAATCTCAGAGCTAAGGGTTATCACCTTTTAAAGAAATGGTTACGATCCGGGGGTGAACTAATCGAAGACGACAGTTGGAAGGGAGAGATGAAAACAATAAGAACACGAACTGAGCTTTCAGGTCGAATGAAAATAATGAGTAAGAGAGAGATGAGAAAGCAAGGTTATAAATCACCGAACAACCTCGACGCATTGATGTTAACGTTTATAGAANCAGTCGAGATCGAAAATCTAAATGACCACGATAGNGAGGAAGCAGAATATACTCCGCTCTATCCTGGTGTTAACATATAAACTATGAAAAAAGATAAAGCCGTTTTAGGCAATGACACGACATCTCGGNNCCCGAAGGAGAAGTTTCCAGATAATGACNNACTACTTACTCGAATCAAAAGCGAATACGATGCAGCGTTTGCATACAGACAAGCGAGAGTTGCAAGTTGGAACGCTAACGAAGATCTTCTTTACGGGAAGAAACCACCAACGCTAACTAACAGATCAAATATCCTGATTCAGTTGATGGCTGGTTTCGAAGATACTTTACTTGCTAAGATCAATTCACCTGTTATTGTTAACTTTAGCCCNGTTGAAGAAGGTGACGTAATGAAAGCAAAGAAAGTTACANCGTTCTTTGAATTTGAAAGATCACCTCAAAGAGAAGACTGGGAACAGAAAGATTTATTAACTAAGAAACTTGCAATGGTTTCTGGTAGAGCACTTTTTAAAATATATACTGCTCGTCCTTATAGACATAAGTTAGACCCAGTTGATCACTACGACTTCTTGATCGATCCGTTAACAAGTGGCCTTTCATTAGAGACTGCCAGATACTTAGGACAAGACAATATCATTAAGTCAAAAGCAGACTTAGAAAGAGATCCCTCTTATGATAAAAAGAAAGTTAAAGAACTGATCGATTCATACGCAGAGGAAACATCTGCTCTTCCAGATAATCAAAACAACGAGAAGCAACATCGTTTGAATGTACAGGGGTTCGATATACAAAGCAATTACCAAGCAGGAGATCCAACATACAAGTTGCTTGAGTGGTATACTCACGTAAACGGAGTTAGATATTATTTCCTACTTGATTTAGACAAAAAGATTATTATTAAACAACGAAAGCTCGAAGAACTTACACCAATCTTAAGTGAGTCAAACGTTCCTTGCTACCCATTTGAATCTTGGGCTTACTACCCAGACTTATTTAATTTCTGGAGCCCATCGCCGATGGATAGAGTAAGAGAGTTATTCATCTTACGTAACGTTGCACTGAACCAGTTATTCGATAACAACGAGGCAATCAATAAGCCAATGAGGATCTATGACCCTAATACGTTTAAGAATCCTGCATTGTTAAAATATACACCAGATGCTTTAGTTCCCGTCTCTGCTGGTAAAGATCCGCGGACTGGAATTCATACTTTGCAGACGCAAGCATTCGGAACTGGTAATGCAAAAGAGATGGCAGGGATCTTAGAAGATCTTGCTGCTAAGATAACAGGAGTTACGCCNGGTGGCATGGGAATGGAATCGTCTACNGAGAAGGTTGGAATCTACTACGGTAATATGCAAGAGGTTGAAAAGAGGATGCTTCAGTTCGAAGCTTCATACAGTCGGTGCCATATGAGACTTGCTCAAAAATACTTAGGCTTCTTATCTGAACGATTAACGAAGGCAGCAGCAGTCAAGATTCTCGGAGCTGAGGGATCAGTTATCGTTGAACAACTTACAAATGAAGACATAGTTAAATTTGATGTAGAGATCACGGGAGGTCTTTCAGCTGCAAGACAAGATGCTATTTCTAAGAAATTGAAAATTGAATTCTTAAATTCACTGCATAGCAATCCAGCAGCTAACCCAATGGTCGTTGCAGAATTAACTGCAAGACTTGCTGGTCTATCTGAAATTGAAATTAAGAGATTGCTAGCACAACAAAGAAAAGACGAGAAGCAAATTGTTAAAGCAGCAGAAGACTTACAGAAATTGATGGAAGGAGAAAGAGTTGCTCCTTACCCTAAAGCAGATACTACGTACTTACAAGAGATCGTCGACTTCTTATTAGAACATGAATTAACAGAGAAAGAAGAACAAAGAGTTACTGCTTACTTCGAAAGCTTACAAGAGATCGTAACGAGAAACATGATTTTGAAAGCACACTTACAATCCGCTGAATCTGGAATGCTTGGAGAAGCTACGGGCCGAGGAACTCCTGGCCCTGTACCAGGCCCAGACACCGGTGCTCCATTACCAAATTCAATTGGTGGGGCTAATATGCAAACAGCAGGTACAATACCTTCTGTAGCACAAGAAACATATGAACAAGTTTAAAGGTTTACTTGAAAGATTCAAAGACCCAGCAGATAAAGAGGTGATCAATGAGAACGCCCGTCTCTATGATAAGTTCTCTGCACTTGCTAACTTTAAAGAATCTGAGCAAGGCAAAGCGATGATCGACTGGTTATTTTCAGAAATTACTTTGATCATTAATAAAATGATCGAAACAAAGGACGTAAGTCTTATTTATGCGCTAGAGAGCAATTTAAAATTATACACTAATTTAGCAGAGGCTAAGTCTCAGGTTGAAGCAATTCAAGCTTGGCTTAACTCTGTAGAAGAACAAAATGAGTAAAAAAAAGAGAGAGAAGAAACCCGAGGCAGAGATAATCGACGCAACAACGCCAAAGGTTGACGAGAATGAAAAGATCGTCAAAGCTTCAACTGAAGCTGCAGAATCAAACATCTTAGTTCCAAGATCCCCTGAATCATTTCATGCAAAGAAATATGATTCAAAGAAATGGGCAGTGATCGACGAGTTCGGAAGAACAGAAAGAGTTTACGAAGGAGAGGACGCAGAAGAGAATGCTAAGATGTATGCTAAGAAACTTCGAGGGAAGTCATTAGCTGCAAGAAGTAGTTTGTTAATTTAATAACATATGTCTGCTAGAGACATTAATCTAGTTCTATCGAGGTAGCTACTCAGATAGCTAGCTTGCTTGGAGCTTATCTAAGTTTATGCCTAACAAAGACAAAGACGAGATCATCGACTCGGAAACTAAAAACGATGGCTTAGAAGATGAAGAGACTTCTAACGAAGACGACGAAAATGACTCTTCGGAATCAAACTCAAAGGAGGGCGATACTTCTACACAGGACGAAGATGACCNCGACGAGGGTGATCGAGATCTTCCTGACTATCGTAAAGTCGACGATGTTAAAAAAGAGAAGGAACCGGAAACGGTACCTCTCAAAAAGTATCTTCAAGTTAAGAAAGAACTTAAAGAGCTTAAAGCATCTTCGCAATTTAATTCACTAAGTAATGCAGACCTTAAAGAATTCGCTGAAGAAGCCGGACTTGAATTCTCAGTAGTTCAAAAGATGGCTGCTATTATTGCAAAGCAAGCTAAGGACGAAGTCACTCTCGAGGTAGAGGAGAAAGTTAAGCCTCTCCTGAATGAAAAGATCCAGACAGAGAACAACAAGTTATTCGAGAAAGATTTTCAAGAGAAGATCGTTTCGAAGTACCCAGAGTTAGCTGAAAAGATCGAGACATTCAGGAAAATCGCTTTCTCAAAAGATTTTCTGCATCTGAGGACTCTAGACGACATCAGGAAGGAATTCTTTCCTTCAGTCAGTAANAAAGCTGATGCTGATTCAATAGAGGGTGGCTCAGTTGGCGGTGACAACCTACCAGAGAAAATTGATTTCAACAAAGTAGAATCTGACGATGAACTTCATCGCAAGGTTCTTGCAGATCCTAAGCTTAGAAAGCAATACTATGCCTTCAAAGATTCTAGCGGTCTCTAATTAAGACATGAGTGCAGCCCTAACAAAATTTAAAGAGGGATTTGTACCNCGATATCAAGATGTCTTAGAGAAATCTCTAGTTGCAATGAAAATTGGTAACTCAAGATTAGAATCTCAGTTAACTTGGGGAAAGAAAGTTAAAAGAGCTATCTTAGATACTGATGGTTTAGTTGTAAGAGACATCACTCGATATTCTGATCGTACAATCTCTACGCTTGCCGATGACGAAGAATACTTGGAAATCGACAAGCAAAAAGGCGTTGACTTCAAACTAGACGATTGGGACAAGTTGCAAAACGGTCCTTTGAAAGCTGGTGAAGAAGCAGGACGCAGATGTGCTTTGAAATTACGCACATACATTGATGCAGACGTGCTAGCTGAAACACGCAATGCCCATGCTACATTTATGACAGACGATATCGCAGGAGGTACTAATGGTACACCGATCTCTTTGTCTACTACGAATCTAGCAGAGGTGATTGCTAATGCACAAGCTAAATTATTAGCAAATAATGTTGAACAAAGCGGAGATATGGTATGGGTAGTTGATCCTTGGATTGCTTCCATCGTAAATCAAACTTTGATCGGAAAGAACACTAGCTTGACTGATTTAACATTTAAAAACGGTTATTCTGGCCCAGTTGTTGGTTTCAAGATGTTTATCTCAAACAACTTAACAGGAGACGTTAAGTTGAACATCAGTCAAGACGTAACTGCTAATGATACTGTTACAGTTGGTGGAGTAACGTTTAAGTTCGTTTCTTCTTTATCTACTCCTGCTGTTCCTGGTGAAGTCTTAGCTGGTGCTAATGCTGCAGCTTCGAGAGCTAACTTAATTTCAGCTATTAACGGTACGGATGGTGATGGTACAACATACTCAGAAGTATCTGCTGCTGACAGAGCTAAGTTAACAAACTTAAGAATCTCTGCTACTGCAATTACTAACGGTATGATTATTACTGGCATTGGTGCTGGAAGATTAACTGTTGCAGAAACATTGACTCATACAGACAATATTTTCTCACTTAACCAGATCCACTGCTACATCGGTAAAGCTAAGCAAATCGACTTAGTAGCGCAGCAAGACGTAAAACCAGATGTTCGCCCTGAACCAAGACAAAAGACTAACAACGTATTGACAGATGCTCTTTACGGGGTAAAGACTTTTGCTGATTCAAAGCAAAACTTCTTGGACATGAGAATTGCTAGATAGTTTGACTATACTGCTCTGAAGGAAACTTCAGGGCAGACTTAGTTAAAATATTATGGAAAAAGAAATCATCGTATCAAATCTAGAGACTAATATCGAGAGGCTACTTAAGGGCTTAAACAAAGTAGCAGAGAAAGTCTCTGAAAATAAGAAAGTAGAAGTACAAGACCAGANAGAGATCTTATCTGCTTTGAAAGAACTAAAACAGGAACCAGTTAATCTAAGAGAGCTAGAAGATCTTCTNACCTTAGTTGCTGATAGAGTTTTACTTTTAGACAAGAAAGAGCAANCAGTTAGTCTCAAAGAAACGCAAGAATTGCTTACAAAGATCAACGAAGTTAAAGAGAGTATTACAGCTGCAGTTAGTTCTTTAGATCTCGTCGTTAACGTTGATCTTACAAAGACAGAGCGATTACTTGAATCGTTACAGAGGGCTCTCTTAGCTATTCAATTTCCTTCAGTTTTAAAAATTGATAAAGACCAGTTTTCGGCACTGATGACTGCTTTAATTACTCTAGACTTTACAGACAGAGTCGACACGATGGTTGACTTACTTCGAGAGATCAGAAACGTAACAGGAGGGGGAGGCACGGAAGTTGTTGCTTTAAAGAGTAAACTAAACGAAAAGATCAATCCGGCAACAGAAAATAAGCAAGATGATATAATTTCAGCTATAAATGGAATAGAAGTTTCAAGTTCTGAATGGGTTAGTGCTTTAGGAGATGATTTAGCCGATGATGATTACTACTACTCGGGCTATATTAAGGCAGGAACTTTAAACTGGAGAATTGTAAGACAAAGCAAAGCAGACTTTTCAATAGCTTGGGCTAGTGGAACAGCCGAAGATGAANCAGAATTAGCTTCTGTATGGACTAATAGAGCAACACAAACTTATAATTTAAACTTATAATATGAAACAAATTATTTTAAATTCAAAAGATGGAAAGAATAGTATGGTATTAAAAACAGATAATACCAAAAAAGCCTGTTCAATAAACAAAAACGATAATTCAAAAGAGGCTAAATTGTTTAACGATATAATCAATTTAATTAATGAGTATGAAAACTTATAGAGCAATATCTAATGGAAACTGGAGTAATCTAGCTATTTGGGAAGATAATGGCAGTGGTTCTTTTAGTGCTTCAAGTTCATTGCCTAGCCACGATGATATTGTTTACTCTAATAATTTTATAGTTTTTATTAATCAAAATATAAGCGTAGACCAATTAAGAAATGGTTCTATAACAGGAATAACAGCAGGAGGAATTTTTAAAGTTGATGATAATAATGATTACACTATTGATGTAGCTACTTCTATGTATTGTTATAAAAATATTACATTATTAGAATTGACCACTAATTGTGTAGATAACGAGATTACCATTAATTGTCCGTCAATAAGTGGAGATTTACAGTCTTGGGTTATTAATTGTTATAGCACGGGTGTAGTAAATATTAATGGTGATCTGTGGTCAAATAGTTACACCACAGGAAGTCTTTATGTCTATAATGGTGGAGTGACTATAAATCACACTGGAAATATTTTAACAAGAGGTCGTGACGATAGGTCCGAGGCAGTTAGAATATATACAACACTTAACACTTCAAATCCAGTAATTTACAATATGGTTGGAAATATAAATGAAGATGGCTCTGGTGGTGCTACTGGAATAACAACTAATTCATTAGTAAATTTAGATATAACTGGAACTATTAGTGCTGGAAAATTAAATAGTCGTGCAGCAGTTATAATATCTACTAATGGACTATGGACTTGTAATTTTACTGGAATATTAAAATCAATTGGTTGTTATAGAGCTTTCTGGATTACTGCTGGAACTGCTGGTAGTTATTTAAATATACGCGACTCTACTTTAATTTGGAACTCTGTAAGTTCATATAATCTTATACACATTGAGGACGCTGATGTGTTATTAAAACTTCATAATGTAAATTTTGATTTTAGAAATAACACTTTCCCGATACTTTCTTATCAAACTGATATAACTCACGACAAAGTCACTACTTGGAAATTTACAGATAGCTCTTTAAATGAATATTATATGTATTCTTCTGTATATGGACAGCCTAGTCAATCAGATGTTAGAGATGGAACTTTATATGGGGCTAGTGATGAATTTGAAGGCACTTGTATTATTCCCCCAGTTGAAAGTGTAGTTAAAAATGTTCCAGTTGATGATACTGTTGGAACTTATGAATTAACACCAGAAGTAATTGAACATATAACAGAATTACAAAACCCTAAAAAAGTTTTAGGTTCAGGTATTATAGCATATTAATAAGAAGGGAGGTTGCAATGAAAAGGAAAGATGACAGAAAAAGATTAGGTAAACTCGGACTTAATCGCCACCATTGGGTAAACAGAGTAAATGGTGGAAAATCAAACAAGAGAAATATCTCTTGGCTAAAAATAGCAAAACACCGAGCTTGGCACATTTTATTTAATAACCTTTCATTAAGAGAAGTTATAAGACTTTTAAAAACATTACCAAACGAGAGAGGATTAAGAAAATATAACGAAAAGGAATGGTTAATAGTTTTCAAAAATATGACTTTAAGAGAGGCAATAGAACTTCTTGAAAGAACTTACAGGATAAAAAAGAGCCAATAGTGGTTCGCAATGAGCCACTTTCTAAAAAACTTATAATTAAAATAAAAGTATGAAAAACATTAAAGAAAAGTTATTACAATTTATTAAGCACCCAAAACTTGAAGCATTTTTATGGCAAACATTAAATGGCTTTTTTACCTTGTCAATAGTAATTATAAGTGATTTAAACTGGCAATATGCTCCATTAATTATTGCCGGACTTAACTTTTTAACAAAATGGATAAACACAAAATACATAAAAAAATCTTAGAAATATTTTATTGCTTTCTATGGGTAATTGCTATCTGCCAGATATATATTTCAATTTGGCTAATAGTCCAGTTTATAAAAGCAAGTTTTAAATTAGTATGACTATACAATCTTGGCTACAAATAATAACTTCATCTGTTAGTTTAATTGGCGTAATGTTTTTAGTATATCATTTTTTTAGAAACCCAGATATTAAAGCTGACAAAGAGATTAAAGTAATAGAATCTGAGTGT
>JGI24708J26588_10003739_pt1 | contig 10834 bp, 9 predicted proteins | sample BioPla1DNA2_FD_26588 | JGI IMG/M metagenome (IMG submission 26588) | reverse complement strand
AGGAACTATTGATGGATATGTATCCGAACGTCCAGAGGGAGTTAGTGCTTCTTCTGCGAATGATAACTTTGTTATGGTTGAATTTGAAGACGGTTTTGTAACCTCTGAGGAAGATACTGCAATCGCAGTGGGTGTGAAAAAGGGTAGTGAACTTACTGCGAAGATTAATGAGATCTTAGCTGGCATTTCTGAGGAGGAGCGCCAGGAAATTATGGATCAGGCAATCCTTAATCAACCATCCGCTCAGTAATAATCTAGAACTTAGACTTATGAGGCTGTTCCAAAGCCTGTTTACAATCATTTGGACAGCCTCATATTTATGCGAAGGTTACAGCTTTATTTCCACCTTGTTTGAATATCAAAATTACCTTGTTTGCATTGGAACAATTATATTTATCAGATACATAGATAGATGATCTGGTGAAAACTAGAATTGATATGCTTTAAAAGGGAATATAAACTGGATAATTTTGATTTTTAAACAAATACAAGAGAAAATTGAAAAATAAAACATAGTAAATATAAACATACAAATAGAAAGGTAGTGTAATTTATGACTTGGGGGTTGATTTTAGATATATTCAAAACCTACTGGCCGATGTTCCTTCGAGGAGCAGGCATGACACTCTTTATTTCCGTCATAGGAACCGTGGTAGGCACTATTATCGGTTTATTGATTGGAACAATACGTACGATTCCGACACCAGATCGTGGACCAAATAAAATACTTCTTAAACTTGTAAACTATATTTTAACAGCATATGTGGAATTCTTCCGAGGCACTCCCATGATTGTGCAAGCCTCTGTTATTTATTACGGAGCTCCTTTATTCCTTGGAATTGATATGGATCGAATCTTTGCAGCGCTTTTTATTGTATCCATTAATACTGGTGCATATATTGCTGAGATTGTTCGTGGAGGTATTATATCGGTTGACAAGGGGCAATTTGAAGCAGCTCATGCCATTGGTATGAACCATGTTAAGACCATGCTTCACGTAGTATTGCCACAGGTAATCCGTAATATTCTTCCTGCGGTTGGTAATGAGTTCGTAGTTAATATTAAGGATACCTCTGTGTTAAATGTAATCTCTGTAACTGAGTTGTTCTTCCAGTCAAAATCCATTGCAGGTAATAACTTTAGATATTTTGAGACTTACTTTATAACCAGTATCATTTACTTAATCATGACGATTACCGTAACACGTATCTTACGTATTTTAGAAAGAAAATTAGATGGACCAGACAATTTTACAGTCATTCCAGGTAACCAAATGCAAGTACAAAAGCCTGAGGATGCAGTAAAACGGAGAGATGCATTGAAACAGTAAATAGTGAGAAAGGTGTGGTTATATAATGGGTAATGTAATAGAAGTTCAACATCTAAAGAAATCTTTCGGATCCAACGAAATTTTAAAAGATATCGATTTTTCTGTTAAAAAAGGGGAAGTGGTTTGTATCATTGGTCCTTCTGGATCTGGTAAATCAACGCTTCTTCGTTGTATTAACTTACTGGAGAAACCCAGTGGTGGAAGTATTATTTATAATGGGCAAAATATTTTAGATCATAAGCACAATATTTATGATTACCGGACTAAGCTTGGAATGGTATTCCAGCAGTTTAATCTGTTCAATAATCATGATGTATTAAGTAATTGTGTGGTTGGGCAGACAAAGGTACTAAAGCGGTCTGTTAAGGAAGCAGAAGAAGTAGCGATGAAATATCTAAATGTGGTTGGTATGAGCCAATATATAAAGGCAAAGCCAAGACAGCTGTCCGGCGGTATGAAGCAGAGGGTTGCCATAGCAAGAGCCCTTTCTATGGAACCAGATGTAATGCTCTTTGATGAACCCACATCAGCACTAGATCCAGAGATGGTTGGAGAGGTTCTATCAGTCATGAAGAAATTGGCTAAAAGTGGACTTACTATGTTAGTAGTAACCCATGAGATGCAATTTGCAAAAGAGGTATCTGATCGAGTAGTATTTATGGATCAAGGAGTAATAGTTGAGGAAGGAACACCTGAACAAATCTTCGATAATCCTAAGCAGGAAAGAACGAAAGAATTCCTAAGTAGAGTAGCTAGATAAGTTAATTTATATTGAATATAAGGAGCGCCAAATGATTTTAGAAATTAAAATTGTTTGGCGTTTTTGTGTGCGCCCAGCATAGGCGCAATCTAATGGGTTAAAGTCACTAGTCTGCCCTAGTAGTGGGAAAGACTGAACAAATAATCAGCTACCTTCTACTCGATTTATTAAATGTGGGTTTATTATTTTCTTCTATAATATATATTTTATTCTTTTACATGCATATATTAGAATAAAGATTATAATTGAGGTTTTTTATGATTATACATGTAGTGCAACCCGGTGAAACAGCATATTCGATAGCAGAATATTACGGAATATCAATAGATTGGTTAATTAGAGAAAATGGAGTAGCGGTGCCGGAAGAACCGGTTGTTGGAAATACTTATGTAATCTTATTTCCAGAAGTAGTCTATACAATACAGGAGGGAGATACACTGGAAGGGATTGCAAATATGTTCAATGTTACGGTTATGGAACTTTTAAGAAATAATACCTATCTGGCGGATCAGGAAAATCTATTTGTCGGTGATACTTTAGTAATACGCTATACAGATACAAGAATCGGCCAAATAGCGGTCAATGGTTATGCCTATCCCTTCATCAATCTAAATACACTGAGGAAAACGTTACCCTTCTTAACGTATTTAACAATATATAGTTATACAATTACCCAAGAGGGGGAATTGGTTGATATTGAAGACGAACCAGTAATTCAAATGGCGAAAGACTATGGGGTCGCACCCATTATGCTATTGCTATTGGAAGATATGGTGTATATGGGGAATACCTTTATTAAGAGCCTCCTTATGAATATGGAAGTTCAGAATCAATTTATAGAAAATATCATTAATGTTATTGAAAGAAAAGGATATATGGGATTAACTGTTGATACACCATATATTTATCCTGAATTTAGGGGAGCTTATATTGGATTTATGAATACACTTACGAAACGGTTAAAGGAAAGAGGCCTGATTGTTTTTAATTNATTAAGTCCCAGTTCTTTTGAGCTCATTACTGAGTTCATATATTCAGTACCAGAAATTACAGAATTAAGTTCAGTTGTCGATGGTACCATTTTATTAACCTTTGGACTAGCATCAATTAACTATATTCCTACGGTGGCTATTAATTTTCAGACCAGGGAGGAAATTGTTTCATTATTGACATCGCGTATACCTCCTGAAAAACTTCAAATTGGAATATCCACGATAGGATATCGCTGGCAGTTGCCATATCAGGCAGGCGTTTCTGTAGGTAATGCAATTTCTAATACAGGTGCAGTACAGATAGCACGTGATTTTGATATAGCAATTCAGTATGATGATATAACAGAATCAGCATATTTCGTTTATGAAGAATCGGGAAGGGAATACTTAGTACGGTTTGTGGATGCAAGAAGTGCCCATGCATATTTGCAATTGGCAAACCAGGAAAATGTATATGGTATTGCTGTTTGGAATATCATGGAATACTTCTATGATTTTTGGCTTATTATAAATTCCCTATATGAAATAATAAAAATAATTTAATTATTTAAACAAGTTTGGTGATACCTAAGAGAAGAATGAAATTGCAGGACAAGCTATATTTAAGCTTAAAATTTGGTTAAATCAATTGTAAATAGAGGTATAATAATAAAGAAGGAATTTTATTCTAATGAGCTACATTTACAAATAAATTTATGGTAATATTTATAAAAGACCAAGATGTATCCAAGTATAATATAAAGGCATGTAAAATGATAAACAAAAGGGAGTAAAAGCATGGAAGGATTAAAAGAGATTACCATAGGTGAACTACAAAATAAATATCTTAATAAAGAATTATCTATTAAAGAAGTAGTAGAGGCTTATATAAAGCGTATAGAGAAGTATGACCAAGGGGAGAAAGGCCTCAATAGTGTATTAGAGATCAATCCAGATGCCATTAGGATTGCGGAAGAGCTTGATAAGCAAGGGCAGGGGAAGAATCAGCTTCTATATGGTGTACCGATTATGTTAAAGGATAATATTGCTACTGCAGATGGTATGCATACATCTGCCGGCTCTCTTGCGCTGGCCGATTCTTATGCGACAGATGATGCTGATATAGTTAAGAAGTTACGTCAGCAAGGTGCTATTATTATAGGGAAAACCAATATGACGGAGTTTGCCAATTTTATGACAAAGAACATGCCTGGTGGCTATAGTTCTAGAGGTGGCCGAGTAATTCATCCCTATAATCCAGGAAAGGATCCTTCAGGTTCCAGCACTGGTTCGGCCGTTGCGGTTACAGCCAATTTATGTACGGCTTCGATAGGAACAGATACATCCAATTCGATCGTTGCTCCAGGCTTATCCCATGGAATCGTTGGCTTGCGACCATCAACTGGAGTTCTTAGTCAGAAAGGTATCATTCCGATTAGCTTTACCTTGGACACGGCAGGACCATTTACCCGAAAGGTTGAGGATGCAGCAACGATGTTTGCTGGTCTTACCAATACCCCTATTGTGCAAGGTGACTATAATCTAAGAGGAAAAACCATAGGCTATAATGAATGGAATATGGACAAGTCATCGAAGGATACCATAGCAAGAACGGAAGAAGTTATAAGAGAACTGGAGAAGGCAGGAGCTATTGTTAAGAGGGTATATATTGCAGATACACCTCATATTCTTAATGTTATGAAATACGAGTTTAAATATGGCATAAATGAATATCTAGCTAAGTATACGAAGGATGCTTCAATACGCAGCTTAGAGGATATCATAGCATTTAATATTAAAAATAAGGAGAAGGCATTAAAATATGGCCAGACCCATCTTGTAGATTCGCAGAAAAACACCTCTGGTTCTCTGAATGAGAAATTATATCAAGTGATATTAAAGGACCGGGAAGAGAGTAAGCGAAAGATCCGTGCAAAGCTTCAGGATGTGGATTTTTGTATTATGTTAAGCTATAGCAGTATACTTATGTACACCGGACTACCAGCAATCACTATCCCATGTGGATTAGGGAAAGACAATATGCCTTTTGGCATTCAGATGACAGCTCTTACGGATGAAAAACTAATAAGAAATGCATTCGCTGTTGAGAAAATCGTTGGACAGAGAGTGAAACCCCTTTAAAGTTTTGTGCTTGTTAAATTTATACAAATATTAAATAAAATATCGTAAAAGATTTTTTTGTGTCACATATTTACAAATTATGTATTTTGGTGTATTATGTATACATCTTACATTTCTATATATGAAAAGGGCGCAATAGCCCTTTCATATTTCATTAATTCTTCTTGATTCTATTCATCTTTCAATAATCCATAATAGCATCAATACATTGTTTTTTATTCTACATGTGATAAAAGTAAAAGGGGGTACGATGGTGAAATTAGCATTCTGGAGCAATGCTAACAAATGCGGTGTTACATCAAATTTAGCTGCCATTAGTGTGGCAAGTGTAATACGATTTCCTTATAAAATAATATCTTTGGAAAATCATCTTAGTCCGCATAATTTAGGCTGCGCTTACAAAGGAAAACCAAAAGCTGACATGATTTATGAAGTCGGTACGAATTATTATGAGGGAGGAGGTAGTGAGGGGCTTATAAGAAAAATTTATCGTGGATGTTATGNTGGTAATGTCCTCCATGATTATGCTCAAGAAATTATTAATGAACATTTATACTATATCCCTCAAAGTCAAGTTATTCATAGCGAGCAATTCGATTATGAATTTAATCATTGCATTCATCCAATCTTTCAGCTCATTGACGAATTTGCAGAGGTAAGTTTGATCGATACAGCCAGTAATAATGTTTTAAGTTCTAAGACGGTCCTTGAAGAGGCCGATCTCATTGTTGTTAATCTTTATCAAGATCCTGTAATATTAAAGGATTTTTTCTCTAGATATTCTTCGCTTTTACCCAAGGCAATTATTTTAATTAGTAAATACAATCGTCGTTTTCCATTTAGTATGAAAAGGATTTCAAAGATATATGATTTCCCTCTGGAGCGTATATTTCCAATTCCATATAATGAGGTATTTGGTGCCTCTGTACATCTTGGTAGTATTGTAGAATTCATCTCTAGTAATTATTATTGTTCGAGAGAAAATCCAAATTATTTTTTTATTCAATCCATTAAAAGAGCGGCATATGGGATGATGAAAGCTGCTCAGAGTATTACAAGAGAAAGAGATGAAGAATTAAAGGAGTTGGAACTGTGTGGTCAATGACCTTGTTACGAATATTTCTATTACTTTCAATTGGGATCTGGCTTTATCAGTTTCTATTATTTATGGATGGTAAAAGGGAAGGTATGCGATTAAAGGTAAGAAAGAAACCAAGAATTTTGTTACCTGATCATTGGTATGAAAAGAGTAGAAGGCTGTATTTTATGATATTAACCCTTCTTATTATTTTATGCTTTATTTTTATTAAATTTAAAGTAAGAGGTGTTCTATGGTAATTCGAAGAAAGTTAAAAAGATCAACCAGGCAATATTTGACGGTTGCCGTAATCTGCATTGTGGTTATTGGTGGAGCTGCAATTTTCACTTCCCATATAATTACAAATCAGATAAAGGAAGAATATGAGGCGCAACTTTCTCAAGCCTATCAAGAGATGGAGTCAAATCAGCGCAAGGTCTATGTAGCTACAATGGATATCCGAGCAGGAGATTTTATTAGTGAGGATAATATCGAAGAACGAGTGGTATATGCTTCACAACCGGCTGATACTTATCTAAAGGAGAGTAAAGAAGGCAAGGTTGCATTAGTTGATATCCCGGCTGGTACTCAAATCATTAATACTATGTTAACAGAAAATCAGGTATCCAGTGAACTTAGAGAGGTTGAGTTTGATGTTATTCATATAAGTAATAATATAAGCGATAACGATACTGTGGATGTACGAATCTCATATCCTAATGGTGAAACATATATTATTTTATCGAAAAAAGTTATTAAGGGGATTTTTCCTGACACGGTAGCTTGTTATTTTTGGCTGGATGAGGAAGAAATTTTAAAAATGTCTGCTGCTATCGTGGATGCGGGGCTATATCCTGGTGCGATACTTAATGTTACTAAATACATAGAACCGAGTATTCAAGAAGCATCCGTTGCAAATTATGTCCCTAGCCTTTCTATCCTTTCCTTACTGGAGAGCGATCCAAATATTGTGGAACGATGTTCCCAGGAATTAAATAAGGAATTACGAAAAGCTTTAGAAAACCGGTTAGCAGCCAGTATGGATTTGGATGTTTCAGAGATCCAGTGGGATATCAATCCTAATCGAAGCTTTTCAAGAGAAAACTTGCCGCAGGAATCTAACATTAACAAAGAATATAAAGAAGATCTCCATAGCACTGATGATTCCTTGGATCATGTTATTGAAGAAAATGTGGATCATGCGATAGCAAATCAAATCGATAGTGAGGCGAATAGTATGGAAAATGATTTCTATATAGATGTAGATGGTACCACTGCTGATAGTAATGAGAATTTGGGGGAAGCGTCACACTATCTATACTATTCTCAGGAAGAAGAAGCAAAGGAGCGTGAAGTAGAACTTGGCCAGTAATATTGTAGCCTATATAGGAATTGACAATTTTGATAATATTCTTTACCTTGCCCGAATCCTAAGCAAACTTGGAAAAAAAGTTCTTGTTATTGACAATTCAGATAGTATGTCAGTTCTATATTCCATACCACAGCCGAAAGGAATGAATTCCCTGGAGGAAATTATTACTTATCGACAAGTGGACTTTACAAGGCAAGAGATTAATCAAGAAATGAAAGAAGAATATGATGATATTTTAATATTCTATGGATTTTTGGAGAAGGAGAAAGACATTAGTGAATGCAATCGGATTGTATTTGTAACAGATCAATATCGTTACAACTATAGTAGAATACCGGATATGACCTGTGAGAAGGGAGATCAATGTCAGATAGAGCAAGATCTTCTGATTAAAGATGTGGCACCAATGAAAATAACACCTGAAATAATTGTTGAACGAATAGGGATACCAATTCGAAAAGAAAATGTATCCGTACTTTATCATGATGAAAGAGATTATACAAATAGTTTAGTATGCCACTATAACGGCTCCTTTGGTTTAAAGGGGATATCCAAGCAGCGCAAGGCTTATTTACTGGAGGAAGTAAAGAAACTCCATCCGGATATTGATATTCATCTATCAAGGACTGCTTTTCGCCGTATGAGAAAGGGGAGATGAGGGAGTGAAAATTGTATATTGGTCTCCAATGCATGGACAGACTGGTACCACCAGTAATATGTTGGCAAGCGCATTGTATATTGGAATACAGTATCGTAAGAAAAGTTTACTTATGCATACACATTTTAATTTGAATAATCTTGAAGCTCCTTTGGTAGGAAGTAACGCGAAAAATGCAGATTCCATTGGATACTTTCAGGATGTTGGCTTGGATGCACTTGTTCGAACCTTTAAGGCTTCGAGATTAGGTAAGGAAGATCTTGATAATTGCTGCATTTCCATCCCCAATACATTGGTAAGCCTCCTTCCAGGGACTACCAAGCATAACCAAGCCTCTTATGCCTATGAAATGAATATGGTAATTCTTAATCTATTGAGGTCAATGGAAGAACTGGTAGATATCATATTTATTGATGTATGCTCTGGAAAGCATCCGCTATCCCGTAAAATTATCGATGCATCCGACATAATTGTTATAAATCTTAGTCAAAACACGGGTGTTATTGAAAATTGTTTTTATAATTATCCGAATTTATTGCATCAAAAAGTTTTTTATCTTGTGGGTAATTATGATGACAATTCTAAATATAATATTCGTAATATTCGAAGACATTATCGTAAATATATGAAAGCTAGTAACTCAGGTATCNTTCCTTATAATACTGCATTTCATGATGCTCTATGCGATGGAAGAGTAGTAGATTTTATAAAGGATAATTTGGGATGTGATAAAGATGATGAAAATCAATATTTTATTACCAAAGTAAGAGAGGTAGCAGAGAAAATATGCAAATTGGCAGGGTTAGAAATTGATATAGAGGAGAGTAAAAATCGAGATGAATTATCCACATAGTAATACGGTTATTATCACTCTAGTGACTGCATTTGTTCTCTTAACCATATATTTTATATTCAAGAAAGATTTAGAACCAGACCAAGAACAAGGGCAGGAAGACATCTATTCCATTCCTTATCTTAAAAAATCAATTCGAATGCTATTTAATGAGATAACAAATCAGAATATTGCGGAACTTTATCTTAATAAAACAGAGACTAAGAAACGGGAAAGGCAGAAGGTAAGATTAAAAACTGCGCTTCGTTCCTGTGCCCAAGGAAATATTGGTGAGAAGGAATTTGTAAAGGATTATATTAAAGAACTTCTACAAAATAAACTTCAAATTAATGAAGATACCATAGATTTAACAATCCCATTTGAGAATTCGATGAAATTAACTGCCCAGGATAAATTCGAGATTCTGCTTTGGCAGTATAAACAAAAATACAGATATGATGCTTTAGAAATATTAAGTGATCATTGTGGATTTGAATCTCCAAAGGTTAACCAAGCGGGTATACATTATGAAGTTTCCTGCGATGATATTGAGAAAGCTTATGCTAGATTATCATCTAAACCTAGCTATGTGGATAAGCTGGAGCTTTTAACACAGCGCATTTATCAGGAAACGTATGGTTTTTCCGTTATGGATGAAATTCGGGATATGAAAATAGATGGATGCTCAGGAGGAGTGTCCGGTATTGCATCAGAGCAATACAACTATATGGAAGAAGTTATGCAATCACAGGATATCACAAATAAATATACCTTTGATAGCCTATGGATATTTCTCCATGGGAAACCGATCCATTTGTCTTTCCTTTCCTTTGGGAGCATGAAAGAACTTATACGAGTATGCAAGAATCTCTATCTTTATGATAACGTTGGACATTTAACCTCATCCAATGGATATAAATTGAATTATCTGCAGGATGGTAGCCGCGTTGTCGTCGTACGTCCAAAGTTAACAAGTGGATGGGCTTTCTTTGTCAGGAAATTTGATAGTTCAAAGCATATGCCAATCGAAACCCTAGTACAAGGTTCTGGATCAGAAGCTGTTATTGAACTTACTAAATGGGCAGTGAAAGGATGTCTTAATATTATATTATCNGGGGACCAGAACTCTGGTAAGACGACGTATCTAAAAGCTATGATACAATTTATTGACCAAAGATACCCTATCCGGACAACTGAGCAGGAGTTTGAACTATGGTTAAGCAATACCTATCCTCATCTTAACATTGCAAGCTTTCGTAGTANTGAAGAAGTTAGCCTAGTAGAGTCCATTAACCTTCAGAAGAAAACAGACGCAGCAATTATGATACTTGGTGAAGTTGCATCCTTTGATCTGGCTAATTCCTTTATAACGCTTACGCAGGCAGGAACCAAATCAACTATGTGTACTTGCCACTGTGTTACCACCAACGATTTGATTGAGTATTTTCGCAATGCATCACTTTCCTGCGGAACTTTTACGAATGAACAGGTCGCAGAAGAGCAGGTCGCAGGTTCCATTAACCTTGATATCCATTGGGAGAAGTCTGGGGATGGAAAGCGTTATATTAGTCATATTACAGAGATTATTCCATTACCTAAGGAAGAAGTGTGGCCAAGTGATTATCATGAATGTCTTATGGAAGCATTAAAGAGAATTGCAAGAAGGAAAACATACATAACTAGAGAAATCA
>JGI24708J26588_10003738_pt1 | contig 10836 bp, 10 predicted proteins | sample BioPla1DNA2_FD_26588 | JGI IMG/M metagenome (IMG submission 26588) | reverse complement strand
GATCTTCGTCTTTAAGCACATTGCCACTAGTAATTTCTTTAAAATGAATATCCGCCTCAAATGTAGCAGAATCTTCATATTTCTCCTTTATATCTTCTATAACTCGGTCATATACCCATAAACCATGGGCAGGAAACTTAACCGCTCCAATATTTTGATCATTTATGTATACGGAATAAACAGGAAGATTTTCTTTCTCCTCCACTATAGCGCTATTGAAGTTTCCCCCTGCCCGACTATGGTTAGGAATCGAAAACCCCGATAAAAGCAGGCTTAAGGATATAGGTAATAGTATTCGGCCAATCTTCTGATGTTTCACTTGAATCCTTCTTTCTAACATAATCTTGTCATTTTCTTTTGTTACGCAGTTCTTACAGTTCTATTACAATATTTGATTCTACATAAAATCTAAATATCCTTCTTTTTAAATATCCTTCTTTTTAATAAATTTTTAAGCAAATTCCTGTCAACAAATCTTTTCAATAGAGCATAGGATTCTTTTTTTAGGAGATTATATTATTACTAAAACCTTTCTTGGAGGGATATAGATGGAGCTGTCGGATATAGAAAAGAAGATATTGGAAGACCAGTTACGGGCCGAGTATATATGTATAAATAAATACAAACTATATACTGAACAGGCAACTGACCCTCAGATAAAGAATGTCTTTAATCTGGTCTATGAGCAAGAAGTTAATCATGCCAATAGTCTAAAGTCACTGCTTGAAAAAGGCGGATTTAATCCACCTACTCCCGCATTTTAAGGTAAAGGAGATAATCAATGTCTAAAAATCAGTTATCAGAAAAAGACATGTTGCTAGACTCTATTATGACAGAAAGGTATGTATCATCGGTCTATGATACCGGTGTAATGGAATCGGTTAATGAAGAAGTATGTATCATCGGTCTATGATACCGGTGTAATGGAATCGGTTAATGAAGAAGTAACCAAAACCCTACAGCATATCCAGCAAGAAGAGCAAAACCATACCAAGCTTTTTATGGAAGTAATGCATAACAAAGGATGGTATGATGTTAAGGCTTCCCATATAAACCAAGCCGCCAAGGATCAGATTAATAAACAAATGGCCTTTCAGTTGGAAAATAGGATTAATCAAATAGGAGAAAATAACCAACAAAATAATCAATAAGATTAGAAGTTGGAGATTAAAGTTAGAAACTTAATATTTAAGCTTCCAGCCTTAATCTCCAACTTCTAGCTTCTAGCCTTTAAACAAAAGGTTAACAAATAATTTCTTTAATAACACTATTATTTATATAGAATTAATCTATCTTTTTTACCCAGCCAAAGATGTCTTCCTCAGTTCCTAGCTGGATACTGGTAAGCTTATCATACATCATGCTTGTAAACTGCCCTATTTCATTGTTATTTATTTGAATTACTTTATCCTTAAAAGCCAAGACGCCTACAGGAGATATTACAGCCGCTGTACCTGAACCAAATACTTCTTCAAGGGTGCCTTTTTCATTAGCTTCAAATACCTCTTCTATGGACAGATCTCTCTCTTCCACTGTATGACCCATATATTTAGCTAGCTTTATTACCGAGTCTCTGGTTATTCCTGGAAGTATACTTCCATCTAGAGGAGCTGTTATAATCTTTCCGTTTATCTTAAAGAATATATTCATAGCACCTACCTCTTCTACAAAGGTATGGTCAGCTGCATCTAACCATAATACCTGGGAATATCCCTTGGCTTTGGCTTTCTCTGCAGCTAAAAGGCTGGCAGCATAGTTTCCGGCAACCTTGGCATCGCCAGTACCTCCTTTGGTAGCCCGTACATACTTATCCTCTACATATATTTTAACCGGGTCTAACCCTTCAGCATAATAAGGTCCTACAGGCGATAGAATTATAAAAAACTTATAAGTGCAGGATGGACGTACCCCCAATAAGGGATCGGTGGCAATCATGAAGGGTCTTATATATAGAGATGTATCTTTGGCAGACGGAACCCAATCCTTTTCAATTATCAATAATTTCTTGAGAGCCTCCCATACAAAATTCACATTAATCTCAGGCATACATATTCTCTTTGCTGAGCGGTTTAGTCTGTTAAAGTTATCCATTGGTCTAAAGGTTACTATATCCCCTTTATGGTTTCTATAGGCTTTCATACCTTCAAAGAGTGCCTGTCCATAATGAAACACCATGGCAGAAGGCTCAATTTCAAAGGGAGCATAGGGCACAATCCTAGGATCATACCATCCTTTTTCCTTATGGTAATCCATAACAAACATGTAATCGGTAAATATCTCTCCAAATACTAATTCTTCATCTCTAGGTTTTGTCTTTAAATTATCTCTTTTTACAAAGTTTATCTTTTCCATAGAATACCCACCTCAGATTTCCTTTTATTATTCTTCAGATGCCAAATTTTCTTCATCTTCATCCTTTTTTATCTTGGCTACGGATATAACCGAACTTCCATCATCTACCCTCATAAGCATAACCCCCTGAGTATTACGGCTCATTATTGAAACATCCTTTACCTCTATACGGATAATGATGCCCTCAGAATTTATAATCATCAGTTCATCATCTTCTTCTACTATCTTCATGCCTACTAATAAGCCAGTTTTTTCCGTGGTTTTCAAGGTAATTATTCCACGGCCACCTCGCCTTTGGGCTCTATATTCACCTATAGGGGTACACTTGCCATATCCATTTTCACTAATGACCAGCACCTGATTATCACTATACACCAGTCCCATATCTATTACATGGTCATCCTCATCAAGCTCTATGCCTTTAACGCCCATGGAAACCCTCCCCGATGCTCGGACATCGGATTCGTCAAATCTAATAGACATCCCCTTATGGGAGGCTAACATGATCTCCCTACTACCGTCTGTAAGTTGAACTCCAATAACTTCGTCCTCTTCCCTGAGCTTAATGGCAATTAGACCACCTTTACGGATATTTTGATATTCTTCCAAGGGACTCTTTTTGACCAATCCATTCTTTGTCCCTATTGTCAAGAATTTACCCTGCTCAAAATCATTCACAGGTATTACAGCCTGGACTCTCTCTCCAGGCATCAATTGAAGTAAATTAATTATAGCCGTTCCCCTTGCTTGCCTGCCTGCCTCGGGTATCTCGTAAGCCTTTAACTCATAAACCTTACCTAGGCTGGTAAAAAAGAGTAATCTTTGATGGGTAGAGGTAACAAAGAGATCAAAAACAAAGTCCTCTTCCCTGGTTTGAAGTCCTGTAATACCCTTTCCGCCTCTTTTTTGGCTTTTATAAGTATCCAGGGGAGTTCTCTTTACATAGCCTCTATGAGTGAGTGTAAGTACCACATCGTGCTCATCTATCAAATCTTCTAAATCAATTTCTCCTGGTGCTGTAGTAATCTCAGTCCTTCTATCATCATTATACTTATTCTTTATAATTGTAAGCTCTTCTTTAATTATTGCATACTGAAGATCTTCCTTTGCTAGTATAGCCTTTAGTTCCTTAATGGTATTTAATAATGCTTCATATTCAGCTAAAAGCTTGTCCCGCTCAAGTCCTGTAAGACGTCTTAATCTCATGTCTAAAATAGCTTGAGCTTGTCTCTCACTTAAATCAAATTTCTCCATTAGCCCTTCTTTAGCTATCTGATCAGTACGGGATGATCTTATTAGGGCTATTACCTCGTCTATATGATCCAGCGCAATAAGCAGGCCTTCCAATATATGGGCCCTTGCCTCTGCCTTGTCTAGATCATACTTGGTTCTTCTTACTATTACATCCCTTTGATGATTTATATAGTGGTGAAGGATTTCCTTTATATTCATTACCCTAGGCTCACCATCTACCAAGGCAAGCATTATGGTTCCAAATGTTTCCTGCATCTGAGTATGTTTAAAGAGGTAATTAAGGACCACATTAGGATTGGTATCTCTTTTTAGATCTATTACGATGCGCATCCCATGTCTGTCAGATTCGTCTCTTATATCGGATATTCCCTCTATCTTCTTATCTCTTACTAGGTCTGCAATTCTCTCTATCAATCTGGCCTTATTGACCTGATAAGGAATCTCATTTACAACAATTCGAGATCGATTATTTCCAATTTCCTCAATCTGGGTCTTGGCCCTGGTTATTATCTTACCTCTACCGGTTCTATAAGCTTCCCTTATTCCTTCCCTACCTAGTATTAGTCCTCCGGTAGGGAAATCTGGACCTTTTATGTAATTCATTATCTCTTCGATAGAGATATCCGGATTATCAATTAAGGCAATTACCCCATCTATGGTCTCACCTATATTGTGGGGAGGGATATTGGTGGCCATGCCTACTGCAATACCCGATGAACCATTTACTAGTAGGTTGGGGAACCTAGAAGGTAAAACCTGTGGTTCCTTCAAGGTTTCATCAAAGTTTGGTGTAAAGTCAACGGTATCTTTATTTATATCCGCCAGTAGCTCAGCAGTGATTCGAGACATCCTGGCCTCAGTATACCTCATAGCGGCAGCTGAATCCCCATCCACAGATCCAAAGTTACCATGACCCTCTACCAATAGATATCTAGTAGAAAATTCCTGGGCCATCCTTACCATGGCATCGTATACTGAAGAATCACCATGGGGATGGTACTTTCCCAGTACATCCCCTACTATTCTGGCAGACTTTCTAAATCCCTTATCTGGGGTTATACCCAGCTCATACATTGAGTATAGAATTCTTCTATGAACCGGCTTTAAGCCGTCCCTTACATCGGGAATAGCACGGCTTACGATAACGCTCATGGCATAATCGATAAAGGATTTTTGCATTTCTTCTTCTATACTTATATCAATAACCTTATTATGGGTTGAGTCCATTTTTTAAACATTCCTTCCTTACACGTCTAGATTAGTAACCAGTTTAGCATTTGCTTCAATAAATTCACGACGTGGTTCTACTTTTTCTCCCATCAATATGGTAAATATCTCATCTGCCAGCCTGGCATCTTCCATGGTTACCTTAAGAAGAGTTCTCTTACTAGGTTCCATTGTGGTATCAGCCAGCTGTTCCGCATTCATCTCACCAAGCCCCTTGTATCTCTGAACTTCTATTCCCTCTCTACCAATTCCATCTAAAAGATCATCAAGTTCTTGATCGCTGTAGCAGTACCTCTCATTTCTGCCTTTTTTAACTAAATAAAGAGGAGGTTGGGCAATGTATATATGGCCTTTTTCTATTAAGGGCCTCATAAATCTAAATAAAAATGTTAATAGCAAAGTTCTGATATGGCTACCATCCACGTCAGCATCAGTCATGATTATAATCTTGTGATATCTAAGCTTTGTAATGTCAAAATCTTCACCAATGCCGGTACCAAAGGCTGTAATCATAGATTTTATTTCTTCATTATTCAGTATTCTATCTAGTCTTGCCTTTTCAACATTGAGTATTTTCCCCCTTAATGGGAGAATGGCTTGATAATGCCTATCCCTTCCCTGCTTGGCTGAGCCACCTGCTGAATCCCCCTCCACTATAAAAATCTCGCTTAAGGCGGGATCCCTTTCGGTGCAATCGGCTAATTTTCCGGGTAATGCAGTGCTCTCTAGGACGCTTTTTCTTCGGGTTAATTCTCTTGCTTTTTTAGCGGCCTCACGGGCTCTAGAAGCTGTCAAAGCTTTTTCTAGTATTATCCTGCCCACCCTGGGGTTTTCCTCCATAAATGCTGATAAGCCCTCGGACACCGTACTCTCTACAAATCCCCTAATTTCGCTATTTCCAAGTTTTGTTTTAGTTTGACCTTCAAATTGTGGTTCTGTTAGTTTTACACTTACAATAGCTGTAAGACCTTCTCTGGTATCCTCTCCTGAGAGATTGCTTTCATTGGCTTTTATATGGTTATGCTTTCTGCCATATTCGTTTATTACTCTAGTTATAGCTGATCTAAACCCGCTAAGATGGGTACCTCCCTCATGAGTGTCTATATTATTGGCAAAGGAATAGACATTCTCATTGTAAGAATCATTGTACTGTAGGGCTACCTCCACTGAGCTAGTTCCTCTATCTCCAGAAATATATATAGGGGTTTTAAAAAGAGCAGTCCTATTTTTATTAAGATATTCTACAAAAGAGACTATTCCACCTTCATAATGGAAAGCCCTATCCTTACTATTTCTTTCATCCCTTAAAGCAATTCTAACACCAGCATTTAGAAATGCCAGTTCTCTTAACCTATTTTTTAATATATCAAAACTAAAATTTATATCTTCAAAGATTAGTGCGTCAGGTTTAAAGGTAATGGTGGTGCCGCTTTCAATTGTATCTCCTGTTACCTTCAAGTCAGTCTGAGTTACACCTCTCTCGTATCTTTGAGTGTATATATGACCATCTCTTTTTACCTCTACTATCAGCCATTCAGATAGGGCATTGACGACAGCAACACCTACCCCATGAAGTCCTCCGGATACACTATAGCCACTACCACCAAACTTTCCGCCTGCATGAAGCATGGTTAAGGCTACTTCAACAGCGGGTTTTTGAAGTTTTTCATGAATACCTACAGGAATACCCCTACCGTTATCCTTGACGGTTACAGAAAGATCCTTGCGTATTGTTATCTCAATATTATCACAAAAACCTGCCATAGCTTCATCTATACTATTATCTACTACTTCATATACTAGGTGATGAAGTCCACGAAGACTAGTACTACCTATATACATACCAGGCCTCTTACGTACGGCCTCCAAACCTTCTAATACTTGAATTTGCGATTCATTATAATCTTTATTATTATTAATATTAAACTCCTTATGTTCCATTTTATCCCTCTTGTCTCACTATACTGTTTGAATGTGAAATACTTTTTATATAATTAGTTCTCTTTAAAAGGGTTGAAGATGAAATAGGGGATAGAAATATCATGGTCTTATGCTTTAATTCANCTAGTACAAAAGTTTTTGGTATCTCATCTGATATTTTCTCAATAAATCCTTCCTCTTTTGCAATCTCCAAAAATTCATTATTTATTTCCGAAATTGTAGATGTTGGCATATCAAATATTGCAATAATATCCTTCATGGGGATCACTACATCCCCACCTAAATGCAAAGTCACAAAATCCACCGGCCTCTCTTATGTCTTAAAATAACTAAATATAACTTCTGTCATTAACTAACTTCTTGTGCTCCTAGAACCTCTAATCATAGTCTCTATTAAATCCTCCCTAATTACTGATTAGGGAAAATCAGAGATGATCCAGATATGCCTTCACTAACAAATATAGAATTATATTCCTATTAGCATAACTGGTGAACTGCACAAGAGATTAAATAGTTAATTACTATTATATCCTATTTTATCCCATATTTAAAGAAAAAATTAAACCCTTGCCACTTTTCCCTCAAATACTTCGTATATTTCCATATTGCTGTCCATATCCTTAGGAAGCTCCGAATAATCCGTCACAGTCATAAAGGTTTGAACCTTGTCAAAGTAGGATAGCAGCTTAGCCTGTCTGTATTTATCCAATTCAGACATTACATCGTCCAATAATAGTAGGGGATATTCACCGGTTTGTCTAAACATCATCTCAATCTCTGATAATTTCAGAGATAAGACCGTGGTTCTCTGCTGCCCTTGAGAAGCAAAGGTTCTAGCATCCATATCATTTATATAAATAGATATATCATCCCTATGGCATCCTTTACTGGTTCTTCCCCTTTTTATATCTTCTTCATGATTTGATTCCAGATTTTCTAAATATTCTTCCATTATGCCGGATTCATCTGAGGAATCAAAATTAATGGAAGGATTATACCTTATCTCCAAACTTTCTCTACCCAAAGAGATCTGGTCATGAATTTCCCTAGCAATCTTTTTAATGCTATTAATAAATTCCAGCCTCTGCATTATAACATAGCTTCCTACCTTTGCAATCTGTTCATCCCATACGGGTAAAGTTTTTCTTAAACTGCTCTTTTGATTAATCTCCTTAAGGAGGTTGTTCCTATGATTTAATAGTCTATTGTATTGTTGCAAGCTATAAAAATATTTAGGTTTTACCTGGGAGATCTCTATGTCCATAAATCTTCTACGTTCTCTAGGGCTTCCCTTAACTAGCTTTAGGTCTTCAGGAGAAAAAAGAACGCTATTCATATGACCCATTAGCTCCCCTATTCTTTGGGCAATACTGCTGTTTATCTTTATTTTTTTATTGTTGCTTAGGCTGAGCATTATCTCTATAAGGCTGGGTCCTTCCTTTTTCTCTACTAGAGATCTTACCATGGATTTNTTTTCTCCCCATAGGACTAATTCACTATCTCTTGGGGTTNTATGAGAGCGTCCAGTACACAGTAAAAAGATGGATTCAAGGATATTAGTCTTGCCCTGAGCATTTCTTCCCGAAAAAATAATTAAATTAGAACTAAAACTAAGCTCTAAGTTAACATAATTCCTATAGTTAACCAGGTTTAATTCCTTTAGATGCAATTTTTCTCATCCTTCCCTGATTACTAGGAATTCATATCTATTATCTAGTAAAACCTTGTCTCCATCGTATATTTTTCTTCCTCTCCTAGTCTCAAGCTGACTATTTACCTTGACTAGACCATCCATTATCATCTGGTTGGCATGGGCACCAGTTTCAGCTATACCAGCCCACTTCAGAAACTGATTTAGCTTTATAAACTCTGTTTTAATACTAATCCTCTCCAAACTTTCTTCCTCCAATTACAGATTATTCCTTATGCGTTAATTCTTACAGGTAATAGAAGATATGTGAAATTATCCCCTTCTATGGGCCTAAAGACACAAGGACTTATATTGGTTGTAAAGTCAATATATACCTCTTCATTTCCAATACCTTTAAGTATATCCATAAAATACCTTGAGTTGAAGGCTATTAAGAGCTCCTTGCCTTCCATAACAATGGGTAACTCTTCATGAGCTGTTCCAATTTCTGAATTTGAGTCAATTATTAGCCTGTCCTCCTTGATATTTAATTTGATTAAGTTGTTTCTTCCTTCTCTTGCTAAAATGGATACCCTCTCAATGGAATCATAGAGAGATTTGGCATCTATTTTTACACGAGTTTTATAATTCTGTGGAATTATCTGTGAATAATTAATAAATTCACCACTAAGGAGCCTGGAGATAATTCGTGTATAACCCATATCAAAGAGTACATGTTTATCATCTATTGTTATGTTAATTTTTTCATCACTGTTATCCACGATTCGGCTGATTTCATTTAAGGTCTTGCCTGGAATTATTACATCTACTTCAGTATTGCTATCTATTTTACCTTTCTTCAAAGCCAAACTATAACCATCTAGGCAGACTATATTTATATCTTCATTATGTATTTCTACAAGGCCTCCCGTTAAAACTGGTCTAGTCTCATCAGTGGCCACTGCAAATATAGTATTTTGGATCATCTCTTTTAAAAGGCTTTGCTCAATCTCAACAGGCTCATACTCTTTAACCTCTTTAAGATCTGGATAATCATCGGGTTTTACTCCCTGGATTTGAAATTGAGAATTAAGAGCCGTGATAGTTACCAAATAGTTATCTGATACCTTAACTTCAACTTCACATTCAGGTAATTTTCTAATTATGTCTCCGAAAATACGGGAGGATATAACTATAGCTCCCTCTTCTTCTATATTAGCTTCCAAAACTGATTCAATACCTAGATCTAGGTCGTTTCCTATTAATTTAAGTATACCCTTATATGCCTTAACAAATATTCCTTCTAGTATGGGAAGGGTGGATCTGGGGCTAATGGCTTTTTGAACAATACTTATGCTATTGGATAATTTTTTTTGCGAACAAGTAAATTTCATGGTATACCTCCTGTGTTTGTTGAATATATATAATAATTTAGTAGTAATAGTAGTAGGGNCTGTGATATTGTGAATTATGTCAGATTTATGCGAAAGATCACAGATCTCCCTGTGGATAAGTTTGTGGGAGAATCCATAAATTTATTGAAAGTTATCCACAAACACTCCACAAAATTCATTTTATAGGCTTTTTAACTCCTGTCGTATCTGACTGACAGTCNTTGATAACTCCGGATCACTTGTAATGTCATTGGAGATTTTGTCATAAGCATGTATAACAGTGGTATGATCTCTACCTCCAAACTCCTCTCCTATTTTGGGGAGAGAGAGATCTGTAAGCTCCCTGCATAGGTACATGGCTATTTGTCTAGGGTGAGAGATAGCCCTACTCCTCTTTTTCGACTTAAAATCTTCTATTTTTACGTCAAAGAAGCCGGATACCACCTCCATTATAAGAGCAGGGGTGATAACTTTGGGACTGTTATTGGATATAATATCCTTCAAGGCTTCATCAGCTATAGAAATATCCAACCTATTATTATTAAGGGAGGAATAGGCTAGAATTCTAATTAGAGCTCCCTCTAACTCTCTTATATTTGACTGTATTCGCTGCGCTATAAAGAGTAAGATCTCGTCATCTACCTCTATCTGTTCCTGTTCAGCCTTCTTTCTAAGTATAGCTATCCTAGTTTCTAAATCTGGGGGCTGAATATCCGCAATAAGACCCCATTCAAATCTAGAACGAAGTCGATCTTCCAAGGTAGGAATCTCCTTTGGGGGACGATCACTAGATATAATAATTTGCTTGTTGGATTCATGCAGGGTATTGAAGGTGTGGAAAAACTCCTCCTGAGTACTTTCCTTACCTGCAATAAACTGAATATCATCCACTAAAAGCACATCAACATTACGGTATCTATTGCGAAATTCTACGTTCTTATTAGTCTGGATAGATGTAATAAGTTCGTTGGTGAATTTTTCAGAAGAAACATATAGCACCTTGGTACTTGGGTTTTGAGATAGTATAAAGTGACCAAT
>JGI24708J26588_10003734_pt1 | contig 10853 bp, 11 predicted proteins | sample BioPla1DNA2_FD_26588 | JGI IMG/M metagenome (IMG submission 26588) | reverse complement strand
GAGAATAGGAGCACTGCATAATTCTCATCTGCATACTCACATTCTATTCCTTTCTCTCGCAATTCGTGAGCAAATTCTATCCCCGTATAGCCACGTTCCACTGCCGATAAAGAAATTCGCATTTGATCGCCCTTTAACACGATATATCCTAATCTATGTAGTTTNTTTTTTATGTCGATGACCTGCTCCGTTACCCGTTCTATATCGGCGCTCACCTGCCTATTTAGATAGGAATTACATTTATCAAGTGACGCCATTATAAGATATGATGGACTTGTTGAGCCAAATAGCGCCATATTCTCCTTGATATGCTCTGCATACTCTCTTCCAAATTCATTATCGGCAACATGGAGGTACCCCCCTCCAGTCAAAACAGGCAATGTCTTATGCGCACTATCGCAACACATCGTCGCCCCGATTGAAATCGGGTGTAAATCCGGCTTGCTAAATTTAAGATGACTACCATGCGCATTATCCACAATTAATGGTATACCTGCATTGGCACATATCTTTGCAATTCCCCTAATATCACTCATTGCTCCTAAATAATCGGGACTCGTGATATATACCGCATTTGCATCAGGATTTGCCTTTAATGCGCTCATTACCGCCGCTTTTGAAATGCAACCGCCAATAGCGCTACCCTCCTCATAATCGGGATAAATCCATATCGGCAATATATCAAGTAGGGCGGCGGCACTTATGAATGATCGGTGCGAATTCCGTGCTGCAATAATTTTCTTCCCACTAGTTCGCACTATTGTCGATAGCATTGCATATATCGACAATGTACTGCCCCCAGCAGAATAGAATGTGCTGTACGATCCGAAAAGAGATGTCGCTATCTTCTCGCTTTCTGCGATAATGCCGCTTGCTTCAAATAGGCTATCCGCACCGTCAATTTCCGTTAAATCTAGTGCCGCCATACTGCCAATTCCCTCCGCTTGTCCTTTATGTCCAGGAGTATGCAACCTAATTTTGCCGCTATCGCTATACTCTTTTATAAAATTATATATTGGCGTCTTGACACTTCCCATTTTGCCTAACCCTCCATAATATATTTCAGTTGTTTTTCTATCTTTAATTTTGCCACCTTGATTAATCGGCTAACAGTTGACTTATGCACACCTCTCATCTGCCCGATCTGCTCCATTGTTAGGTCCTGATAATAGTATAGCACAAGAAATTCCCTTTGTCTTGAAGTTAAGTCCTCTTCTATCACCTTTTTCAATGCGTGTTTTAGTATTCGCATTTTGTATTCGTTGCTATCCCCATCCTCCGCTGATGCAAGGAAATTTAGATAGCCCGTATCACTATATAGAAAATCCGATGCAATCCGCTTATTCAAGTATATCTTCCCCCGTGATTATACTATGATAACATTCAAGATGTCCTGCCGTCTTAAGCAATTCGTATCGCTCCTCACGCAGCATTCTTAATCTGCTTTCATTATCATAATCAGTATCAAGCTCGCCCTCCTTCATTTGATGTTGCAATTCCTGCTCACGCAATCTCAGCTTAGCCGCTGACTTCCTGTATTCTGCCGCAAGTTCCTTTAAATTCACTGAATCCCCCCTGAATTGTCCGTCCTCTTCTCTCTAACCACTAATTGGATAACACACACCATGCAAATTAATTCTTGCAATACGTGTCTACAATTTAACTATATCACACTATTCGTGTTGTGTCAAGAAAAATCGAACAATTGTTTGTGAATGTCCTTGCATTCCTACACACAATGTGGTAGTATAATAGTGGAATTTATATCTTAGGGGTGTGTATAATGATAGGTGAGAGATTGCGCAAATTGCGTAAAAAGAGTGAGCTCACTCAGGCACAACTTGGCAGGAAGTTAGGTCTGTCCGCTAGTGCCGTCGGTATGTATGAGCAGAATCGCCGAGAGCCGGACAATAAAACACTATTAAAGTATGCCGAATTCTTCGGCGTTACGGTAGACTTCCTCATTGGGGCGGATAGCGGCGACAAGAGGGAAGTAGTTGATGAAATCCGCCGTATAATTCAGTCGCAAGATGGTTTAATGTTCAATGGGGAAGCTCTATCTTCTGACGATTTGGAGCAAATTCTACAATCGATAGAAGTGGGGACCGCTGTGACGATGGCGAAAAAGAAGAAAGATAAAGAGTGAGAGGGTAATTGAATTGGAGATGGTGTACATTTGAATAGAATTGCGCAGCTTGTTAATGATATTAAGGAAACACATGGCACAAGTTGTCCATTTGAATTATGCGATGCCATGGATATTGCAGTGCTAGATGTTGAATTCCCCGAATCGGTGAACGGGATTTTTCTTAATAAAGATGGAAAAAGCACAATTTACCTCAATAGCGACCTTACTGAACGTGAGCGAACGGTGATTTGTGCTCATGAGCTGGGTCATGTGCTTTTACATGAGAACTTCAACAGTCAATTCATAAAGTTGCATACATTCATGTCAATTCCACGGCTGGAGAAAGAGGCCGATTACTTTTGTGCTTATTTGCTGCTTGACGATGCTAAAGTTATATTCGATGAACATGGTCTTTCCACAATGGAACAGATCGCTAGCTTCTATGGTGTTGAGCGGCGATTAGTGGAATTAAGGTACGGAATGAATAATTAAGCTCCATTGCAATAAAAGTTTAAAAATGGTATAATGATTAATTATATATATAGATAAGGGGCCATATAATGAAAAGGATAGTGTTCATCTTATTTTTGCTTATAATCTCAATAGCGCTGTTGATGCTTAGCTTTATTTTTAGTGGCGAACATGAAGGCGGAAAAGTAGCATCGGCGGCTTTAACATCTAGAGCTAATACGACAACGGATGGAACTACCACGACAACAACCGAGGGGGTAGATTCAATGCCATCGAGTGAAATTGATAATCTATGGGCATATTATCTAGTTAATGCAGATAATCCTCTGCCATCGGACTTTGAAATTAAAACGACTGTAATCTATGAGGACCGTGAAGTTGACAATCGTGTTGCGCCATATTTGATAGAAATGCTTGCCGCTGCGAAGGCTGATGGAATTCATCTAAAAGTGCAGTCCGCATATCGCAGTGTAGAGTATCAGCAGATGCTGCATGAAATAAGTATTAAGAATTTTATGGAAGATGCCGGCATGTCAATGGAAGATGCTATCGCCGCTACTGAAAAGGAGCTTGCATTGCCGGGTACTAGCGAGCATAATGCCGGTCTTGCAGTTGACTTGAACTGCCGTGACGCATGGGAATTGACTGAAAGCTTTGAAAACACCTCAGAATTCAAATGGCTTAAATTAAATAGCTATAAGTATGGTTTCATACTACGCTATCCTGAAGATAAAGTCGATATTACGGGCATTATCTATGAGCCATGGCATTATAGATTTATTGGTGTTTATCATGCAACTAAGTTAACAGAATCGGGATTATGCCTTGAAGAATATATCGCAGCTAATCCTAAATAAGCTATTTAAACAACAAATTCCCCCTATAAAAAGGGGGAATTTTTATTGCTTATTTAGATTGTTTGATATTCCTTTCCCGTTGTCGTGGTGGGAACTGTATCTTGTCCTTACTCACTAGAATTAATAAAATTACTACTGCAATTCCCATTAGGGAGATGATACTGCCAGCGACAAATCCCGATGGAATAAAGCTTAACTTAATGCTATGTTGCCCTGATGAAATCGGTATTGCCAGTAGCGAATCCGCCACCATTACCGGCTTGACTTTCTTCCCGTCGACCTTTGCGCTCCAGCCTTTTTCATACGGTATTGACGTGAAGAAATATCCATCATAGGGTGCATTCACCGATGCATTTAATTTTGCTGCATTCTTCATATTAACTTCCGATTCGGTCTGTCTGATTTGATTAATCGCCTTTGCAAAGACATCTTCATTAAAGCTATAGAAATACGGCTCTATCATGAATAGCTCGTCCTCGGCTAAGGTAATTATCAATGATTGCTCCTCTGATTCACTGCCTTTTCCTATCGGGAGAATTACATGTTCATCATCCTTGAAATAACTGCCGACGGGGTCCGTGCCACGGTTGAACCAAATTGTAGCCTCTCTATGATACTTTGTCGATACATACATATATATTTGATTATCGTCAACCGCATCGAATAGATATTCGATATGCGCATTGTTACCCTCAATTATCGGGGTATAGCGCATTTGATCGACCGCATCACTTTCATCAACATTTTCAAGAATTCTTTCCTTGACTTCAATCTTCTTGAAGTACTCAACTCCATCGGTGCCTAGAATGCTATTTATAATATCATTCTGAATTGCAAATGGGTTATCTCCGCTAATATCAATATCTTCAATTTTCTCATCGGCGAAAAATCCAATCGGCAATGCATATGGATTTTCATACACGTGGATAACATTGTCATCATAATATATCTCATCATATATATCAGTGTAAATTTCAGAAATATCCTGATTTTTATTATCCATCACATATTTTATACCTAATAGCGAATCTCCCACTATTGTACCGCCATTATATTTACTAGCGAACCCACGTGATGTGTAGCCGAGCTTCTTAATCAATTCCATTGTGCGGTCATTCATCATTGAGCTAGAATGTGAAACCCCGTACATCTTCAGCGCCATCGGATCGTTAACCGTTCTATGGAATGTTTTTTCCATTCTATAAAAGCTATTATCAATCTTATACACTTCTTCCACTACTGGCCGAACTTCCTTAATCCAGTCGGTATATCCAATACGCCCCGTTTCGGTATTGTTGCGTGGACTATATAGAACTTCATCATTAATTGCTTCAAATGTATGCCCCGAATTAATAAGCAATTCGGCAGTGATAACAAGTGTAATTGCTATTAGAATGCCTTTTTCGCCCTTTTTCCTGATATATGCTACTATCATGAAAAGATAGATAACGAGTGCTGCTATTGTTAGCCAAATCGCTTCTAAGGTTTTTGCGTGTTCATATCCTACTTTATCAATGACTACCACCGCTAATAGGAGGGCGGCGAAAATCTTATATAAAGTTTTCTCCTTTTCGTGTTCTAGTTCTTTAAATGCCTTGAATGCAAGCATCAACATTATAAATGAGAATATNAATGAATAGCGATAGTTGAGCCAATTCGGCCATTGCATTCCATGCATTGCAAGGTCGAATATGCTAACATACATACATAGGAATGCTCCACCAAGAAGCATTGCTCCGCCGATCTTTTCACGGGAGGAAATCCTTTTACTAAGGAAGAATAGCGGTATCAACATCAATGTTAACACTCCGCAATATACGAATGGCATTCCTTGAACATTGACGGAATCATATGTTTGCGGCATTAGTTTAACGAAAAAGTCGAAGAATGTGAATTTTGCCGTAATGTCGTATGTTGCCGGCGGGGAGAAGTCCATTTTACCAAGTGATAATGCCTTATAGACCGGCAAAATCATGAATGACGATAGCATTACTGCAATTCCTCCGCCGATGATATATCTTAAAAGCTTCCTACCGAAAGCCTTTAATCCGGAAAAAACTCTTTCTTGATGACATGAATATAAAAAGTAGAAAAATGTGAATATACCTATCATATAACCGATATAGAAATTCGCTATGAACATTAGCCCTAGCGGAATTGCAAAGGGGAGAATGCGATTCTCTCTAACTAGCAAGTCTAATCCTAGAACAATGAAAGGTAGGAAAATCAGCCCGTCAATCCACATCGGATTCATTATTTCGACAACGCTATACGCCATTAATGCATATAGGGTGGAAAATATGACTACTCCCATATCTCTACCACCGTGGGATTTCTTTAAATAATATGCAAATGCGAATCCGCATGAGCCAACTTTGGCAATTTGCATTAAGAGTAGCCCCTCTGTAATAAATGCACGTGGAACAAGTAATGTAATTATACTGAATGGACTAGCTAGATAGTATCCGATAATGCCCATGAATTCACCGGATAAATTCCTGCTCCATGAGTAGAACAAGCTCCCATCAGAAAAGACTGCATTCTTTAGCTGTTCGTAATAATAAACATACTGCCCGTTTAAATCTAGTACAAGCACGGAACCATCACCAAAAGGCCAAATTCTAAAAAAGGCGTAAGCAACTGTCAAAATAAACGCTGGCAATATAAATGAAAGCCATAGATATTTGTTCTTTTTAATGTTATTCATCATTTCCCTCTCCTTTTTCATTCATTTGAAATTCGCTATCTAGCTTATGAGAAATAATATACCGTGGGCGGAACTTTATCTCCTCATATATTTTTGATAAATAATGCCCGATAATGCCAAGACTGAACATTATAATACTGCCGATTATTAGTAGGAGAAGAATAACTGTTGAGAATCCCTCCTGTGAAATCCCAGTAATTTTATTATATAATGTATTAACTACCATAACTAATGCGAATATGAAGAATGCCCCTCCGCATAATGTTACTATCTGCATTGGCAGATTCGAAAAGGAAGTTATCGAATTAATCGCAAAGACGAATAGCTTAGAAAAAGACCATTTTGACGTGCCGACCTCCCTCGGTGGAACATCGAAATGTATTGTGTGCGTCTTATAACCTACCCAACTTGAAAGTGCCCTAAAAAAGGTTAATCTCTCGGGCATTTCATTTAGAACATCTACAACGGCTCTATCCATTAATTTGTAATCGGATGCACCTTTCAGATCAATTCCCGATGTTGTCTTTAGCAGTTTGTAAAAGCTGCCTGCGAATATCTTGTAAATTAAACTTTCCCTCCCACGGGATGCTTTTTTAGCTTCTATTACATCGAATTCGTTATTCTCCCATAGGTGGTACATATCTACTGCCACTTCTGGTGGATGCTGTAAATCGCAGTCCATCACAACGCAGGCATCGCCTTTTGCAGCTTTTAATCCGGCGAAGATTGCGCCCTCCTTCCCGAAATTGCGGCTGAAACGCAATGCTGTGATGAATTTCTTTTCTTTAGCGCATCGCTCTAGAATTCTCCATGTATCATCGCTCGATCCATCATCAACAAAGACGATCTCGAATTTTATCTCATTTTTATTCATTAACTTTTCTATAACATTAATGGTATTCTCGATATTCCCACTTTCGTTAAAAGCCGGAATAACAAGGGAAAGCAGCCGCATAATATCCTCCTTGCATTTATAACTCTGGTGTAATTTTAGCTAAGTGATGGATTAGCTAAGTAAAATTAACTTGTCCATATTGCCACTATAACTGGTTAAAATTATAGCAACTTTCAGCTATTGTGTCAATAGCATAAGTATTATATATCAATGTTTCATCATTTTATGCAACGTTCTCCCATTGCGGTCATATATTTATAACAGGGGAAATTATTCTCTTTTAAGAGGGGGGTGCATTTTGTGAGTGCTTTCATTGTTGATTATATCAAACCTGAATTGCTCATTCTTATCCCAACATTATGGCTACTTGGGGAAATCGTGAAAAAAACACAAGTGAAAAAGACATTAATTCCTTTAATCGTCGGCATATCGGGAGTATGCCTTGCTGGGCTATATATCTTTTCACTACTGCCTAGCTTTAATATCCGCTGCGTGTTAAGTGCTATGTTCGCAAGCCTAACTCAAGGCCTATTATGTGCTGGCGGTAGTGTTTATGCGCATGAAATTGCNAAAAATATAAGAAAAAATAAATAATTTGGCGAAAAGGCTTGACAAATCTATTCCCATGTACTATTATAAAACTTAATAATATTAAACCTACGATTAAGAGTAGTAATTCAAGATGTGCATTTTAAGAGAGCCGCCATATGGTGCGATGCGGCAATGTACCTTGAATGAATGGACTTAAGAGGGCGATGTGAAAGGCAATGCCGATTAGCATAGACGGGGATCTCAGCCCGTTACCAACTGAGCGCATATCATCAATTTTGATAGTAATTTGTATCGTATGCGGCTAAGCTGGGCGAATTTATTCGCCAATGTGGGTGGTACCGCAGGATATAATACTCCTGTCCCTATTTATTTAGGGGCAGGAGTTTTTGTTTGCAAATTTTTAAGGCTTAATTTTGAAAGGAGATTTTACCATGAGCAAAATACCGTATCGTTTTTATTTAAGTGAGGACCAAATACCTAAACAATGGTATAATCTGCGTGCCGATATGCCGCAGCAACCCGATCCTATGTTAAATCCCGAAACGGGGAAGCCACTAGCAACGCAGGATCTGTATCCCATTTTCTGTGAAGAGCTCGCCAGGCAGGAAATGGATGAAACTACTCGCTATTTCGATATTCCCGATGAAATACAGGAATTCTATAAGATATTTCGCCCGTCGCCATTAATACGTGCATATAATCTTGAAAAGGAGCTTGGCACTCCGGCGAAGATTTACTATAAGTTTGAGGGGAATAACACCTCCGGATCGCATAAACTCAATTCGGCAGTAGCACAAGCCTATTATGCAAAGAAGCAAGGGCTAACTTCCCTAACGACGGAAACGGGAGCAGGTCAATGGGGGACTGCACTTGCAATGGCTTGTAGTTATTATAAATTGCCGCTAACCGTATATATGGTAAAAGTATCGTACGAACAAAAGCCATACCGTAAAGGCGTCATGGAAACATTCGGCACTGATATAATACCTAGCCCATCTAATACTACCAATGTCGGTAGAGCAATTCTAGAGAGCAACCCCGACACAACGGGGAGCCTCGGATGTGCAATTTCTGAAGCTGTTGAGGCAGCTGTCACTACTGACGGATGCCGCTATGTTCTAGGTTCCGTACTTAATCAAGTTCTTTTACACCAATCGATAGTTGGACTCGAATCTAAAAAGGCGATGGAAATACTCGGCGAATATCCCGATATAGTTATCGGGTGCGCTGGCGGCGGCTCGAATCTTGGCGGGCTAATTGCGCCATTCATGCAAGACAAGCTGACCGGCAAGGCAAATCCGTACTTCATTGCCGTCGAACCTGCATCATGTCCATCGCTAACAAGAGGGAAGTATGCATATGATTTCTGCGATACGGGGAAGGTAACCCCCCTTGCAAAAATGTATACTCTCGGCGGTGATTTCATACCATCGGCGAACCATGCCGGCGGATTAAGATATCACGGAATGTCGCCAATTCTCTCTAAGCTATATCATGATGGGCATCTTGATGAGGCTAGGGCAGTGGAGCAAACCGCCGTATTTGAGGCGGCTACAATCTTCTCCAGATGTGAAACAATCCTCCCAGCGCCCGAATCGGCACACGCCATCCGTGCTACAATTGACGAAGCGCTAAAATGTAAGGAAACTGGCGAAGAAAAGACAATTCTATTCGGTCTAACGGGAACCGGCTATTTCGATATGAGCGCATATATGAATTACAGCAATGGAAACATGAACGACTATATCCCGACCGATGCTGAATTGCAAGTTGGATTTAACGGACTACCGAAGGTAGGCAATTCGCTATAATTAGAATCGCTCAAATTAATCTTATCATGAAAAGAACCTAGAAACATTGTTTCTAGGTTCTTTTTTTATACCGTGCGATCTTTAAAATATCTAACCTTATCATCTTCATTAATTTCCCTGAGTACTTTGCACGGGTTGCCGACTGCAATAACATTCGGCGGAATATCTTTCGTTACAATACTCCCTGCTCCAATGACGGCACCATCACCGATAGTTATCCCCGGATTTATAATTGTGCCGCCGCCGATCCACACATTATTCCCGATTGTAATGGGGAATGCGTATTCAAGCCCTTTTAGCCTTAAATCAGTATCGACAGGGTGACCAGCCGTAAAAACGCTAACACTCGGACCGAATAAGACATTATCGCCGATTGTCACCTTTGCGCAGTCAAGAATAATGCAATTATGATTAGCGTAGAAATTCTCACCGATAGTGATATTCTCCCCATAATCGCAGAAAAAAGGCGATTCGATATTGAAATTGCCGCCTATGCTATGAAACAACTCCCTAAATGCCTTTTCCCTAGGTTGGATTTGATCCGGATGCATATTATTAATTTCGTGAATCTTGCATTTTGTCCGTCTTAATTCTTTAGCTAATTCATCACCTGCATGATATAACTTACCAGCAAGCATTTTTTCTTTTTCCGTCATGCACGCCGCCCCTTTTTTTCAATAATAAAACTCCCGTTAAAGCATATTACTTTAACGGGAAAATTCATGGTGACCCGTACGAGATTCGAACTCGTGATACCGCCGTGAAAGGGCGATGTCTTAACCACTTGACCAACGGGCCTAAAGAATGGTAGCGGCAGTCGGACTCGAACCAACGACACTCCGGGTATGAACCGAATGCTCTAGCCAACTGAGCTATGCCGCCACATTTGCAAGTGCTTTTGCATGCACTATAAACAGTGACGAATTATATTATACATCATACCCCGACAAAAGTCAATACAATATTTCATTTTTTCTTATGAACATACATTGCATTTTATATGTCCTCATAATATTATTAAACCTATATACAACATTACCATAAATGGCGTTAAGCAGAATATCGTCATAGACATCCCCGTAACAAAGATAGAGCGAAAAAATCCGAAGCTTTTGACTTCAGTTAGATAATCATCCATCAGCAATTGATCTGAACAGGTGATTAGGTCACAATCCTTGCATCTTTTCATTACCTTTCCTCCTTTATCTATCCTATCTGCTTTTATATTAACACATTGTATAATATATTGCAATAGCTTTTGCAAATAAAATTTATATAAATAGCTTTATTCCGCATTGATGCGGTGATATTGCCCTATTTTGGATTACCATTACAATTTAACATTAATTCACGTGTTTGCCTTAATGGGAGCTGCTTAACGATATGTTTCTGCTTGCTTTCCGCATTGGTATAAATGACGATATTACACCTA
>JGI24708J26588_10003731_pt1 | contig 10854 bp, 8 predicted proteins | sample BioPla1DNA2_FD_26588 | JGI IMG/M metagenome (IMG submission 26588) | reverse complement strand
ATTGAGTTCATGCTCAATAACCTCCTCCACTGGAGTGTTAACCAGCAAAACATACTCAATACCAATAAGGAAATATTTGACCTGATTCCTTTTGCTTCCAAACTTACAAAAGCATATAATCAAACGGCTATTATCAAGCAAATTGATCTCAGGTTTGAAACCGAACTGCAAACTTTTGTAATTGAGTCGGACATCAATAGTTGGGGTATTGTGATTCGCAATCTTGTCAATAACGCACTGAAATTTACTAAGCCAGGAGGTCAGGTGGTGGTTGGAATCAGCATCCAGGAAAACTCTGCAGTACTGGATGTTACAGACAATGGTGTGGGAATGGACGCTGAGCAGTTGGGCTCTTTGTTCAAGTTGACTGAACAAAAACCCAGCTGGGGTACAAGAAATGAGAAAGGGCAGGGACTCGGCCTGATTCTGACCAATGAATTTGTTTCCCGTAATAACGGTTATATAAATGTAACAAGCGAACCAGATAAGGGAACTCATTTCAAAATCATTATCCCCGTTGCAATACATCACGTACAAACGGTGTCCGAATCATATACTATTCCTGCAGAACATTCCGTACCACAAACAAAAGCCGGAACACAGTCCACCCTCCTTCCCTGAAATAAGTAAGTGTCCCTCCATGTAATCTCACTATATAACGTGACAAACTCAGTCCGATACCATTGCCTTGCTCCTTGGTTGTAAAAAAGGGCACGAAAATATCAGGCAGTACATCATCGGGGATACCCGGTCCGTTATCATATACATCAAGTATTACCTTATCCTCAGTGGCCTTCAGGACTAACCTTATACTTGCATCTGACCTGACTCCAATAGCTTCTACAGCATTCTTGATAAGGTTGATCAGTACCTGTCTGATCTGAGCCTCGTCAATTGCAATGACAATATCCCCTTCAGGTAGTTCCGCGCTTAATTTCACCCCTCTCCTATCTGCCTCAGAAACCTCAAGTGCAATGGTATCTTCTATCAGTTGTGTTAATGACACAGGCTTTAGACGCGGCTTTGGCACACCTGTAAACTGCCTGTATGAATTTACAAATGTTATTAGTCCATGTGCTGTGGAATTAATTGTTTGCAAGGCCTCAATGGTATCCTGACGCAGTGAGAAAGCTTCTTCAGATTGTAGAGAAGTCTCATCATTTCCATTAGCTTGATCAGAACCGTAATCTTCACCACCTACCTCCTCCGGGTAATTGTCTGCCTCGGTATAGGCGGACAACAGAGTATCAGTAAGAGATGTTACCGGAGCAATCGAGTTCATAATCTCATGGGTCAATACCCTAATAAGCCTGATCCATGAGTCCATCTCCGCATGTTCCAGTTCGCTGCCTATATTCTGAAGAGTTATAATCTTCATCTTCTCACCCTTCACAACTGTCATAGATGATCTCAGACTGAGTTGCAAAACTTCCCTCTCATTTGGCACCCTGATAGTGGTAATATCATTAGAGCCAAGGTGTCTGATGGTATCCGGCAAATCCCTTCCTACCATCGACAGCTGGTTGATATGGGTTAAAACCGGAAGTCCTAGGAGCTGTAATGCTGCACTGTTACAACTTAGCACCACGTCTTCGCTTAGTATAAATATACCTGTTGGTATGCTTTCCAATATCACTGACAGGAACTTCTCATTCTCCTGAACCTCATTCCTGGCTTTAATCAGGATTTCCTTAATCCTGTTGAGCATACGATTGAGTTCCCTCTCCCTTGCCGACAACCTTGTCTCCCTGAACCTAAAACTAAAATCCCCGTTTTCCAATGCGTTAAGCAGAAAAACGATGTTCTTGTTAAACTTGCTAAAATGCCAACGTAACAGCACAAGCATCCATAGTGTCACCAATATGGAAAGCCCAAAATAAAGATACTCACCACTAATGGCAAAGTAGGTTGCTGCCGCCACAGACGCCAGCAACAATGCCATCCCTATATATAGCTTATACTCTATTGATTTGAACATGGAAATCTGATATTTATTTCCTACCAGTAGACTAAAGCCCAAATTTCTTAAGCTTACTATAAAGTGTAGGCCGTGAAATTCCAAGTTCCTTGGCCACTGCAGACATATTGCTATTATTTCTCTTTATTGCATTCTCAATCATAACGCGCTCCATATCCTCAAGGGTCATATCCCCTAGATCGGGTATTGGTTCCTGTCTGCCCGGACCTAGATAGAGGTCGCCTGGCCCAATTGTAATACTCTCAGATAAGATCACTGCCTTCTCGACAGTGTGTTGCAACTCCCTAATATTCCCAGGCCAGTTGTACTCCTGCATCCTTACAAGTGCTTCTTCGCTAAAACGAACTCCCTGCTTGTTGTACTTGTCAGCAAAACGCTGAAGGAAATACAATGCAAGTCCCGGTATATCCTCTCTCCTTTCTCTCAATGCCGGCATCTCAATATGTATTGTATTGATACGGTAAAGAAGATCCTCCCGGAATTGCCCGTCCCTGACTGCCTGAAACAGGTTCTTGTTTGTTGCACAAATCAGACGTATATCAACAGGCACGGGCCTGTTGCTACCCACCCTCACAACCTCTCTAGACTGAATAGCCGTAAGCAACTTTGCCTGAAGAGGAAGGTCCAGATTACCTATCTCATCCAAGAATAGAGTCCCCTTATCCGCAGCTTCGATCTTGCCTGCCCTGTCACTTCGTGCATCTGTAAAGGCTCCTTTGATATGTCCAAAGAGTTCGCTCTCGAATAATGTGCCCGTCAGGGCTCCCATATCCACAGTCACCATAGGCTCCGAAGCCCTTAGCGACAGCCTGTGTATCCTTCGCGCAATAACTTCTTTACCGGTTCCATTCTCCCCTGTAATAAGCACATTGGCATCAGTCATTGCTACCTTGTCAGCTATCTTCAGAAGGTTCTTTATTGACTCCGACCTGCCCCAGAACTCATCAGTGTTGCTGACAGTATGTGTCAGAACCTGCTGCTTCTCTTTAAGCCTTGTAACTTCCTTCCTTGATAAGCTCAGTTCCATTGCAGACTGCAAGGTAGCAACCAGCTTGGCATTATCCCATGGCTTAACAACAAAATCCACTGCACCTTCTTTGAGGGCACGCACGGCAAGGTCAACTTCACCGTATGCTGTTATGAAGACTACAGGTAAATCCGGAAAGTACTTCCTGATCTCCCCAAGCCAAAACAAACCCTCATTACCCGTATTTATTCCGGCTGAAAAGTTCATGTCCAGCAGTACTACATCAGGGGACTTCTCCCTGATTGTGCTCAACAGTGTATTGGGTGAGGAAAGCAGTGTCACCCCGCCAAACCGCGACTGAAGTAGTATCTTTAAAGCACTGAGCACGTTCTTGTTGTCGTCAACTACCAGTATATGACCCTTTTTCATTTCTACACGGATTAAATATCTGACATTTAGCGCAAAACTAGTATTAAGGTAAGAAACTATACAGTAGCTGTAAAATATCTTTACATTAAATTTCGCCACATAATAACCAAAGCACTGTATACCAACATATTTATGCGATTGGCATGGTATTGGACTCAGATTGAAACAAATAAGGTCCCGTGACCTTATTTGAACCGAACATATAAGGACTATGGATAGGATTATTGAAAAAAAAACGGGTATTAAGAAAAAGCATATTCCAATGATTGCAGGAGGTGCTTTCCTTGCAGTTATGTTACTATGGCTGATTTTTGGCAACCACGTAAAAAGACTGAATGTTGAGAACAACCGTGTTACCATATCAACAGTTACCCAAGGTGAGTTTAACGATTATATCAGGGTCAATGGACAGGTGCTCCCGGTAAGTACTATTCAGATAAGCGCCATCGAAGGTGGTATGGTTGAAGAGAAACTGGTGGAGGAAGGAGCCAACCTGAAACAGGGGGATGTAATAGTCAGGCTGAGCAATCCAATGCTTAGTCTCAACATCCTCGATAGTGAAGCCCAACTGGCTGAAAAGGAGAACTTCCTGCGCAATACACAGATTGCCATGGAACAGGAGCTGCTCAACCTCCGGAAGGAAAGACTGCAACTCGAACTGGATGTAAAACGCAAACTGCGCAACTTCGAACAGCAGAGCTTTCTATTTGAGGAGAACCTGGTATCACGCGAAGAATATCTAAGGGCTAAGGAAGATTATGAGTTTGCCCTTGACAGCAGGCAACTGATTGAAGCGCGACAAAGACAGGACTCAATTTACCGCAGTATACAGGTCAGGCAACTTGAAGAAAGCCTAAGTAATATGAGGGAAAACCTCAAAATAATCCGTCAGCGTAAGGACAATCTGAATGTTAAGGCCCCTGTCGATGGCCAGCTTGGACTACTGGATGTTGAGATTGGACAAAATATCCCAACCGGTGGACGTATAGGGCAGATCAATGTATTGTCCGACTTCAAGGTAGAGGCTATGATAGATGAGCACTACATTGACAGGGTGAGGACAGGACTGGAGGCTACTTTTGAAAGACAGGACCGCAACTATGCTCTGAAGGTCAGAAAAGTCTTCCCGGAAGTCAGGAACAAGCAGTTTAAGACCGAGTTCAGGTTTGAAGGCGAAAGNCCGGATAANATNAGNGCCGGACAAACTTATTACATCAGTTTGCAACTGGGACAACCGGTAGAAGCTATTATGATACCACGTGGAGCATTCTTCAACACTACAGGAGGACAGTGGATCTTTGTCCTGACACCCGACCAAAAGAAGGCCGTGAAGAGACCTATAAAACTGGGAAGGCAAAACCCCAATTTCTATGAAGTTATTGACGGACTGCAACCCGGAGAAAAGGTAATTACCTCCAGTTATGATGCATTTGGAGATGCCATGGAAATAATACTTAAATAAGCTAATTTATAAACTCAAAATACATTAGTCATGATCAAGGTAGAAAACCTAACCAAGGTATTCCGAACCGAAGAAGTGGAAACTCTTGCACTTAATGAAATATCATTTGATGTGGCAAAAGGTGAATTCGTTGCAATAATGGGTCCATCCGGCTGCGGAAAATCCACACTGCTCAACATACTGGGTTTGCTTGATAATCCCACTTCTGGCAACTACCTCCTTGACGGGATAGAGGTAGGCAACCTGAAGGAAAAGGAAAGAACACGCGCACGAAAAGGCAAAGTCGGCTTTGTATTCCAAAGCTTCAACCTGATAGAGGAAATGACCGTTTATGAAAACGTTGAGCTCCCACTCAACTACCTTAAGATAAGGAGTTCAGAGCGCAAAGCCAGAGTAGAGGAAGTTCTACGCAGGATGAATATCAGTCACAGGGCTAATCACTTTCCCAACCAACTCTCGGGAGGTCAGCAGCAAAGGGTCGCCATAGCCCGAGCAGTTATTGCAAACCCAAAGCTAATTCTTGCCGATGAGCCTACAGGAAACCTTGACTCCAACAACGGAACTGAGGTAATGAAGCTGCTGACTGAACTTAATCGTGAGGGCAGCACTATAGTGATGGTTACTCACTCATTGCATGATGCTTCTTATGCGCATAGGACTATTAACCTATTCGATGGTAAAATAGTTCCCGAGACTCAGCTGTAGGGCAATATTTATCAACCTTACCATAATACCAGGAAATGAAGCAGTTTGTAAGAAACTTCAAAAGGCAAAAAGTAGCAGGTACGCTCAATCTTATTGGTCTTGGGATCGGTATTGCAGTTGCTCTGATTATCGGGCTCTGGACTATAAACGAATTAAGCTTTGACAACTTCCACGAACGGGGGGATCGGATGTATCGAGTTACCCAGTCCTTTGTGATGAACGAAAATGAGATCACTGCCGCAACTTCGTTCAAACCTCTTGGGGAACTTGCTATTAACCAGATATCGGGTATTGAGGCAATGTGCCGGGTAGTGAAGAAAACGGATGGTGTAATCATTGATAATGAATTACACTTAGGTATGACCAATTTGGTATGTGACAGTAATTTCTTCACATTCTTTACTTTCCCTCTTAAGGATGGTGATCCGGCATATGTTCTAAGTAATAGTGATAAGGTTGTAATTAGTGAATCAGCTGCCCGAAGACTGTTTCCGGATGTCGATCCAATCGGGCGCCGTCTCTTTTTTCATACACAAGATTTCACTGTATCGGGTGTTATGTTCGACATGCCATCCAATTCCCACATACAGGCAGATATAGTCTTCCCTCTTTTCGCAGATTACAAAGAAAGTCAATGGGACAGCGGTTTTAGTTATGACACTTATTTCATACTCAACGAGAATGCTGTTATCCCTACCATTGAGGAGCAGCTTTTGGAAATCGGCAAATTCGGTGTCCCTTCCTTTCTAAGGGAAGGGAAAATCGGGATTGAATTGCAGCATTTGAGAGATATCCATTTCGGAAAGGGTGATGCCGAATTCGACAGTGCCATTAAAGGTAACAAGAAAGAGCTTTATACCCTCCTTGTAATAGCCCTGGTAATACTTGTTGTGTCCTCGGTCAACTTCTCCAACCTCTTTGTATCAATTACCTTCGTCAGAGCAAAGGGGATAGGAATAAAAAAAGCTCATGGTGCTGAAAAATGCCGGCTTGTTAAGGATTTCTATCTAGAAACCCTTATGTATGTACTATTGGCACTTGCCGGTGCACTTTTGATCTGCCTTGTGCTCCTACCTGTATTCAATGCCCATATGGGAACAGAAACCCGTATTGACCTTAGAGATCCTCTCCTCTATCTTTTTATGGTAGCCATAATTATTGTAACCTGCCTAATGGCAGGTACAATTCCTGCTCTAAAACTAACAACTATCGGAATCACCGATACCCTGTCGGGAAGGTTCAAGAGGGAGCAACTCACGTTGCTTCGCAAACTGCTTGTCGTTTTCCAGTTTACTGCTTCCATTTGCCTGCTTATTATTGTACTATTTATAAACAAGCAGATACGGTTTATCCAGGCATATGACCTGGGTTTTGACAACGAAAATATTGTCTATGTATGGGGCTGGGGAGACTTTGGCTCTGATTACAAGAGCCTGAAAAATGAGATGATGGACAATCCCTACATAGTGGATGTTGCAATGAAGCAGTACGACCTGCCTCTTTGGTCGGGAAATGGTATCGGAGTAAGAAACAGGGAGACAGGGCAATCTGTATTAATGGACCTCGCAGAGATTAGTGCCAACTATTTTGACTTTTTTGGAGTTGAGTTTGTTGCAGGCGAGAACCCTTTCCGAGATGATAGACCTTTTGTAAGAGAATGTGTTATCAATGAGAGAGCCGCAGAAGTCTTGGGATTAACCGATCCCATTGACAAAACCATCCAGTTTGTTTCCGTTGGAGGCAAGCTGGCTGAAGAAGAAGGTCAACCATATATTGTAAAGGGAGTTATCAGGGATGCCTATTTCAAGTCCCTGCACCATGCTCCTGAACCACAAGTCTTTCTGCCCTTGTCACGCGAACAGAGCAATCCCATTTTCTTTAAAATTACGGGCAATCCCATTATGGCAATAAATGCTATTGAAAAGGAATGGAAGGAAAAGGCGCAAAATGATTCTTTCGAGTATTATTTCCTTGATGAGACATACCAACAACAATATGAAAGGGAGCGTAGTATCAGGAGAATACTAAATATTGCACTGATAGTAACTATTGCTATAAGCATTAGTGGTTTATTCTCGATTACCTTCCATGAGTCTCAGAGGAGGATGAAGGAACTTGCTATCAGAAAAGTGAACGGTGCAACGACGGAAGGGCTTATCCACCTGCTCAATAAAGACCTCATCAGGTTGTATGCCATAGCCTTCCCACTGGCATCTGTTATTGCAGTATTATTCCTTAAAAACTGGCTTAAGAGTTTTATTGTCAAAGTTCCTATGGAACCAGGTCTCTTTGTTTTGGCCGGGGTGCTGACTCTGGCTGCCGGATTAATCACAGTAAGCGGTCAGACATGGAAAGCAGCTTCAGCAAATCCGGCGGATTTGCTGAAGACTGAATGATACACACTGGTATTTTTAGTAAACTAATGCGACTCTGATCCGGGTTCTTGCTGGTTGTCCAGCACCGGTATAGAAGTCTGATGGTGTAAGATAAAAGGTTATTTTACCTATTTCATATTCAAAGTCAAGATGTTCTTCCCAGAAATAAAGCTGTTCATCTATAACTTCCTGTTTGTATCTGGTAAATGGAAGTGGAGTCTGAAACTTTCCTTCAGTTTCAATATAGGCCAGAACTATTCCATTATCATAAATAAACTTGGTTAGTTCCGGGAAATTANACTGAGCATAAAAGAATTCGTCTTCAACCTCTGTCCAGTTGATAATATCAAAGTCCATTATCCTCCAATATGCTCCTGGTTCACCATCTCTTCCGGGAGGTCCTGCAGGACCTGCCGGTCCCCTGCACGACGCGGCCAACAGCGCCATTGCAAGTATTGTAAATATTTTTCTCATGATAGTAGGTGTTTAATCTTTGTTAAAAATAGCAAATTGCATACCAACCCAAACTATTCTAATAATAATCTGATGGCTTAACTTTCATTTCTGGCTTACGGGTTGGGTCTATGTAATCAATATCAACCATTAAGGTACGTCCTTCAAGCATTAGCAAACTTATGAAAGACTCGGTCTCAGGAATCATCTCACTCATTGGAAATTCAGCCGCCTCATGACCTACGTCCTTTAAGGAGTAAAAAGCATAAGTGTAGCCTTTCTTTCTAAAAGCCTTGGCAAGGGCGTGAGAGCCAAACATACCAAGATTCATGAAGCGGGTCTGCTTATAGGGAACCAGTTTATCGGCACTTCCGTGGAAGAAGAGTGTCGGTGCGGGTCCCCGTTTATAATCAGGCACCCCTTCTTTACTGAACACGCCCCCAGCAAAGGAGATCACACCTGCATAACGAAAGTCACGGGGTAGTTCTGCAGCAATGTCGTGTAAGTTGCTCAGGTGATAATCGGCTTGCAGTACTGTGATAGCACCTGCACTGGATCCACTTATCAGTATCAATGAAGAGTCTATGCCCAATTTGCCGGCATTATCCAGCAAATAATCAGTTGCCGAGTACAGATCGCTTACAGCCAGACTTATCGCATTCTGCAGAGGCTTGGTATCAAATATCCCGGGGGCCCCTGTATCTTTCATGCCTAGCCTGTAATCTATAGAAGCCACGATGTAGCCCCTTGCGACAAAATACCTGAAAAAATCAATGTATATCTCATTATCGCGTGTGCCATCCTTAAATCCACCACCGAAAACAAAGATAAGGCATGGATGTAAGCCGGCTCCGGCTGAATCATCACTGTAGATATCCATTTTCAGCTCCTGTCCGTCTTTCTCGGCATAAAGGAAGGTCTCCTTGGTGATTTCCTGAGAAAAACAGGTAATGGAAATGAAAATGGCAAGTAGCAAAGTGCATAACCTGAAGTTATAGTCTCGCCCTCTGGGGTGAGACTCCATAATTGAATATTTGGCATAAGCCCTTACAAACAAAGAATTAGCAACTCCTTTGCGGAGCGACTTAAATATCGCTATGTATCCATTGGCCTCCATAATCATAATTTTGGGTCAAGATATGAAAGCTAGACGAGAAACGCAGCAGTCAGGCGTCTTTTTCCCTGTTCACCTCAGCATTTCGCTCCTTGTTCCATATCTGCCATGAGTTGACAATGTTTTGCCATATCACATACATACCCGGTCCCAGTGTGGCAAGCGGATTCAGGTAAGTCTGAGTAAGCCAGATGGCTAGGATAGTGTTCTTCTGTCCGAGGCCCTGACCTCCGGCAACTGTACGGCCGAATCGCTTGCCGATGGCACGACCTCCGCTAAACTGCAAGAGACAAATTACCATAGCAGCAATGGCTATATAGATCTCTAGCGTATAATTGCCATCATCGTGTAATACGACAAACTGGGTCACATTACCGACTACGACAGTGAGGGACGCTGCCCACAGATAGAAAGTAAGAATCTGGGCATTCTGAACTTTGCGGTGGGCAGCTGGCGAAATCTTTTGCAAAAGAATTGCCCCCACAAAAGGAAGTACGAGTACCGGCATCACTCTTCGCAAAATCATCCAAAATGCTGTGAAGAATGGCAGGGTCTCCTCTCCCCCTCCAATTGCACTAAGAAACAAGGGACCGACAAAAGCAACCGAGAGGTTGCTGATAATTGAATAAGCAGCAGTAGCAGCAATACTACCACCCAGGATACCGGCGACTACAGGAGCCGAAGTTGCCGTTGCNGTCAGNACGCAGATCATAGCAGCTTGCGCCAGCACTTCATTTATCGGCCTTAAAGCCAGATAGAGCAAGGCACTGCCGATGTATTGGATTGAAAGGAGGATGTATTGAAACTTTGTGATTTTAATGTCGCTCCAGCTAACACGGCTATATGTGATAAACAGCATAACAGCCAGCAACCATGGAATAACTGGGGACAACAGTGCCAGGTGTTTGTGAAAGCTAATCCCGATTACCATAGCTATCGGGAGAAGATATTTCTCAAGATACTTTTTCATCAAAACCGNAAATTTGAAAGGACAAAGATATTGTCTTATTCTGATAATTCTGCCCACTCATCTACTAAACCTAAACCCAGCACCTGACAATAATCAAACTGATTCTGGTAAACCTAAAAGAATGCTTACCAGGAAGAAATAACAATAAGCAACCGATGAGGCAAGAAAGCAATGATCTTGGCTTACGGATTGTTAAATAACGTTGACAATGTCAATCATTTTTCCTACAATTGTTAGACATATAGCAACATCAAGGTTGACTAACTAAATATAGACAATTTGTCTATATCATCGTTATATCAAGCACTTACAACACAATTTTTTGAATCATATAATACTCATAAACGCAATTGCCCCTATTTAGGTGTTGTAGTGCATTCTAAAAGACACGAACATGAAAC
>JGI24708J26588_10003730_pt1 | contig 10855 bp, 10 predicted proteins | sample BioPla1DNA2_FD_26588 | JGI IMG/M metagenome (IMG submission 26588) | reverse complement strand
ACCTGCATAGCTGAGGGCCGCAGCCAAATAGCAGCCACAATAGTGCTTATCAATACCCAGGTATAGGCATTCCAGACTACCCTGGTTAATATCTGTTGTCCCGGGATGATAGAAACCGGCATGGCCAAGCCGGTAAAGAACAGTTCCTTTAGTGGTGGAAAGTAGTTTATAAAGAACAACACAGCAACCAGAATAAACCAGGGCGACAAGGCGGTAGCCAGCCCCATGTTTTTTTCGACTGTCAGATCCTCTGCTGATAAAATACTCCGATCAATTATTGGTCTACCCAACAGCTTCAAATACAAAAGCATTGCCAGTATGGTCATAAAACCGGCTACCACACCGGTTAAAACAACACCATTTTTTAGAAATGGCGTGTAGGCCATGACAACAGCCATACCGCCATTAGTAACACCTGCTATAATACAGGGGATCAAACCTTCCTTGACGAGTTTGAACCGCCCGACAATCCAAAGCATCCCCAAACAAACCAGTGTGGATAAGAAAGGCATAAAACGTGCAAAAACCTGGGCTGACTCTATTAGGGAAGCACCTGTCAAATCTGAAAAAGCAACCAGTGGGGCCCCCAGCAGGGCAAATGTGCATAGGGCATCAAAACCCAATGCCGGTAGGGCGATGGCCACAAAGGTTGAGTAGCCCAGAGCCAGCATAATCGGTGGTAATATGGAGGTTGGTGTTGCGCCGATAGACACCAACAGGGTGCCCGCACCCACATTGATCAGCATAATCTGCACTGCTTTGTCTGCAGGAGCCAGGGTCTTGACAAACACCACTATTCTTTTTATAGCACCGGTGGCCTCCATAAAGGTAATCTGTAGGATTGAGGTTAGCACCATCAGGGAAACCGGAAAGGAAGCAATTATACCGGCAAGGCTGGCCCGCATCCCCACCTCAAGTGAGGTGTTAAAGAAAAGCAGGGCGATGATTACCATCAGTATCCATCCTGCCAGCCCGCTGACATCAGCCGCTACTTTTCTCCAGGTCATCAGGATTACAATAAAAATAATTGGTAGCAATGTTAAAACAATTGATAGAGCCAATATTATCTGTCCTTCCATACTACAATTTCGCTATCCCTAAAAAGGGACACGCACAATTCAATTTAATACTACATGGTTTGGCGAGTATCCTCTTTTTTTGTCTGGCTTTTTCCTGTAGAAAATGCCCGGGCCTTTGATTTATGCCTTTTTCTCCTAACAAAACTGTTCATGCGTTTAAATGCCTCAGTGAGGTCACGAACAGAAGCAGCATAGGAACAACGGATAAAGCCTTCCCCCCGCTCACCAAAAGCATTGCCCGGTACAACCGCCACTTTTTCCTCCTGCAAAAGCTGTTGAGCAAAATCCTCTGAGGATAATCCTGTTGATCTGATGTCTGGAAAAGCATAAAAGGCTCCCCGCGGTTCACTGCAGGGCAAGCCCATCTCATGAAATGCCTGCATCACCAGACGGCGACGGCGATTATACAACCCCACCATCTTTTTCATCCCGCCTTCCCCGTTCTTGAGGGCTTCTAATGCTGCTGCCTGGGCGGTAACGGGCGCGCAGAGCATGGTGTACTGGTGTATTTTGGTCATGGCAGAGATGAAATCCGGGTTACCGGCGGCATAGCCNACCCGCCAGCCGGTCATNGCATAGGATTTTGAAAAACCATTCAANAGAATNGTCCGCTCACGCATACCGGGCAANGACGGNACACAGGTATGCTCCCCCACATAGGTCAGGCGCCCATATATTTCATCAGAAATAAGAATCAAATCATGGGCCTTTACAACTTCAGCTATTTCCAGTAAATGCTGCCGATCCAACGTGGCCCCTGTGGGGTTGTTGGGGTTACAAAGGATTAAGGCTTTTGTTTTTGGGGTAACCGCCTTTTCTACCACCATTGGGCTCACCTGGAAGCCGTTTTCCGCCGATGTCTTAATAAATACTGGTTTGGCACCGGCCATAACGCCAACCGGGGCATAGGAAACATAAGATGGTTCAGGTATCAAAACCTCGTCCCCAGGACACAAAATGGTGCGGCAGGCTAAATCAAAACCTTCACTTACCCCCACTGTAACCAGTATTTCATCCCGGGGGTTGTAGGAAACCCCATAGGTCACCGATATGTCCCGGGCAATCGCCTGTCGCAGTGACAACAGCCCATGATTAGAGGTGTACATGGTGTATCCTTTTTCCAGTGAATACATACAGGCCTCCCTGATATGCCAGGGGGTCACAAAATCCGGCTCCCCAACACCCAAAGAGATCACCCCCTGCATTTCTGCTACCAGATCAAAAAAACGCCTGATCCCAGAAGGACGGATACCCAGCACCAGGGGGTTTATCCTTTTTTCCCAGTTTTCTGTGTTTGTCATGGGGTAATCATTAGCCTCCTGTCCTCCTCACCATCTTCTTCCACCAGGGTCCCCTGGAGTTTATAGGTCTTTAAAACAAAATGGGTAGCAGTACTTAGTACATGCTCCATGGTGGCCAGTTTTTGGGTCACAAAAGATGCTACCTCACGCATGGTTTGCCCCTCTATATAAACTACCAGATCATAGGCCCCGGACATCAAGCGGACTGTTTTCACTTCCGGGAAGCGGCAGATACGCATGGCTATCGCATCAAATCCCAGATCCCGTTGGGGTGTGATCTTGACCTCGATAATGGCAGAGCCCTTTTCTTCGCCCACCTTATCCCAGTTGATCACGGTAAAATACCCGGCAATGATCTTTTTTTCCTCCATCTCCCTAATAATGCGCACCACCTCATCCACCTGCATTTCCAGCATGGCCGCTATCTGTTGTGGGTTAAGCCTGGCGTCGTTTTCAATAATTTCTAGGATTTCTTTTTCTCTGCATCTTTTTTTTGTCATCATCCATTCCCCTTTCAAGAGAACAAAAAAACCCCACGTCCTAAAAGGGACGGGAGTTTGTCTCGCGGTACCACCCTAATTGGCTGAAGACAACAAATTGCTTTTCAGCCCACTCAAACCTGTAACGGGGTCAGCCGGCTCTAGCCTAATAGCCAACAATTGTTGGTTTTCAACCGGCGGCTCAGGGGTGGCTCTGGCGCCCAAATCTACCGGGCTTACACCATGCCCCGGTTCGCTTTTGATTGCAAGACGGCATTTTTCCCCATCATGGCCTTGTCAATAAATCTAGGCCATTATAGCATGGGGTATTATTTAGAGTCAATATTCGCTGTAAATAAAAAAACAAACCCCGGAATGGCCATCCGGGGTCAAAATATTTTATATCCAGTTGTTTTTCTAATCACACACATCCGGCCGGTTTGGGTAGACCAGCCAGTTTGCAGGCTCCCTTAGCCGGGCCAGTGGGAAATAAATCATATATATGTTTCAAATTGCAGCCAGTATCCTTGCAAAGCCTACGGATCATGGGCGCGATTTGATACCTATTGTAATAATCACGCAGATAATAAATTATTTTCCAGTGATCTTCGCTAAGCTCCGATATGCCTGCAGCCACGGCCATAACACCAGCCAGATCCTCGCTCCATTCCTCCGGATTGATTATAAATCCTTCCTCGTCCAGCTCCACTTCCTGACCGTTAATTGAGATGTTCGGCATGCGCAAAACCTCCCTCTATGCACAGCATTAGTCCCGAATGAACAAAAGGGACTTCTTTTTCTGGGAAAATCCCAAGTAACAAGATATCATGTTTGTCTTGGTATAGTCAACGCATTTACCCCAGATCATAAAAATTGTGCATCCACAAAACCCCATCAATAAATCATTTTTATCAACACATCCCTAAAAAACAAATAAAGGGAGAAGGCTTAAACCTTCTCCCTAAAAGCTACCATCCCCACAAATCTAGTGGTTCCAGGGTAATACCCTTCTTACCAATTGAAACTACGAGATGGATTACCTAATTCCTCCAAACGTTCCTAAACAGATTTCCATTGTCAACCTATTTCACAACTACACTCTGACACAAAAAACACTATCCACGGACTGGTCGAACCTTGTCATACACCCGAAATTCATTCAGACTCAACAAGCAACGTAACCACTGTCTCTGTAAGGATGGTGCTTGATTACATGATAACACTTGCTACGGCAAAAATCAATAATAAAATAAAAATTATCATGCCCATATTTTGGGGAAAACTACTACCTGTGATACTGCTCACCTCTGGCAATTTTAAGCCAGCGAAATATTTGTTCCAGTAAAACTACGCGCATTAGCTGGTGAGGAAACGTAAAGCTGGAAAAGGAAAGTAATATATTCGCCCGATCCAACACCTCTTTGGATAAACCCAGGGATCCCCCGATAACGAATGTGATGTCGCCCTTGCCTTCAAGAGCAAGCTTTTCTAAAACCCCGGCCATTTCTTTGGAACTATACGTCTTCCCCCGCCGATCAAGTGCGATTAGGTAGGTATTTCTGCGCAGATGTTTCATCAGACGTTTACCTTCAACATCCTTTACCTTCACACACTCTGCCGGACCGTGCTTGTCTGAAAAACTTTCATCGCTTACCTCATGGACTTCAATTCGAGCATAGGGAGTCAACCTCTTAAAGTATTCGGCAGCACCACTAGCTAGATATTTCTCTTTAAGCCGCCCCACCGCCAGGATGGAAATATGATACATAACATCCCCCAAGGTTTATTTTCTGCTAATAATCGCCCCTAGTGACCTGAGCTTTTCCTCCAGGTTGTGGTAGCCCCGATCAATATAAGTCACATTGCATATTTCCGTCTCACCGGAGGCAATTAGCCCGGCCACTATTAAAGCGGCGCCTGCCCGCAAATCTGTGGCCTTAACATGGGTACCTTCCAGTGCCTCTACCCCTTCGATAACCGCCATCCTTCCTTCCACCTTAATTCTAGCACCCATTCTCTTCAACTCATCAGCCACCATAAAACGGTTTTCAAAAATATTTTCCACCAGTACACTTGTCCCCGGTACAACCGAAAGCATAGCCATCAATTGTGACTGCATATCGGTGGGAAAACCGGGATAAGGCATGGTTTTTATGTCGATGGGTTTCAATGGCCCCTCCACAAATACCCTCAGGGTATCTCCACCCTCAATGACCCCGGCATTAGCTTCACGCAGTTTTGCGCTTAATGGTTGAACATGGGCGGGTATCATGTTTTCTATGGTAACGTCACCCCCGGTAGCAGCGGCTGCAACCATAAAGGTGCCCGCCTCAATCCGATCTGGTATAACAGGGAAACGAATCCCCCCTTCAAGGGAATCAACACCAGAAATCTTGATCACATCTGTACCGGCTCCCCGTACCTTGGCCCCCATGGCATTAAGGAAATTAGAAAGATCAACAATTTCCGGTTCCTTGGCTGCGTTTTCTATTAATGTCTGGCCTTTGGCCAGGCAAGCAGCCATCATAATATTTTCAGTGGCCCCCACACTTGGGAAATCCAGGTAAATGCTAGCCCCTTGAAGACGGTTATCGGTACTGCCACATACACACCCATGCTCCAGCGAAAGACTGGCTCCCAGCCCAATCAGCCCTTTAAAATGCAGGTCCATTGGCCGAACCCCGATATTACAACCGCCGGGAAGTGCTATCGTGGCCTGTCCAAACCTGGCCAACATCGGCCCCAAAAGAAGGTTGGAGGCCCGCAGTTTTTTAACCAGATGAAAAGGTGCCCCCGCATGTAATTTTTGGGGTGGTACAATTTGCAGGGTTTCCTGACTTTCCCAGGAGGCAGAAGCCCCAATGCTATTTATTACCTCTATCATCACCCGTATATCACTAATATTGGGGACATTTTCAAGAACAATTTTGTTCTTGGCCATTATGGCCGCGCATAAAAGCGCAAGCGACGCATTTTTAGCGCCGGAAATTTTTACCCTACCTCGGAGGGGCAGTCCCCCCTTGACTAGAATTTTGCCCATAAATTCCTCCCCATTTTAGTCTGCATTTAAACCTTCGTTCTAGATTATTCGTTCCCGAGGCTTTTATTCCTCCCCCGCATTTGGCAACAAAGGGGTTATTCCATCCATCATCCCCGCCGACATTTTTCCAGACCATTGTAATCCAGTCCTAAATATTTTTGCAGGGCATTTTCAAATGTCATACCATTACCCAATGATCCTATTAGACTATGCAAGGTTTTTTCACCATACTCACCGGCAATATATTCTATAGCAGCAAGTGCTTCTTTATACGCCAGGGGCTGGTTAGAAAGCCCATCAAAATTTTCCGCCATCTCTTTCATGGTATAACAACCAAAAACCCCTGTTTGATCACTTAGCCTGAATCCAGTCAGTTTATACTCCTCATACTGGGCCATTCCCTCTGTAAACCAGCGGGGATAGTTGCCCCCGGTGAGGTAGTCGATCATCAGATGGGTGTATTCATGAGCCATTGGTCCTGCTGTGAGAAAAATCTCTCTAACATTTGCCGGGTCCCGATCATCAATCCATGATTGTGGGGCCAGCGCCCTAATGACACCGGAATAATAAACCCCGATGGCACTTTCATTGGCCTCCCAGCCAAAATTTCTATTTAGCTCCTCCTTGGATGAGTGCAGAATTATCGGTACCCGGCCACGAGGATTATAACCAAAATCCTCAACTACTGGGCGGTAAAAGTACTCAGCGGTTTCCAAAACCAACCTGGCATCAGCCCGGTTTGCAGGCCTGAATTTAACATAAAAATGATCTGATGTCAATTTTTCCATACCCATCGTACAAACAATAGTATATGTCTTAATAGCCTCTCGGACAGTCCAATAGCCACAGGTCCTGGCGGCCACGGGAATCTTCCAGATAAAAGCACTGATCAAAACAAAAGCGGCCGCTAAAATCTTTACGGCCTTTATCAAAATGCCACTGCGATTGACAATATCTACATTGCTGTTTTGTTCCGTAAAAGGATTCATAGCCAGCCCTCCTCTACTGATCTTAATTGGTTAGTTGACCAGTATAATTATAAGGCTGGTGTCTGATCCTTGCTAGCGGAAATATTTGAAAGGCATTGACCAAGAGGAAGTACCCCCTGCGCCCAGGGTCTATCCTTTGGCTTGTTCGGCTTTCCATTCCTCAATTATTAATTTTGCTTTTTCCACCTCGGGGCCTTCCCCGGCCTTAGCTATAAACTGTTCCAACTCCTGTATACCCCCGGCATAATCCTTCTTGTCATGTCCAAGAACAAAACCGTAGAGAAGATGTGCTTCCGCGTAGCCTGGATCATTGGCGATTAGTCCTTGCAATGTATCTATCGCCTGATCATTTTCGTCCTTACTGTAATGAACATAGGCAATCATATAGCGGGCATCGGAGCAGTTGGGATCAACTGCCAATACCTGTTCATAGGTTTTTACAGCCTGCTCTTGCTTCCCTCCATAAATGTACATATCTGCCAACTCCATCAGCACTGCTGTATTTTCAGGGCTCTTTGTTGCTTCTGCTTCCAGATCGGCAAGCCTCTCCTGTAGGGTTTGCTGGGCTGCCCCCGGGGCCTGAACCATTCCGTCAGTAGGCTGCTTCTGAAAAAGGGCAGCTAAAGGAATCACCAGACCAATGGCAATTAGCACTGTTATTATTATAAAAATAGTTTTCCTTAATTTGCTTTTTGTTCTTTTAAAAAACATTTTCTCACCACCCCCCACCTATTATAGCATTGTGCAGATGATTGACAATCCCCGTTTAATGACAATAGGAAAGCCCGAAGCTACTATAATCTACGCTTCGGGCAGCATTATATCATCTTTTAATTACGGTAGGTAATCCAACGGGTCACGGGGTACACCCCCAACGATAGTTTCCAAATGCAGATGGGGACCAGTGGAGTTTCCCGTTGAACCAACCAGGCCGATGGTCTCACCACGATCAACAGAGTCACCCACATTTACATGTATTTTGGAAAGATGGGCATACCTTGTCACCAGGCCGCCACCGTGGGATATGTCAATTTTCATACCGTATCCCCCATCCCAACCTGTATAGGTAACAGTTCCACCGGCAACAGCCACTACCCTACTGCCGTAGCCGGCAGCCAGATCTATACCTTCATGCATTCTCCCCCAGCGCATGCCGAAGGAAGACACAACCCCACCATCACAGGGCCAGGCCAGTCTCAATGCGCTACCCCTGGAAGCAACCATGGTAATGGCCCCCTTGATCACTTCTTCCGTCTTGGGTTCGCTTTTAACAACCTGGTTGAGGACTTCTCTATTGGTTTCTATGCCGTTTTCATGTGTGATTTTATATGTAACGGTCCTTTCACCGGGCACACCGGCACAGACAAGGATTTTTTCCCCCAGCAGAAGCCCATCATCATATTTAACCTCAACTGGATAAGGAATTTTTTCATCTACAGTAACCTCTCTCGTGGCTACAACTGTGATTAACGGTGCTTTTCGGCTCAGATAAAGCACCTGATCAACCTGTAAATTCTCCGGATCCAGGCCCGGGTTAGTAGATACGATCTGATCCATATCTATATTTACCGCACGGGAGATATCCCAGAGATTATCACCATCATTAACAGTGTACTGAACAATCTTATTTGTTCCCAGTAAAACCATTTTTTTAGCGGTTTCGAAATTTGTTGCCTTATTAATTTCTATGGGGACTTTTGCTATTTCAACGTCTTCCTTAAATTCTAGCTGATCAGTTGGTTCAATGGGATAAATTGACCTCAACCAACCAAGCAGCGTCTCCGCCTCCTCCTCATTCCTGAGTAGAATTCTCTCCTCCTTATTTACAAGGATGGCCGCACCCTGCATTTTGAATGTTAAGGCCTCATTCATCCGAGCCTTAAGTCCGTCAAAATCCAAAACCTCCCCAGTTCCGTTCCCGGCCTTTATACCCTTATATGTAACATCTTCCTCATAATATACATCTTTGCCCATTTCACGGGTCTTACTGTCCACCACTTCAGCCAGGGCTTCTTTTGCTGTAGCTTTATCAGCAGCAAGGGCTATTATTTCTCCGTTAGCCTTAACTGCACACACAGTGCCGGCGTAGGCGCTATAAATTGACAGCACCAGGATTAATGACACTACAGACCCGATCACAATGCGGTGCCGTATAGTTTGTCTCATAAACCATTTTTGAACAATATCTACCAGCCCCGTCAGGCGCCGCAGGCCTTTTTCCATAGGCGGCAAGGGCTTCAGCTCCTTTCAAAACATTATTGTTTAATTAGGCTCCCCATTTTTGGATGGAGGAACATACTGGAGAAACATTGATACATTATAACACAGTAAAAAACAACCAGTAAACAAGCTGTTACCCTTGAAAACAGATGAAAAACAAAATTAATCTGGAATAACAGTGAAAAGGTGCTATATATGCCCAGTTAGTTCCTTGCATTGTGGTGGACCGGATCACTTTATCAGTTCTATGCTTATCCTTTTGGGAAATTTTTTATTCCCCCCAAAAAAAATACCTCGCCCCGGAAAAGGACAAGGTAACATTTTATTTGTTTGTTTTTACACATTCCTGGTTACCAACGGTACAGGAGGTCTTGCATGCGGACTGACAGGAAGTCTGACATTCCCCACAACCCTGACCCTTGACAGCCGGAACAGGGCTGTTAATAGTTTTTATGTGTTTGCCCAAGGTTTACCACCTCCTTTTCTCAGCCATTATAAATGATTAACAACAGCCACGCAAGTCGTTAGGAACCCAAAATTATCCCAATAACAAATCCACCTATGATGAAATACTGGAAGGGAACAAGATGGTATAGCCATACTCCTCCACATTGAAATTATCATGCCATTCTATCTTGGTCAGGGTCACATCCCCACAACACATGCACCGAGCCAAAATATAGGCCAGGCCCCAGGGCCTTTCGCTCTCCTTTACTAGATAACCACAAGGGCTGGTTAGGGTTTCTATATCCCTTTCACTATATTCCGACAGCACCTGCATCAGACCTTTTCTGTGGCAGTGCCCACAACTAAGCTCGGAGCGATAGTTAGTCTTCATATTCCCTCCCAGATAACTATCCTGTTGATTTTCTTTTATAATTATTTCTGTTTTTTAGATGCCTTCATGACTTTTGCCCATGTATCCCGCAAAGGCACAATACGGTTAAAAATCAGGGTATCAGGGGTGGTATCAACGGGATCCACACAAAAGTAGCCTTGCCGCAAAAATTGATAGCGACTCCCTGCCACCGCCTTTGACAAACCTGGTTCCACAAGACAAGAAGTCAATACCTCACAAGAATGAGGATTTATAAAAGACTTGAAATCATCTTCTTCATCCGGGTTTTCCTTGGTAAACAGGTTGTTATATAAACGCACTTCGGCAGGGACAGCATGTGGTGCTGAAACCCAGTGCAGTGTACCTTTGACCCTGCGCTGGCTACCAGAACCACTGCGCGTTTCCGGATCATATGTGCAGTGCAACCTGATTATCTCACCTGTTTGCTCATCTTTTACCACTCGCACGCATTTTATAATGTAGGCATGCTTTAGCCTTACCTCACCACCGGGAGCCAGGCGGAAATATTTTTTGGGTGGATTTTCTTTAAAGTCTTCTTGTTCTATGTATATTTCCCTGGAAAAAGGCAGCTTACGTGCACCCATAGCAGGGCTTTCTGGGTTATTTTCAGCAGGAAGTTCTTCAACATGGTCTTGCGGGTAATTGTCTATGATCACCTTCAGGGGACGCAACACAGCCATCACCCGGGGGGCACTGGAATTCAGTTCCGTCCTGATGCTATGCTCAAGCATAGCAATATCTACAGTACTATTAGCTTTGGCTATACCAATTTCCTCACAAAAGCTACGGATGGATTCTGGTGTATAACCACGCCTGCGCAAGCCGGATATGGTAGGCATGCGTGGATCATCCCAGCCGCTAACATATCCTTCTTCCACCAACTGCCTC
>JGI24708J26588_10003721_pt1 | contig 10869 bp, 9 predicted proteins | sample BioPla1DNA2_FD_26588 | JGI IMG/M metagenome (IMG submission 26588) | reverse complement strand
TGAGCTCGAAAAAGAGCTATTCAGCTTGCAACAACAGATCATTGATCATAATAATGCTAAGGCGCGACAGGCATACGATCTGGACGTCTTCTATGGGCGTCTTACGCTTGAGCAACAAGTTGAACGCGTTCAAGAAATGGTTCACCAATACAAAAGAGGCACGAACGCAAGGATTGAACTTGAAAAAGAGCTGTTTAATTTACAGCAACAAATCAAGGATCGCGATCGAGCGTTAGAGCTTGCGAGATTCGAACATCTAAGAGCGTTGAACCAATTGACGCTTAAAGAAGAAATCCAGTTTTTCGAACGTCGCCTGACTCAGCATGAGATCGGGTCGAAAGAATACCTTGAGATTGATCGCCAGTTGTATCAGCTGCGCCAAGAACAAGTCAAACGTGCATACGAAATCGATGTCTATTATGGGCGTCTTACTCTCGAACAGCAACGTGAACGAATTAAAGCGATGATCCAACAACATAAAGAAGGTACTAAAGCCCGGATCGAACTCGAGAAGCAGCTCTACGACACACAAAAACGGATCAAAGACCGCGACACTCAAAGCTTGCAGAAACTTGCTGACGGAGTATTGACGGCTCTCCGAGCGCGCTATGAAGCACAGCGGCAAGCTGAGCAGGAGCACATTCAACAAAGCATGGACAATTGGTCGGAATGGTCGAGAGCTCAACGTGAGGCAATTGAGGAGCAGATCAAGGCTCTTGATGAACTAACGAAGGGTGAGGATCGCGCAGAGGAAGAGCGCAAACGTCGTCGAAAGATCGCTGCTCTTGAGCAACAGCTACAGTATGAGAACGACGCTTACAATCGCCGAAAGCTCCAAGAGCAAATCGCTAAAGAACAGGAAGAACTCAACAAGTGGTTGGCGAGGAATGAGCGTGAAGATGCTAAAGAACTACTCCGCGATCAAGCGAATGAGATTGCCAAGCGCGCTGAGGAAGAACAGAAGTTACTTCAACAGCAGCTGGATAACCTCGATAAATTTTATGAGGATCGGCTCAAAGAACACAAGCTGATTGCCGAAGCAGAGCAGCTAATCTTAACTGGAAACCAAAAGGACATCCTCAACTTAATCCGATCCTTTGCGCCTGCGTACGATGCCGTGGGTAAGTCGCTTGGAGAACAATTGTATGAAGGTTTTGCTTCTAAGGCGATGGACATCAACACTTGGTTTGAAACAATGACGAGTCAAATCGAATCATACCAATTGAAGATGGCTCGAGAGGCAAACAAGGCCGCTATAGCGTTTTGGCAAACGCATGGCATACCAACGCCTGCTACGGCCCCAAAAGACCCCGGAGGACCGGAGATCACATTACCGCCTATCGTGATCAACTATTACTCCGAGCGCGAAAGTCCGGCAACTCTTTCACGCGAGATTGAGCGAATGCTAGAGCGAATGACTAGGAGGTAAAGATTGATGCAGAGAGCAACTTATATCAATCCGAGAGGTGAAACCGTTGATGTCTCACCTTTCTCCCCTCCTTATATATTTGAGAGTATTTCTGGAATTGGGGCGGTTGACGTAGCGATGTCCATTCATTCGCCCGCAGGCATGGATGGGGCACTCTATCATGGACTCAGACTTGAACCTCGCGAAGTTACACTGAATTTTCATATTCATGGCGATAGTCGCCGCTCTATGTACGAAAATCGATTAGAACTGACCCGAATAATGGGTGGGTCAATAAGTCGTGAAGGTGACATGGGCGAACTGTGGTACGAAAACGACTTTGGACGGTGGTGGTTGCCGGCTGTCGTCCGCCAAGGCCCCCGAGAGAATGGCAAACGAAAGAGTCTCTATTTACCCACACAGGTAGTTTTTTATTGTCCTGATCCAGCTTGGAGAGCGGCAATAGCGACGGTTGACAGACTCGCTTATTTATCGGGCGGCTTTAAGTTTCCGCTGAACATTCCTGCGTCAGATCAATCGACGCCAGGTATCAAATTCGGGTCGCGTGGTTACGAGGCAACGGTAATCAATCAAGGCGACACTCCTGCACCTATTCTCTTTGAGATAACAGGCACAGCACTGCAACCGCGGCTCGAAATCACGGGTGCGGGCGAATTCCTGCAAATCAATCGTGAGCTGGCGGCAGGCGACCTGTTAACAATTAGTACCCAGCCCGGACAAAAGACGGCGACTATTTTGCGAGCAGAAGGGACTGTCGAGAATGCTATGAACTATATCGATCCAGCATCCACTTGGCTGCAGCTGCAACCGGGTGAAAACAAACTGACTTACTCGTCCGGTGACGATACCACAACAGCAACGGTCTACATCAAGAGCTACTCAAGATATGGTGGGGTGTAAGACATGCAAATACCCGAATTGAAAATTATAGATAAGCAGTTTAATCTCCTTGCAATCATTGACACATACACGAGCTTTCAGGGCGAGCGCAGCCTGTGGGAGATCGGGAAGATGGAGATGCACGTCGGCCTGAAAGACCAAGGTGCGGGAACCCTCGAGGTAGGGCGTCTCTTGATGATCGACGAACAGCGCGTGTGGGAGATCACAGGCATCCATAAGACCGAGGATGACGCGCTCTCGCTGATGGTTTCAGGGCGGGAGCTGAAAGGCATCTTCGCGCAGCGCGTCGTCGTCCCAGACGCAAAGAGCGACCAACACTACTTCGGCTGGGATCGCACACCAGAGGAAGGCGACGAGCTAGAACTCCCGAACAGGAATTATATTCTAAACAGCGGTCATGCAAATGCGCTCGGCATCAGAAACAATAACAACACAGTAAGCTCTTTCGATAGCGGTGTTGAAAATGATGTTAACTGGATAACAGGGGCGCACAATTCGTCTGGGCTTTTCTTCATATCTACGTATGTTCTAAATACGTTTGACGAATTCATTGGAATAAAATACTCAAACGATTTACCAAGCAGCGGCGCAATAACAATGTCAGTGGAAATAAAATGCGAACACCCCATCGTAATTGGGCTGAACACGGGATCTCGATTTATGTTTTACGTGCCACCTGATACGTGGACTCGCATTTATAGAACGAGACCAGACATAGCACAGATGAACCGCCCGCACGGATTCTTCGTGCTCGAAACGCCAGATGTGCCAATTGGCACAAAGATTTACTGGAGACGATACAAGCTCGAAGCTGGAAACCAAATGAGCGCTTGGATGCCAGCGCCTGAAGACCCCGAATATGTCCCGATGCCTCCAGACGCCACAGCTGAAGCCATCGCAAGGCACTACGTCCGAAAGCACGCGACGAACCCGTCGGACACGCGGCGGCGGTTCCTAGGCCTCGAAATGGCACCCTACCAAGGCAGAGGCATGCGCACCGTTTGGAGCGAGAGGTTCAAGCCGCTTGACCAGACGCTACGGGATATCGGCGAGCACACGGGGATGGGCTACAAGGTCACGGTCGACCTAGAGAACAAGCGGTTTGTTTTTGACGTGATCGACGAACGAGACCAGACGGAGGGCTCGGAAGCACCCGTGACGATGTCGGTCGACTTCGAAAACATAGAGAATATCGAGTACGCAAAGGACACCACGAACCAGGTGACTCACGCCTACGCAGGCGGTGCAGGCGAGGATGAAAACCGCCTGATCCAGACGGTGTCGCGCTCACCAGAGGAAGAAGCGCTCACAGGCTACGCCAGGCGCGAGGCGTGGGAGGATTGCGGGAGCGTGGACAACGTCGACGATTTGCGGTACGAGGCGCTCTACAAGCTCTCGAAGAGGGAAGCACCAGAGACCCTGACCGCGTCGGCTTTGCCAAACGCCAGCTTCAAGTACCTGGAGGATTGGGATATCGGGAGCGTGGTGACGGTGAAATCGGCGGCGCTCGGGATCGAGCAGCCAAAGAAAATAACTTCAGTTAAAGAGATATACGAGCGGGGAAGAATCCGGATTCTTCCAACTTTCGGAAAACGAAATAAAAACATACTCGATGAAATTAGAAAAACAGAAGTTGTGAGGTAACAATATGGCACTTGAAAAATCAAGATTTTTTGACTCGGTTGGGGATGACCGGATATATCAGGCAGACAACTTTGCGGAATATTTCCGGTTGCTTTTGACCGATGGGATTAAAAATGGTGGGACAAACCTTAAAGTCACCGCTCCCGGGACTGGAATGACCGTCCGTGTCAATTATGGTGAGGCTCTCATTCAAGGTTATGCTTACTGGCTTACGAATGATGGGGCAGGGATAAAAACTCTTGCGATAGGCGCTGCAGCCTCTCAACCACGCATTGACAGAGTGGTACTTCGGCTCGATCGATCTCTATCGGCACGGCAGGTCTCGCTTGTGATCAAACCCGGATCACCAGCAAGCAATCCTATTCCGCCCGCGCTTACTAGGACGAATAATATTTACGAATTGTCGCTTGCTCGAATTCGAGTCAACGCAGGTGTAAGCAAAATAGAAGCATCCAACATTACGGACGAAAGATTTAATGCGAGCGTGTGTGGGTTAATCAACAGCCTGATCACTCTCGATGGCTCGGACTTCCAGGCGCAAGCTGAAGCGATCATTGAGCAGCTCGCGAATCAAGGTTACTTACCCCTTGACGGCAAGGCTGCAGATTCAGATTTGTTAGACGGGATTGATAGCACGGGATTTGCAGCCTCCAGTCATACGCACTCGATATCAAATGTATCAGGTCTGCAAGATGCCCTTGACGGTAAAGCGGCATCAAGTCATACGCACTCGATATCAAATGTATCAGGTCTACAATCAGCACTCGACGGTAAAGCGGCATCAAGTCACTCGCACAGCGCTTATGCGAATAAGAGTCATACGCACTCGATATCAAATGTATCAGGTCTGCAAGATGCCCTTGACGGTAAAGCGGCATCAAGTCATACGCACTCGATATCAAATGTATCAGGTCTGCAATCAGCACTCGACGGTAAAGCGGCATCAAGTCACTCGCACAGCGCCTATGCGAATAAGAGTCATACGCACTCGATATCAAATGTATCAGGTCTGCAATCAGCACTCGACGGCAAAGCGGCATCAAGTCACTCGCACAGCGCTTATGCGAATAAGAGTCATACGCACTCGATATCGAACGTATCAGGTCTGCAAGATGCCCTCGACGGCAAAGCGGCATCAAGTCACACGCACTCGATATCGAATGTATCGGGTCTGCAATCAGCACTCGACGGTAAAGCGGCATCAAGTCACTCGCACAGCGCTTATGCGAATAAGAGTCATACGCATTCGATATCAAATGTATCAGGTCTACAATCAGCACTCGACGGTAAAGAACCGAAACTTGCAGCCGCACGTAAGCGCCTTATTTACGTTAGCGCCAACGATCCGTCAGGCGGTGCAGATGGGGACATCTGGATTAAGCTAATTTAGTCAACGGAAAGGGGTGAGAGCAATGCCCTCTATTACATTGCGCCCGACTCAAAGCACATATGTACAGCAGTCTTATCCAACCACGAACCGCAACAGTGAAGATCGGATAAGGGTTTGCACGGTCACTAAAGAGACGTGGGGGTTACGAGGTCTTTTGCTTTTCGATCTGTCCTCGATTCCTCCGCATTCAATCATTAATTCTGCGACGTTGGCACTCTATTCCTATGATGACGGAAGCTCGTACAGAGTACAGACAACGTTCTATGTCCAAAGGGTTACATCGTCGTGGAGCGCATCGTCAGTGACATGGAACACGCAACCGAGCTCAACGACAGCAGGCAGAGGAACAATCACGGATGGAGAATACAACAAGTGGTACAGCTGCAACATAAAGGACATCGTCCAAGCGTTGGTAAACGGCACGACGAATTACGGTGTTATGCTCATCCAGAACCCACAGGTGGCAAAAACGTCAAAAGCGTTCAAAAAATCTGGCGATTACAGACCGAAACTCACGATTGACTACACGCCAATTGGTTGTAGCGTCCGATCGAACGGAATTTGGAGAAAAGGTATGGTCTACTGTCGCGTAAACGGCACGTGGAGACAAGGCATTGTGTACGCCAGAAGAGACGGAGTTTGGCGACAGGGATCTTAACGCACAATCAAAACAAGATTACTTATTGTCCGGCGAGAGCCGGTTTTTTTATGGGAGGTAACGAAATGGCCATTTTAATGACAGCACAGGAATTTGTGGACAAGGCGGTCGCAATTTCTAAAACAAAGACGGCCTACATGTGGGGTACTTACGGCCGGCCGATCACCGAGGCGTTAATCACCGCAAAGAAGAAGCAGTACCCGAAACGCTACAGCGAGGCCTACATGGAGACGCTGCGCGGTTTCGTTGGCAAGGGCTACCACGCTTGGGATTGCGTCGGATTAATTAAGGGCATCCTATGGGGCTGGAATGGCTCGAAGAATGTGCCTTATGGCGTAAATGGTGTACCGGACACCAACACCGTTGGCATGCGCAGTCGCTGTACGCATCGCTCGACGGACTTTAACAAGATCATCCCCGGCTGCATGCTCTACAAACCCGGTCACGTTGGTATCTACATCGGTGACGGCTTAGCCGTCGAGGCGACATCGGCTTGGGATTCAAAAGTCATGATCACAGCAGTTGCAAATATCGGTAAAAAAACAGGATATCGAAGCAAGTCATGGACGGAGCAAGGACGCTTACCGTGGGTTAATTACGGGGTAACACTCAAGACAAAACCGACGCAGGAGGAAACAAGAATGACGACCAAGAAAATACAAGTAATCACGCCTCGCGGCTTAAACGTAAGGTCGAGCGCGACGACGCTATCTAAACGCCTAAGCACTCTGCCAAAAGGTAGCATCGTCGAGATCGAGAAGGAGTCAGGCAACTGGGGATATGCTCCGGCATACAAAGGGTGGATACATCTCGGTAGTAAGTACGTCAAAGTACTTGAGACCGTTAAAACTGAACCTAAGTCCGAATCGGCTCCAGCCCCTAAGATCGAACTCACGCTAGAAGAAAAAGCCAGAGAGTGGGCGGGTGAGAACATCCTCAAGCAAGGCTCAACAGGCAAGCTTGTTGAGGCGTTGCAAGTGAATTTGATCTTGAATGGGTTTAACCCTAGGGCTATTGATGGAGTCTTCGGACGATATACACGCGACGCCGTGATCGCGTTCCAAAAAGCCAAAGAATTGGTTGATGATGGTCATGTCGGCCCAGTCACGTGGGAGGCGTTGATGAGATGAGCACACTAGGAATTGTCAGCACGATACTTGCCGGTATCGTTGCTTTGCTATCGATCATTGCTTCATTAATCAAGTACCGGCAACAAATCAAAGAATGGTGGGAGAAGAAAACGTGTTGGAGAACTACCCTCCTTGACCACGAAAAGCGCCTGGAAAAGGTCGAGGAGAGTGTGAACACAATCAATACCAACCTATGCAGCCTTAGTGACGATTACAAAAAAAACACAAAAGAGTCTAAGGAATACCGACGTTCAGCGCTTGGGGACAAGATTTTTAACCACACCGAGAAATACGATGAACAAGGCTACATAACTCAGCTGCAGTGGGAAAATTACATGCTCTGCATTAGACGTTACAAGGATTGCATCCCTGATGGGGATGAGGAATATGACTTAATCCTGCACGATTGCTTGCCTCTGATTGAGGCCTTGCCAAAGAGAAAGGAGCATCCGAAAAATGAAACACAACATAACGAGTAAAAAGTGGTGGAAAGCCGCCGGCATCCGCGCCTTAAAGACCTGGGCTCAGTCAGCCGTGGCAACCATTGGAGCAACGGCAAGAACGCTCGGCGAAGTTAACTGGCCAATCGTTCTATCAACAGCCACGCTATCGGCCATTGTGTCGCTACTGATGAACGTTGGTGGATTGCCGGAGCTTGATGATGCAGACGCAGACGGATAGTAAGTACTATTGGAGCTCATATTTTCCTCTCCTTTTTCTATGCCCCCGGCTCCGGTCGGGGGCGCTTTTTTTTGTTATTATGGCCGGGTGAAGACAAAGGGGATAATAAGTGTTGCGGACAGCCCGTCGAGCTTTGCCTCCGCAACCATTAAGGGAACCCCTGTGACTTATGGAGTCGCAGGGGTTTTTTGATTGTAGTGCCTGACGGTGCTATGATCAGGAGGTCAGTTCATTGGCACGATTTTCTGTTATTGTTCGGAGTGCAATGTGATTAACATCGACTTTTTAGCAGCAGGCTGTAACACACGGTGCCGGCATTGTTACGTGAATGGCGGTCCCGCACCCTTTATACCTTTGGAGGATGTCCTGCTTTGTATTGAGAAGCTGGACACACTGGCTAAGTTTTTGCCGGACGACACCACGTTCACACTGGATCATGAACCGATGAATCACCCGGAAATCGACAAAATTCTTCAGGCTGCAAGTCGGACACAGCACATCCGGAATTATCACCACGGCATGACGACCGGTATCGGGTTGATGCGTCGCAAGGATAAAGATGATGTCATCAAAGCCTATTTTGACTGCGGATATGATGTGTTCGGCATAACGATCCACGGCAGTGCCCCTCATCATGACGAGATCGTCCGTCAAAAAGGAGCGTATGATGTGACTGTGGCGTCGGCTGAATATCTCAAGGCGAAGGGAGCCGATATTGAGGTTTCGCTAATGCTGAACCGCTTTTTTGCAGAAAATGCGGCCTCCATTTCAGCGCTGCTTCGACAGCTTGAGCCAAACTATATCGGCTTTGTGATGCCGATTTTTACCCCTCATGTTCATATGATGGATTTCGAACCTTACAGGGCTTCGATGGATACCGTGAGCGCCATCCGAGAATATCTTGCCGAGTGGAAACAGGATGAAGCTGCGACCGTCAAATCTGCTGAACAAAGTGCAATCGCAGACGCCGTCAAGTGGTTGCAGGAAGACGCCGATCTCAGCAGCCTGTTTGATTGTGAACAGGACGAGCTGTATTTGACGCTTCATCCGGATTGCAGGCTTTATGTCGGTAACTCCGGTGCTGAAACGCAGTGTCTCGGTGATCTTCGTCACATTGATCTTGAAGCCACTGCTTCAATCATCAATTCGCTTCCCGGCAACAGAGACTACGGAGCATTTTACAATCCTGAGGTATTACCTGCGAAAAATGAGCTGATTACAGCATTGGAAAAACTGCCTCAAAATTTGCTTTACGGTGATTTTGAAAGCGTAGTCTATCGCGGACTGGCAGAGCTCAGAATCCCGACCAAGATCTTGACAATATAAAAAGAAATCATCACATGCCGCGGATCTCAGTGTCGACGTGTCGACATCCGCGACAGCTTGACAACCAATCAATCAAAGACGTACTTATTTTTTGCAATCTAAGAAATCGATGTAAGAACAATCTTTTTCTCAGATTACGCCACGGGTCATGTCGCGGAATTACCCCAAGGGACCTTCAGTACCATACGGTAACCCCAGTCCAAAAGGCGGTCGGGCAGGGCGTTCATCAGGTACATCAAAAAGCCGGTGCCCTTGCGGTATTTTAGTCGCGGGCGCTTATCTTCCAACGCTTTTACCACAATATTCGCCAGATCCTGCGGGTCTCCCGCGGCACCAAGTACCTTGTCCATCACAAACTTAAGGCGCCTAAGCACTGCCTGATAACGGGTGGTACCTTTTAGAGTCTTCAAGTAATCATCATCAACGCCACTGAGCAGCTCTGTCTGATATGCACCGGGCTGTATCTTAATCACAGGGATGCCTATAAACATCAGCTCCCGTCGCAAGCTGTCGCTATAGGCTTCGATGGCACGCTTGGAAGCACAATAGGCTCCGGAAAACGGCTGAGAGGCTGCCCAGCCCACGGTAGAGGAACAGTTAATGATGCGCCCGTGCCCTTTTTCGATCAAATCAATCATGAGGGCGTTGACTCGGGCGGTACCCAGTACATTGATATCCATCAATTTTTCCATCAGCGGAATAGCCTCTCCTTCGATGAGGGAAGAAAACACCGATATTCCTGCAAAGTTGACCACAGCGTCCAAGCGATCAGTGTATTCAAGCAGCTTCTCTTTGGCCGCTGTCAGGCTGTCCATGTCGCGCACATTGGCGTGCAGAGGGATTACATGGGGCAGTTGTTCCAACTCATTGAGTTTGCCCTTGTTGGTGCCGGCTGCAAACACCTGCCAACCTCTCCGAGACAAAGTGCGTACGCATAGTTCCCCAAGGCCTCCGGTCGCGCCTGTAAAGAATACAGTCTTCATGTAAATCCTCCTCGAAAGTGCCGACACCGATTATATACCGCTTATTCAAAAAAATCCCTTCTGACTAAGTTCGCACCTCGATCAGAAGGGATTCGTGAAACAACTTGTAATCTCCCCTAGAGATTATTTCGTTCTACACTACGTCATCCTTGGAGAGTATGAATCCTTAGGGTTATGTTCGCCGTCGTTTATTTCTTTCTTCTCTTCTTATCGTAGTAAGTATTCTCAAGAGGCATGACCCTTCTCTCGACTCCGTCCAGCTTGTAATACGCGTGAGCGCAGGCGGCTCCCGTAGGAATCATGCAAAGCTCTCCGCAACCCTTGGCTCCATATGCCAGCGGGCTTACGGCCTCAGGCTGTACGAGAATGACTTCTTGCTCCGGCACATCGGTCGATCTCATGAGACCGAGTGTTCCGAGCTTTGTCTTGCAATAGCCGTCCTCGCATACAAAGTTCTCTGTCAAAGCATAGCCGAGACCCATGATGACTCCGCCTTCGATTTGTCCCTCGACTGACTGAATGTTGACCGGAGTTCCGACGTCGTAAGCGGATACGACTTTTTCTACTTTTCCTTCATCGTCGATGATAACGACCTGTACGCCGTAACCGTAGCCGACGTGGCGCACCGGAAATTCTTTCGTCGATTTCAGGCCGTCCGTCATCGGATGGTATTCGCCGAAATACTCTTTCCCTTCCAAGTCCGCCAGTGTCTTGCCCGCGTCGAGATC
>JGI24708J26588_10003720_pt1 | contig 10871 bp, 13 predicted proteins | sample BioPla1DNA2_FD_26588 | JGI IMG/M metagenome (IMG submission 26588) | reverse complement strand
GTCAGCGAGAACGACTTAAACAGGAGCGTGATGCCGAGCGTTTGCAGTCTGTAACGCATTCTCAGGAGCAAGCAGAGGAAACACCAACCCACATAGAATCAAGCGAAATAGACAGCAGTGAGGAGGTTTTAGAGGAAATGAATGAAGAAAATAGCTTTGAAATGAGTATGTAGATCAGCCAACAGGGCTGATTTTTTTATGCCTAAATTTAAATGGGGAGGTAAGAAATGCCGAGAAAAACACTGTATATCGCATATGGAAGCAATATTAATCTTCAGCAGATGGCGTTCAGATGTCCGACTGCAAAGCCTATCCAGACCGCAATGCTCAAGGGTTTTGAGTTGCAATTTAAAGGGGTTGCAACGATTGCCCCAAAAGAAAATTCACAAGTTCCTGTACTTTTATGGACACTTACTCCGCAAGATGAAAGAAACCTTGATAAATATGAGGGTTACCCTAATTTTTACCGAAAAGAAGTATTTGAAATTACTCTTAACGGAAGAAACTGTGAGGCGATGGTGTACATCATGAACGGCGATTCTGCGTTGTCAGAGCCATCCCAGCAGTATTATAACGCAATCGAAAAGGGGTATATTGACAACGGACTTGACACCAAATATCTTGAACAAGCACTTGAAAATGCAGTGCTTGAACAAATAAATACACAAGATTATGACATTAACGAGGGTTTTCAGATGAAATTTGATTAAAATGGGGGTAAAAAGATGAAATATCGTGGATTTTATACAAAGATTACTGCTGATGAAAACATTATTCGAGTGGATAAGAACGGTAGGGAAAGGATTTGTGATGGCTTTTTGTGTCAAGTTTTTACAGATGAAAGCATGGCAAAAGAAATCGATAATTTCTATGCAGCATCAGGTTTTGAACTTGCCAATGACAGCCTTGAGGAAGTACAACTTTTTGTTAGAGAAATGATTGATTGTGAGTTAAAAGAATATCAAAAGCGAAAGGACGAGTTAAATGAATAACTTTATGAGCAGAGAAATGGTGCATTATTACAAGCAAATGTATCCAAAAGGCACGAGAATTTGTGTTGACAGCATGGAAAATGACCCTAACCCAATTCCATCAGGAACTTGTGGCAAGGTTGCTTTTGTTGATGATGCAGGGACAATTCATTGCGTTTTCGATGATGGGAGAACTCTTGGCGTGATACCGAATGAGGACAGGTTTCATGTTGTCGAGGAACAGCAAGAAAAAATTCAAGACGATATGGCACAAAATGAGGATTTAGAAATGAATATGGGGTGATGAAATTGATAAAATACTTCGACGCATTTGCAGGAATCAGCGGATTTCGTTCAGGCTTAGAAAAAGTTGGAGGCTTTGAATGTGTGAGTTTCTGTGAAATAGACAGGTATGTACAAATGGTATATCGAGCAATGTATGATACAAGGGGTGAAGAATTTTATGAAAATATCAGAGAAATCGACACAGAAAAACTTGCAGACTTTGATCTACTCCTTGCTGGATTTCCTTGCCAGCCATTCTCAGTTGCAGGAAGAAGAAAATCTTTCTCAGATGAAAGAGGTGATTTATTCTTTGAACTTGCCCGAATCCTTGAAGCCAAAAGACCTCAGTATTTTGTGCTTGAAAACGTATTCGGATTGCTTAGTGCTGAGAAGGGGACAGCCTATGCAAAAATCCTTGACACGCTTTGCGAACTGGGGTATAGCATATGCTGGCGTGTGCTTAACAGCTCCGATTTCGGTGTCCCACAATCAAGGAGAAGAGTCTATATTGTCGGATTTCTTGGAAAGCAATGTCCCCACGAAATATTGGCTTTCAAAGGAAGCAACAGCAAAAATAGCAGGCAAACTGAACAGTTAATAGGTGGCAGTCAAGGTTCACGAGTGTATGAGCAGAACGGACTGGCAGTCACACAATGTGCAAGTGGTGGGGGTTCAGGTGGTCGTACAGGGCTGTATTTTGTAGATATGAATCCTCCGCCCAATCTGACGGAAAAAGCAAGGTGTATCACAGCAAGACAGGACAGTGGAGTATCTAATCGTAAAGGCGAACATTCTGCCGTTTTTATTGACCTAAATGAAAGTGGAAAGATAACGGAAAATGCTCGCTGCTTACACACAAGAATGGATTTAGGTGTTACGAATTCCAAGCATAAGGCTGAGCGTTCAGGGGTGTTGATTGCAGATGAACCAAGAGCCATCATTAATCCATTCAAGGAAAATACCCGCCAAAATGGCAGAAGAATAAAAGCACCTAACGAACCTATGTTCTGTATCACCGTGACTGACCGTCATGGAATCGTTCATAAGGGCAGAATCAGGAGGCTAATGCCGATAGAAAGTTGGAGACTGCAAGGGTTTACTAAGGAGCAGTTCTATAAGGTTCAAGCTTTGGGAATCTCTGACTCACAGTTATATAAATTGGCTGGGAATGCAGTTACTGTCAATGTGGTTGAGGCTATTGCGAGGAATTTATTGAGGTTTCATAAGCTATGCAGTAAATAATATAAAGTAAAAACATTTTGCCGACAGCACAAAAGTGTCAGGCAAAATACTTTTATCACCGCTTGTGCTGACGGCATGGGAGGTGATTTTTTGAATAGCTTTATGTCATGGGTTGGAGGTAAAAAAGCACTTCGAGATGAGGTGCTTTCAAGGTTTCCGCTTTATTATGAACGATATATCGAGGTGTTCGGAGGTGCAGGGTGGGTGCTTTTTCATAAGCCGCCGAGCAATGATGTTGAGGTTTACAATGATTTTAATCCGAATCTCGCCAATCTGTACCGATGTGTTAGAGATAAGCCAGAAGAATTAATTGAAAAATTGAAGTATTGCCTGAATTCAAGAGAGGATTTTAATGAGATTGCAAAGCTTCATAAGAACGGTGGATTTAACAGACTCTGCGATGTGGATAGGGCATCAAAATTCTATCAGCTAATCAGATATTCATATGCAAGTGGACTGCAAAGCTTTGGAAGTCAGCCACATTCTATGTGGAGCAATTTTCCGCTGATTGATATGGCTGCAAGGCGGTTGCAAAGAGTGGTTATTGAAAACAAAGATTTTGAAAAGCTGATTTCACAATATGACCGTGAAGTCAGCTTTTTTTATTGCGATCCACCATATTATGCGACGGAGAATTATTATTCAGATGTTGGATTTACAAGTGATGATCATATTCGTTTGAGGGATGCATTAATAAAAATACAAGGAAAGTTTCTTATTTCATACAACGATTGCCCAGAAATTAGAGAACTTTATGACTTGCCAAACATCAGAATTGAAGCAATCAGCAGGCTTAATAATTTAGCACAGCGATACGAGGGGGGAAGCCAATATGCTGAACTTTTAATATCAAATTATGATACAACAGAAAGAAAAAACATGAATCGTCAAATGACCTTTTTTGATGAAATGCAGGAAAATGAAAGTGAGGATTAAGGATGAAAAACAATGTAGTTTATACCAATGGAAGAACGGATGAGGACGGTAGAATCGTCATTGATGGAATGTTTTTAGAACCTGATTGTGAGGTGGATATTGCGATTACGGTGAGCGATAACAGGTTTTCTGTTGCTGTTTTTCCATCTGAGGAAACAGAGGGTGAAAATGAGTTTGACGAGGACGATGATGACGGTGATGGCTGTATATTTTGCCCATATTGTTCTGAAAAGGAGGAAGAATGATGAGTGCGATTTACAAGGTTTTGGATCAGAAAGGCAGAATTACGATTCCGTTTGAAGTGCGAAATAGGCTGAATATGAAGCAAAATGATATTTTAAGCTGTAAAACTGACGGAAATCATGTCATTATCACAAAGGAGAAACTTTGCAATAACTGTTGCTGTGAAGCCATCGACGAGGATGAGGAGCGTTCACTTGCAGTATTTCTTGACGGGCTTTCTGATTTGCAAAAAGAGAAGCTTTTTAAGGAATTGCTGACAAGGTATATGTCGAGTAAGATGGCGAAAACAGGGGGTAATTACGATGGAAAAGTTAAAGATTTTAATTGTTGAACCGAATGAGCCACCGTATCAAGCGGAAATTGAAAATGATTATAGGGCGATGAAGAAAGTGGTGGGTGGTTTAATTTCAGCGTTTTATCCCTTTGATGACAATGCCTTTATTTTCTGCCATGACGAGGGGAAAATCATAGGACTTGAGGGTAATCGCAGGATCGGTGAAACAGTAATTGCAGGCACATTTTTCATCGTCGGTGATGGCTATGATGGCGAATGCGTTTCGTTAACAGATGAACAAATTCAAAAATATACGGAAACATTTGCACAGCCTGAGCAAATTTCGCAAGAGGAGGTTCAGGCAGATATGGGGTTTACTTTTTATTCATGGTAATTTGACAAACAAGAGAAAAATTGTTAGAATATAACCAATATTTTGAGTGCGTAAGTTGTTGATAATGTAGAAAACCCACACATTCACTGGACTTTTTAGAATTGTTGTGGTATGGTTGCGGTAAATAAAAAGGGGGAAAAGTATGAAAAAGTATATGATAGCAGTTATTTTATGCACACTGATAACAGCGACTTTCACAGGCTGTAAAGAACATGAAAATGAAGATATATCCCTTGAAAGTTCGCAGTCAGAATCAAGTTTTACAACCTCTACCACGACCTCAGTATCATCAACCGAAGTTGCAACAGTGAAAGAAACTGCTGAAATATCCCCAAAAGTGGAATCATCAGCTACTGAAATTACGCAGAGTACAGCAGTGCCCACAATCAAAGAAACACAAGCACCATCGGTAAACATTGCTCCGAAGGAAAAGCCAGTGATAACTGAACAAGTGACCACACCTCAGACAAAACCGATAGTTACAGAATCACCAAAACCAGTGGTGACATCAACACCGCAGACGGAAAAACCAGCGGTTACCACAGCGACTCCAAAGTCTGAAACAGCAGATCCAAAGCTTCAAAAAGTGCTAAATGAAGCCTTTAAGCAGGAGCTGACCGTATATATCCAAAATTACTGCAAGGAAGTTGGATTGGTTTACAGAGATGATGGAAATACACCTGACAACTCATCTTGGGATATTCCTGCAAGGACTAGAAATTGCATAACAAATGACGAAATTTTAGAGTATGTCAAAGGTGGTNCAAGGATTGTTTTAATAAATTATGGTGAGGGAACAGTCATAAACCTATATTTTGAGGATGACTGGGAAGCAGACGGTGAGTGGCGAATTTATGTGTTATTTTAAATAAAATATTGAATGAGGCGGACAGATGTCCGTCTTTTTTTATTTCAAAAACAGAAAGGATAGAAAAATGTTAAAACTAAAATTGTCAAAGAGAAAAATCTCGCTGAGAGTATTCTCGCTTATGATGGCGGTGCTTATGGCACTGCCTTTTTCTATGCTCAGCGTGTTTGCTGATGGAATTGGAGATGGGAGGGGTAATGTGTATACTGGCATGATTAACGTTCCATCATATGCCTACGATACGGTGCGAAATTTAATGGATGGTAGTACGATTTCGCAAGCTAAAAATGGTGCTGGAGTTTTGAAGTATTACAGAAAGTCGGATAATTCTCTTGTTCCGCTGTATTGCGTTGAACCAGGAATTGATCTGCATACAGGCGACAATCTGGACTTAAACAGTTATATTTATAATAAGACAAATAATAGTTTAACTGAAAAAGGTGATGTAGAAAAAATGCTTGGACGCCTTTTCCTGTTTGCCTATACAGGAGAAGCGACCGATCTTGCAGAGCCTATGGCACAGTATTTCGCATCACAGCTTTTGGTCTGGGAGATTGTTGCAGGCGAGCGAGATTTATTTTTTAACCATATCAGCAATTCAAATGGTGGCAATGTTTGTGATGTTTTAAACTCAATGAATTCAAGCGTTGCAAATAGAGTGAGGGGGTATTACAATTCATATGTTACCCAAATGAAGGATCATATGAAGATGCCAAGTTTTACTTCGCTAAGAGAGAGTTCAGCACAGGTTTTTTCAGTGGATTCAAGCGGTAAAGCGGTGTTGACGGACACCAATAATGTCTTGTCAAATTTCACTTTTTCCTCCGATACAGGCACAGTTTCGGTCAGTGGAAACAAGCTGACGGTTACGGTAGATGCAGGCAAAACCGCAACTATTACCGCATCGAAAAAGGCGAACACACAGAAAAGAGTAATGTTCTGCTATGGTGCATCGGGGGTGCAGACGGTGGTGTCGGTAGGCTCGCTGGAAGCTGATCCCAGAAACGCTTTTGTAAAGGTAAAGGGTCTTGAAAAAGGGGTGCTTGAGATTATAAAAACCTCTGATGACGGTGTGGTTTCAAATATCAGCTTTACGGTGACAGGAGGTGGAAAAACTTATAATGTTAAAACCAATGCAAATGGAAAGATTAGTATTCCCGATTTGACAGTCGGAACTTATACAGTTACGGAAACCGTGCCAGTCCGCTATCAGACTCAGCAATCTAAAACTGTGACAGTGCAGGCAGGGAAAACAGCCTCAGTATCCTTTGCAAACGTACTGAAAAAAGGCTCAATCAGAATCAACAAGCAAGCTGAGGATGGAGAAATCAGCGGAAGAACTTTCACGATTTCAGGTGATGGCAAGACTTATACTGTTACCACAAACAGCGGTGGCATCGCAATTTTATCCGATATTCCCGTTTATGACAGTAACAACAATAAAATCAATTATATCATCAGTGAAAAAAATGTTCTTGTGAAATATGTGGTGCCAGCGAATCAAAGTACGACTTTAACAGCAGATGTTACCACGACAAAAACCTTTCAAAACATCTTGAAAAAAGGTTCAATCAGAATAAACAAGCAAGCAGAGGATGGAGAAATTGGTGGCAGAACTTTCACGATTTCAGGTGGTGGAAAGACTTATACGGTTACCACAAACAGCGATGGCATCGCAATTTTATCCGATATTCCTGTTTATGACAGCAACAATAATAAAATAACCTATATGATTACTGAAAAAAACGTTCCTGTAAAATATGTTATTCCTGCGAATCAAAGTACGACTTTAACCGCAGATGTTACTACGACAAAGACCTTTGCAAATGTGCTGAAAAAAGGTTCAATCAGAATCAATAAGCAAGCAGAGGATGGCGAAATTTGCGGACGAAGTTTTGAAATTAAAGGAAACGGAAAAGCTTATACCATCAGCACAAATAACGATGGTATCGCAATTTTATCCGACATTCCTGTTTATGACAGTGGCGATAATAAAATAACCTACACGATTTCCGAGAAAAATGTTCCTGTGAAATATGTTGTGCCTGCGGAACAGACAGCAACGCTTACAGCAGATGTTACCACCACAAAAACCTTTGTAAATGTGCTGAAAAGGTTTACTTTAACCGTTCAAAAGCAGGATGGTGAAACAAAAACAGCACAAGGAAATGGAACGCTTTCAGGTGCTGTTTACAGTATTTACGAAAACGGAAAGCTGATTGACAGCTATACCACCGATAAAAACGGATATTTTAAGACGAAGGAATATATTTGCGGTGAGTATATTATTAAGGAAATTTCACCATCAGAGGGTTATTTACTTGATCCGACCAAATATGCCGTGGGTGCAGAGCCAAAGCATTATACGCTTGAAAAGAACGCTGTTTTCATGACTGTTAATGAGGAAATTATCAAAGGAAATATCACAATTATCAAGCATTCTGATGATGGCTCAACGCAGATTGAAACCCCTGAAAAAGGTGCAGAATTTGAGATTTATCTGAAATCCTCTGGCTCATTTGAGAAAGCAAAGGAAAGTGAAAAGGATGTTTTAATTTGCGATGAAAATGGCTATGCAAAATCAAAATCCCTCCCTTATGGTGTGTATATTGTCCGTCAAATAAAGGGATTTGAGAACACGCAGAGTATTCATGATTTTGAGGTAAATATCAGCGAAAACACAAAAACCTATCGGTATATCATCAATAATGCAGTGAAAAAATCGCTAGTAAAAATCATCAAAAAGGATACTGAAACAGGCAAGGTTATCGCTGTCAGCGGTATTGGTTTTAAGGTCTGGGATAAGGCGAATAAAAGCTATATTTCCCAAACAATCAACTACCCATCGCAGATTGAAATCGACACTTTTTACACTGACAACAGCGGAACTTTAATGCTCCCTCAAGAACTTGCTTACGGTGAATATGAACTGCATGAGGTACAAACCGCACAGGGTTATTGGCTTGGTGACGAGGTCGTTTCCTTTACAATTGATGGTGAGGAAAAAGTGGTTGAAGTTGAGAAATACAATAAGGCACAAAAGGGGAAAATCAGCGTTCAAAAAAGTGGAGATGTGTTCGCAAATGTCGCAGTTTCGTCCTCCGCTTACCTTGACGAAAACGGAAAAGAGGTTGTAAATCCCACAACTTATATGCCTGTTTTCGAAGAAAAAGGACTTGAAAATGCTGTGTTTGAAGTGAGCGCAAGCGAGGATATTATCACTGCTGATGGCACAATTCATGCCAAGAAAGGCAATGTTGTGGCGGAGATAACGACCGATAAAAATGGGTATGCCGAAACAGATTTGCTCCATCTTGGCAAGTATGAAATTCGTGAAAAAATTGCTCCCTATGGTTATATTCAAAATGGAAACGCACGGCTTGTTGAACTAACTTATGCAGGGCAGGAAATTGAGGAAAGAGATATGGTAAATACAGACTTTTTCAATGATTATCAAGGAATAGAAATCAGCCTTGAAAAGGTTATGGAACAGGATAAAATATTTAGTATCGGTGTAAATAATGAGTATCTAAATGTTAGATTTGGACTGTTTGCAGACGAGGAAATCACCGCTTGGGATGGCACAACAATCCCTAAAAATGGTTTGATTACAGAGGTTTTTCTTGATGAAAATATGACGACTAAATTTGCAGAAAAAATCCCATTCGGCAGATATTATGTGCAGGAAATTTCGACTGACGAACACTATATTTTAAACGGTGAAAAGTATCTTGTAAATTTTGAGTATATGGGTCAAGAAATGCAGATGGTTTCGGTTGATTTGGGTGTGATTGAGAATAAAATCAAGCGTGGATCTGTTAGAGGACTAAAGCTAAATTAAAGCGAAGAACCACTTGAAAACGCAGTGTTTGGGTTGTTTTTGGCAGGTTCTGATACAGCTATTTTAACTGCTAAATCTGATGATAAAGGCTGTTTTTCTTTTGAAGATGTTCCGTTTGGAGATTATATTATTCGTGAAATTGAAGCTCCGACAGGCTATGTTTTAAGTGATGAAATGTTTGAAATTGTAATTGCAGCAGATGGGGGAATTATTGAAATTACAGCGGAAAATAAACCGATAAAAGGCTCTGTTGAAATCACAAAAACAGACATTTCAGATGGCAGGCTGATCCCTGATTGCGGTATTGAAATCTTGGATAGTGATGGCAACATTATTTTTCAAGGCAGAACCGATGAAAATGGTGTTGTAAAGTTTGAAAATCTGCGTTATGGTGATTATTTCTATCGTGAATTTGACGCTCCAGATGGCTATTTAATTGACGAAAATGCGTATCCTTTTAGCATTAAGGAAAACGGTGAGATTGTGAAATCTGTTTTAACAAATGAGAAAATGCCAGAAGTCCCTGAAGTTCCAAAGATTCCTGACAACCCTAAAACAGGTGTTGATAATCCCTTGCCAATACTGCTTACAGTAGCAAGTATCGCTTTGATTTTAAGCATTCTACTATGGACAAGCACAAGAAGAAAGGAAGATTCTAATGAAAATGAAGCATAAAAAATTAATCATGATACTGGCGGTTATCCTTGTGATGACCGCTTTTTGCTCGCTCACAGCCTTTGCAAGCGGAGATGTCGCTGGTGCAGTTGAAAGCACATGGAATTCTGCGAAATCACAGGTTAAAACCATCGTCAATAATGTAGTTTTTCCAGTGATTGACGTGGTGCTTGCAGTATTATTATTTGTCAAAATTGCAGGCTCGTACATGGAGTACAAAAAGCATGGACAACTTGATTGGACTGCTCCTGCGATACTGTTTTTCTGCTTGATTTTTGCCTTGACAGCACCGCTTTATATTTGGAGTATTGTTGGGATGTAGTACATTTTTATGTGCATTTGCGACCAATATCGGACATATATTTTGTTCGGTATTGGTATAGCTATTGCGGACATGGTGTGATATATTGTGTTGGGGGTGGTGGCATGGATATACTCAGGGAAATATATTTGAACAATTCAACAGAACTTGACAAGGATTTAGCACAATCCGCAAAGTACGCACAGCTATTGGATGAATTTCATAAACGCATTCAAAAGAGTGTTGGTGATAAAAAAGAAATGCAGGAATTTGATGTCCTGCTTGGGAAAATCAGTGCAGTGATTGCAGAGCATTATGGTACAGCAGGGATAAGATTTGGTGCAAAACTTATGCGTGCCTTGCTGTATGAAAAAGGCTAATAAAAAGTATCATTTAACTTAAGAACGGTCATTTGACCGTTCTTTTTTTGGAGGTGCAGCATGGCATATATCCCATTTACAGAAGAAGAAAAACAGCTTGCAAACAACGTAGATTTGGTATCTTTTCTACAAATGCGAGGCGAAAATTTGGAACGCATAGGTCGTGAGCATAAGCTTATTTATTACGATAGCAACGGCAAGCATGACAGCATTACCATTCGAGGTTCAACATGGTTTGACCATAAAAATCAAGTTGGCGGCGGTGCAATCAAGTTTATGGGGGAGTTTTATGGCATGGATTTTTCTGAGGCAGTGCAGGAACTATTAGGAAGAAGTATCAGTCCGATGTCAAACAGTCCGCCGAAGCCGATACAGGCGGTTAAAAATGAGGAAAAGAAAGAATTTAAACTGGATTGGCAACCCTTTTTTGGACAAAATTACTCCGAACAAGAAATTACTTT
>JGI24708J26588_10003719_pt1 | contig 10872 bp, 9 predicted proteins | sample BioPla1DNA2_FD_26588 | JGI IMG/M metagenome (IMG submission 26588) | reverse complement strand
CCTAAATGACCTCCTGCTTCCGGTCCTTCTACCACCATGGCATCTGGAAGATAATCATACTTTCGACTCCATAATTTGGTGATCACAAGAGCAGCCTTGGGTGAGGAAACAATTGGCACAATTTTAGTTTGGCTTCCTTTTACTAAGGCTGGAAGATCTACTGGAAGACCTGCTCCCGAAAAAATAATATCTATTTTTTCTTCTACTGCCGTTTTAACCATTTCTGTATAATTCTGCAACGCTGTTAAAAAATTAATGCCAATAATGCCTTTGGGGCTTTTCTCTTTTGCCTTTCGAATCTCTTTTCGTAGGGCCCTTATGTTAGCCTGCAAAGGATTTTTATAAAAATCAGCTTCTCCAAAACCAATCTGTGTACCTGAAATAACACCAATACCACCTGTATTGGCCACTGCCGATGCCAAACCAGATAAGGAAATACCCACTCCCATGCCACCTTGTACAATGGGGATGGATGCTGTTAAAGAACCTATTTGTAGAGGAGGTATGGTCATATAGATCCACTCCTTATTATTTTGTATTTCAAATAGTTTGATAATCAAAGTATAATCCTTTCTTTTTCTCTTGTCAATGATTTTTTATCCAAAGTAACAGTAAGGACAACCAGAGCGTAAACTAATGATATGCGTCTAATGTAAAATAAAAAGAGCATTGGAACGCATCCAATACTCTCGAATTATCTAAAATCTATTCTTTTTTTATAGAAAATAAAATAAAATAATGCCCATTAAAGCTGATATACCAATCATTAAAATGGGATGGACTTTGTATCGAATCATAGCAATTAAGGAGATGATACAAATAACAATACTACCAAAATTTAAAAAGCCTAGTAAATCTTTTATTCCTTGGAAAGGTACTTCCCAATTAAAAAAAGCTGTTCTTCCTACAAAAACCGTAGCTGTCGTAATTAATCCTACAATCACAGGACGAATTCCATAAAAAATCATCTTGTTAACAGGGTGATTTTGATATGTGAAAAAAATCTGAGATACTAATAAAATCAAGAGTAAGGAAGGTAAAGCTACACCAATGGTAGCTACAATACCACCAAAAAGTCCTGCTGTTTTGTATCCTACAAAGGTAGCTGAATTGACTGCAATGGGTCCTGGGGTCATCTCAGCAATAGCAATAATGTTGGAAAATTCTGTAGCAGTCATCCAACCATGTTTTTCAATTTCTTTTTCGATAAGAGGAATCATGGCATATCCCCCACCAAAACTAAAAAGCCCAAGTTTAAAAAAAGTAAGAACTAATGTAATATAGATCATCATTGATTACTCTCTCTTCCTTTTATAATTTCTTCTACCTTGTCAGGCATAATCTTCATTACTAAAAGGCCAATAAGACCTCCTGATAGGATCATAAAAATCGGATGAATATCTATGATTAAAATACTTATTACTGTCGCTAACCAAAGAAGAGCTGTTAATTTATCTCGAATGGCTTTTTTAGCTAATGAAAAAGCGGCTACAGCAATCAGGGCAACAACACAAGAACGAACTCCTAAAAAGGCTGCTTGTATAATGGGATTATCCTGAAATTTTCCAAATACACTAGCAATCAATGTAATAATGAAAACAGAAGGCAGAATCACTCCTAAATTGGCTGCTATGGCTCCTCTACGCCCTGCTATTTTATACCCAATAAAAGTGGAAGAGTTAATGGCAATGGCCCCTGGAATGGATTCGGCTACAGCAAATACATCGATGACTTCTTCTTCTTCGATCCATTTTCTCTTGTGAACCACCTCTTCTTCAATCAGAGGAATCATGGCATATCCTCCGCCAAAGGTAAAGGCCCCTATCTTAAGAAAAATAAAGAAAATATCTTTTAATGTTTTAAAATCAGCTTCTTGCTTCATTCTTGTTTGAGCGAAAAAACGCTCTCCCTCCTTTCCTTTCTTTCATTTTTGGTGCTATTTATTTTATCCTATTTTGCCTTTGGACTTTGCCCCACAACTTTCTCGAACAATTAACTCAAAGGGAAGGTCTACTCTGATAGGTAAATCATGGCCTCCTTCAATACGATCAATTAACATTTTCACTGCAAATTTCCCTAATTCTTCTTTCGGAACTCGTATGGTTGTTAAAGAAGGGCGAACATAGGCTGCCATCTCGATATCATCAAGTCCTACTACTGCCATGTCTTTTGGAACTTGAAGTCCTTCTTCATGAATGGCTTTCATGACACCAATGGCTACTACATCATTGGCACAAAAAACAGCTGTAGGTTTTTTCTCTGTCTTTAAAAGTTTTTGCATTCCTTTGTATCCATCTAAGGTTGATAACTCTACAGAGCAAATAAAATCTGGATCAATGGCAATATCATGTTTCATCATAGTATCTTGATATCCATCAAAACGATGTTCATTAATGACTCGATTTTGATCTTTTCCTCGAATGGCTCCTACAAACCCAATATCTGTATGCCCAAGAGAAATTAAATGTTCCACTGCTGTACAAGCACCTTTATACCCATCACAAATGACTTCATCAAATCCTCCATTTACATAGTTTACCCCAGCATACACTAAATTTTGTATATTGGCTTTTAGAAATTTTAAGACATCTTGACTAAAACGCCCTAGAATAATGGCTCCATCTACTTTATTGGTAGAAATATTGTTGTATAAGGCTGCATCTGTCATGTCATAAGAAGAAAAGGAATAACCAAGGACATATCCTCGATCTGCTACTTCTTTTTGGATCCCCATGGCAATGTGAGAAAAGAAAGGATCTGTATAAGTGTCTCCTGTGGAAGTAAAAATACACCCAATGGCTTTGGTTTTGGTTGGATGATTTCCATCTTCTTCTCCTTTAATAAGCCTTCTTGCATTTTGATTGGGAATATACCCCATCTCATTAACAATTTTCCATACCCGCTCTGATGTCTCTTTGCTAGCTCGCTTCATGGGATCATTATTAATAATTCTTGATACTGTAGAGATAGAAACACCTGCTCTTTCTGCAATATCTTTTAATGTTACAGCCATAATAGTATCTCCTTTATTTCTAAATCCTTATAGAATAAAAATAGTAAGAATTTTAATATGGTACCTGTGCTACATTTTGGGTAATGATAATTTCTGCATCCGGATGTTGTTGAGCGAAGGAAACAGGAAAAGCAGATGTCACTTCTCCATAAGCTGCTTGGCGAACAACAGCACGATGCCAATCTCGAAAACAATATAAACGTAATTTTCTAGCACTTAATATTTCTTTCATTCCAATGGTAATACAACAAGTAGGCATGGCTGCTATGGCTCCACCTAGGGCTCCTGATGCATTGATGGTTCTGGTTTCTCTTGAAATAGATAAAATACGAGTAGGCCTATTTTTAAACTCTTCATCTGTTACATTTTCGGAAGGTTCTGGTGGTTCATTAAAAGCCATATGTCCATTAATCCCAATTCCTCCAAAGCAAATATCTACACCACCTAATCTTGTAATCAATGCTTCTATTTCTTTTTCTTTCCCAGGCTCTGGAAAAATTCGATGATCTTCTGACATAACTAAATTAGAATCGATTTGATCATATACATTTTTCTTCATGAAACCTCTAAAGCTCAAAGGATGATCGATAGAAATCCATTGTTTTTCATTATCTAAATATTCATCCATATTAATAAAGTATACATTTTTCAAAGAAATTTTATGAGCATTGACCAATCGGACAAAAATAGGGTATTGACCCACAGGTCCTACAGGACAAATAAAGACAGTAGACTTTCCTTTTTCATTGTTTTTCTGAATTTCTGTTATCATTTCTAAAGCCATTTCATAAAATACTTCCCCTGCTTCTCCTAATACTCGAATGGGAATCTTACTTTCTTTTCCTAATTCTGTTGCTGAAATTGAAAATAGATTTTTCTCCACAATAATTCCTCCTCTTATCTGAAAAAATATATTCTTTTCCTTTTCTTTTATTATAATCCAATCGTTTGGGTAAAATTTAAAAAAATTTGTCTTTTTACTACAGTAACACAAAATTCAATATCTTTCAAGAACATTTACTCTTTGATTTAATTATAAACAATCTTAAAAAAGAAAAGCCCAAAAATTTCTTTAGGCCTTTCTTTTTCTTTACTATTGTTTATTTTTGTTTCTTTGATTGAATATATTCATATATCCCTTTGGCTGCTTTTTTTCCTGCTTCCATGGCTAAAATAACAGTAGCTGCTCCTGTAACAGCATCTCCACCTGCAAAGACTCCTTCTTTGGATGTTTGACCTTTTTCATCTGCTACAATACATTTCCATTTATCTACTTCTAATCCTTCTGTTGTAGAAGAAAGCAAAGGATTGGGTGAAGTACCTAAAGACATAATGACAGTATCCACTTGCAGTAGAAATTCAGAATCTGGAACAGGCTTGGGTCTTCTTCTACCGGATTCATCTGGTTCGCCTAATTCCATTCGAATACATTTCATTCCCGTTACCCAACCTTTTTCATCTCCAATAATTTCCACAGGATTGGTTAATAATTCCAATCGAACCCCTTCTTCTTTCGCATGATGAACTTCTTCTTTTCGAGCTGGTAGTTCTTCTTCTGAACGTCGGTATACAATGTATACTTCTGCTCCCAATCGAAGAGCTGTTCGAGCCGCATCCATGGCTACGTTGCCTCCTCCTACGACGGCTACTTTTTCTCCTACCTTAATGGGTGTATCATATTCTTCTTTAAATGCTTTCATTAAATTGTTTCTGGTAAGAAACTCGTTAGCAGAAAAAACTCCATTTAGGTTTTCTCCTGGAATTCCCATAAATTTAGGAAGTCCTGCTCCAGAACCTAAAAATACGGCTTCAAACCCTTCTTCTTCCAATAGTTCATCGATGGTAATAGTTCGACCGATAATAACATCCGTTTCAATTTTTACACCTAATTTTTTGAGATTTTCAACTTCATGTTGAACCACTGCATCGGGCAAACGAAATTCAGGAATACCATAGACAAGTACACCACCTGGTTCATGTAAAGCTTCAAAAACTGTAACATCATATCCTTCTTTTGCCAAATCTCCCGCACAAGTAATCCCTGCTGGACCTGCGCCGACAACGGCTACTTTGATTCCATTTCTTTCTTTGGTAGTACCTACTTCTACGCCATGTTCTCTAGCCCAGTCTGCCGCAAATCTTTCTAATTTTCCAATGGCAATAGGATCTCCTTTTTTACCTAAGATACAGGTTTTTTCACACTGAAGTTCTTGGGGACAAACTCTTCCACAAACGGCAGGTAAAGCCGTATACTCTGCTAATACTTGTGCTGCTTTTACAAAATTTCCTTCTGCTATTTCTTTAATAAAACCTGGGATATTAATTGATACGGGACAATTTCCACGACATTGAGGTTTTTTACATTGCAAACAACGTTTGGCCTCTGCCATAGCTTCTTCTTCTGTATATCCTAGACACACTTCTTTAAAATTTGTGGCTCGTATTTTGGGATCTTGTTCTGAAATAGGGACTCTTGTAAATCGATCCATTAATATTCCCCCCTTATATGACATTTTCCCTGGTGATGGTGATGCTGGTGTTCATGTTGGTGTTCTTCTTTTTTATATTGGGCTTGACGTTGGATGGCTTCATCAAAATCTACTAAATGTCCATCAAATTCTGGACCATCTACACAAGCAAATTTTGTTTTTCCTCCAACGGTTACTCGACAGGCACCACACATGCCTGTACCATCGACCATAATAGGATTTAAACTAACAATAGTTGGTATTTTCAATTCTTTCGTTAAAATGCATACGAATTTCATCATAATCATCGGTCCAATGGCAATGGCCCGATCATATTTTTTCCCTTGGTTTTCTACTAAATCTCTAAGCACATCAGTAACCCGTCCATGGTAACCATAAGTCCCATCATCTGTAGCTAAGTAGAGATTCCCCACTTGGCTCATTTGTTCTTCTAAGATAAGAAGTTCTTTGGTTCGGGCCCCAATAATAATATCCACGTCGATTCCTTGATCATGCATCCATTTGGCTTGGGGGTAAACAGGAGCCACCCCTACTCCACCAGCAATAAACACAATTTTTTTCTTTTTTAACTCTGTAAGATCTTCTTTTATAAAATCAGAAGGAACCCCCAGAGGACCAACAAAATCTTCAAAATAGTCTCCTGCTTGATAATTGGCCATTTTTTGAGTAGAAGCTCCTAACGCTTGTACTACAATACTTACAGTTCCTTCTTCCCGATTATAATCGCAAATGGTTAAAGGAATTCGCTCTCCTTTTTCATCCATTCTTATAATGATAAATTGACCAGGTTGAGCGGATTTAGCTACTCGTGGAGCCAGTACTTTCATTAAAAATATATTAGGAGCTAAGTCTCTTCTTTCTACAATCTTATACATTATTTCCCTCCTATTCTTACTCTTGGCTGTTTCTTGTTTTCTATCTGATATCAAATTTTTTTACTCTTGCTCTTGTTTTTACTACATTTATGTCGATCTGTCAATATAAGAATGTTAAAGTTCTTTATTTTCCATTAAAAATTTTACTCAAAATACAAAAGATTATGTGATGTCAAAAAAATTAGTAGGAATATGAAGATATCCCTACTAATTTTCAAAACACTACTTTTGATTCTCATATGAATCTACTTGATTACCAATTAATATCTTCTCCATAGAATGCTGCTTTATAAATTTTAGCAACATCTTCAGCAGAACTTTGTCTTGGATTGGTTAAAGTACATGGGTCATCAAAAGCATTTTTAGACATTCGTTCTAACACTTCTTCAAATTTCTTTTCATCCATTTCTACTTCTGTCACATCTTTAAATCGTAGAGGTACATTAACTTTTTTATTAAGTTCTTTCACCGCTGCTGCTAAATCATTAATACCTAAGATCTTTTCTAATTCTGCTACTTTATCTGTAGCTTTTCTATTGTATTGGATAATATAAGGCATAAGAATAGCGTTGGCAAGACCATGGGTAACACCAAATTCTCCACCTATTTTATGGGCTAAACTATGAACCAAACCTAAAGAAGCATTGGTAAAGGCCATCCCTGCAAGGGTAGAAGCATCATGCATGGCTTCTCTAGCATCTAAATCTTCTCCATTGGATACTGCTATAGGTAAGTGTTCAAATACTAGTTGGATGGCTCGAAGTGCTAACGCATCAGTGTAATTGCTAGCTGTTGTAGAAACCCAAGCTTCGATGGCATGGGCTAAAACGTCCATTCCTGTATTGGCTGTAATATGAGGAGGCATCTTTGCTGGAAGTTCTGGATCTAGAATCGCCACATCAGGGGTAATTTCATAAGAAACAATAGGATATTTAATATGGGCTTTTGTATCAGTAATAACTGAAAAAGCTGTAATTTCAGAAGCTGTACCACTGGTAGAAGGAATGGCTACAAATTTGGCCTTCTTTCTCAATGTAGGCATTGAACTAGGTTCGATGATGTCTTCAAATTTTAATTCAGGATATTCATAAAAGGCCCACATAATCTTAGCTGCATCTAAAGCAGATCCTCCACCAATGGCTACAATCCAATCTGGTTCAAAATCTTGCATTGCTTTTGCACCTTTTTCTACAGTTTCTACAGAAGGATTAGGTTCTACGCCATCAAAAATGGTTACTTCCATACCTGCTTTTTCTAAGTATGCTTTTGCTTGATCTAAAAAACCAAATCGTTTCATAGATCTTCCGCCTGTTACTAAGATAGCTTTTTTTCCTTTTAAAGTTGAAAGATATTCTAAGGTTCCTTTACCAAATACAATATCTTTAGGAACTCTAAACCATTTTAAATCCATTTAAACTCCTCCTTATTTATTCGTTGTTATCCTGTTTAACGAAAACAAATCAAATACCAACTATTTAATGTTATTTTTTTAACAACCTATTATTAGTATACTCTCTTTTCTCAAAAATTTCAATAGTCTTTTTATTGGAAATCATTGCTTATTATTTTTTTATTTGTAATGTTTACTATGTTTTTTCATATTTAATTAATAGATGTTATTATTCTTATCAAAAAACATTATTTATTCTATTATTCTATTTTTATCTCGTTTTATAACATTGGTCCTCTTCTTAGTTACACTGAGTTATTGTTAACTTTTTATCAATTGAAAGGAGGTTTTATTTGAATATGGACATTCTATCCTTCGTAAAATAAGATAAGAAGATTTTTCTCTTATAGAGTGATTTATAAAATAACAATAAAGGAGATCCCATATGAACAAAAAAACATACCAACCTCTTGTAGTTCTTCTTTGCCTTTGTATTAGTGTAAAATTGTTTTTATTGCAAAATCAGAGCTTAAAAGCAGTTAGTACTACGGGAAACAATAGTCCTCAAATAGTAAAATCTGGCTCTAAGAAACAAAAAATAATCGCTCTTACCTTTGACGATGGTCCTCATCCCACCTATACACCCCAAATATTAGATTTACTACAGGAAAATAATGCTAAAGCTACCTTTTTTGTTCTAGGTATGTACGCCCAAAGATATCCAGATATTATTAAAAGACAAGCAAAAGAAGGACATGAAATAGGAAATCATACTTTTTCTCACATTGATGTAAATAATGTTTCAAAAGAAAAGGTAGTCGATGAGTTTTTAACGACTCAAGAAATTATCACGTCTTTAACAGGAATAAAACCAAAAGTCTTTCGCCCTCCCTATGGATTATATAATACAAAAGTAATGGATATTGCCATTGAAAGCAAGTGCTCTATTATATTATGGTCAACCTTTCAAGATTCTAAAGACTGGAGCAATCCAGGTGTGGATCAGATTGTAAATACTACTTTCTCAGAATTAGAAAACGGCGATATTATTTTATTTCATGACTATGTTTATAAGGAAGAAAGTCACACTGTAGAAGCATTAAAAACAATTTTACCTGAACTGAAAAAAAAAGGGTACCAATTTGTAACCATATCAGAACTCTTAGAACTATCCGAAAATTAAACCTTAAATACTATAGGCATCCTCCACTATTACAAGAAGGATGCCTTTTTTGTATGTTATATTTATTTTAATCTTCCTCGTCTGTAATCCCTCCTCTTTTGCTTTAGGTGGAACATATGCAACGCCAAAATAATCGCATATCCCTTTTGCTATAGCTACAGCACAATTCATTTGATGTTTTACATTTAACATTCCCTTCGCTTCTTCTAAATTATCCATAAAACCACATTCTACTAAAATAGCTAACATCTTCACAATTTACGCCACAGCAATGCTACTTGATTAATGGAAAAAGGTGTTCATCTAAACATCGTGTGTGAAATATTAAAATATTCAGATATACAAACTGCCATGAATCCATACTCCCACGTTAGCATAGATATGCAAGAAAACGCTATCGCAAAAATCGAACAAAATAATTTATAAAAATTTGGTTTGCAGTTTGGTTTGCAATTCAGTATTTAGAGATTAATAAAACAAAACCCAATGCCTACACTACATGTAAACACTGGGTTTCGCACAACGCACGCAGAAGGATTCGAACCCTCGGCCCTCTGATCCGAAGTCAGATGCTCTATCCAGCTGAGCTATGCGTGCCTACAAGATGAAGTTTTACTATACCATATCAAAACCACAAAAATTATTATAACATACTATTTTTTAAAATACAAGTGTTTTTATTGTGTTTTTATTTTACAATTAAGTGCAAAAAATCCTCTTTTGATATTAAATATAGATATCCACATTCATAATTGAAAATGCGCCAATTGCTAAGCAAGTGCATATGATCGGCCAATACGTGATTTTTCTCCCCCTGTTGCTTCCTTTTCTTATATTTGGAGCAACAGGAGGAACATCCGAGTGTGAGCCCATCGAGATGCATCTTGAAAAATTTAGATTATGAGTGAGGATATCTATACAGGCTTACTAAAATTTTAAATTTTCTACTTGCTCCAGTTTTCTTTCATTTTATGAGCTGCTAATTTAGGTTGCCTTTCTCGTGTAAATAATCCTTTTCGATTTAAAACGACCCTAGAAGGAGTTTGACTTGTCTTAAAATCTGCAAAGGCCCAAATATGAGCTCCAATAGTATACGGTTTTGAAAAAATAATATTGTATTGTCGTTCTACCATTTCAGCCTGGTATTCTTCCGAAAACTCTTCTGCTGGATCCATGTGAAGCCCTGCCATAGCATCTGCTCCAAATTCAGTAACAATAATAGGCTTTTTAAAAATCTCATAACAACGATCTAATTTTTTATCCAATAACTCACATCCCATATCCAATCTTCCTACTTGGTCATACCAACCATAATANCGATTAATACTAATAAAATCAAAATATTGTAAGGCTACATCTTCCTCTACATCGATACAGTTTGTAATGGTGAAAGGACGGGTATCGTCAATGGATTTAGCATAATCATACATGCCTTTGTAAAATGGCTCTGCTTCTGGAACAAAAGTATCCCCTTCATTAGCAAGGCTCCATGCAATAATGGAAGGATGATTTCGATCTCTTGTAATCATCTCTTGGATCACTTTCTTTACCTTTTCTTTTATGGTTGGATTAGTATAATGACTTTTAACGAATCCAACGAAAGGAGTTTCACCAATCACTAAAATTCCATGAGCATCTGCATAATGTAAAAATTCTTCACTATAAGGGTAGTGGGATGTTCTTATGGAATTGGCACCCATCCATTTAAGTAAATTAAAATCTTTTGTAATAACAGCATGATTCATTCCCTTTCCTATAACGGGAAAATCTTCGTGCATTCCGAAACCTCGTAAAAAAATTTCTTTTCCGTTAAGTAATAGTTTGCAGTCCTTTATTTCAATGGTTCGAATACCTATCTTTAATTCATAATAATCAATAGTTTTGCCTTTTTGTGTTAGACAAGCAGCCAATGTATACAAATA
>JGI24708J26588_10003712_pt1 | contig 10888 bp, 9 predicted proteins | sample BioPla1DNA2_FD_26588 | JGI IMG/M metagenome (IMG submission 26588) | reverse complement strand
GGGCTGTTGGCGCCGAAGTAGTTGACTATGTTGCTCTCCAGCGTGATGCGGGTCGCCCCAAAACCAAAGACGAGCACGATCACCACGGCGATGGCGGTGATGTAGGCAGGACGGCTGATCGTCCACTGGGTCAAGGTCTTGAGAAAGCGGTTCAGGACGCCTGCTTCCCTCTTTTCCTGCTTTACCTCTGGCTTTTTCCAGAGGACCAGCATGGCCGGAATCAGACTCAGGGAGAGGGTCATGGCGATCATTACGCCAACCGCGGTTATCACACCAAACTCTTTGATGGGCTGCACAAAGGCAGTTATCAACGAGGCAAAACCTGCGGCAGTTGTGAAGGCAGCCATCAGCACGGGAGAGGTTATGGTGGCAAATGTCTCCTGCAGCGCACTTTCCTTAGACATTCCCTGCCCCAGCGTTTCCAGGTATTTGTTAAGGATATGAATGCCGGAGGCAATACCTAAGGTGACCAAAATAACGGGCATAGCCATACTGATCATGGATACGGGAATGCCATACCAGATCATGAGTCCCACTGTCCAAGTTAGGGCTGCGCCTACCGTCAGCAGGGGTACCAACACTCCCAGAAAGGAGCGGAAGGTGAAATACAGGGTGGTGGCAATAACCAAAACCACAATGGGGACCAAGTTGCGCAGATCACGCTTCATGGCCTGCTCGGTATAGTGGAGGATGTAAGCATCGCCAACCATATGGATTTGCTCCGGCCCAATGTAGCCTTCCACCACGGAACTGATTTCATTGATTACCTTTTCCCGATTGTTCCCTTCCAGGTCCCACTCCACATCCAGCATGAGGGCAGCACCGCGTCCGTCGGCCGTAATCAGCCTGCCCCCATACGGACTGGCCAAAATCCTAGCCTTAAACGCTTCAATCTCGTCCGCTGTTTGCGGTACCTCCGCTGCCATGGGAGCAATCTCAATGCCAAAGAAACTGCTCTCCACCATCTGCACGTTAAAGGGGTTCTCTACCCCCTTCACAGCAGGTACTTCTTCCAAAGCAGCGGTTAGATCGGCAATCTTCTGCAGTGTGGCCGGGCGGAACACATCATCGCTTTCTATAGCGATAAAAAACAGATCCTGTGAACCAAAATCAGCCACCGCATCCTGCAGCTCCGCCAGGACCGGATCGTCCTGTGGCATCATGTTCTCAATACTGGCGTCAAACTCCATCCGGGGCAAAAAACTTGCCAGCCCCACCGTAATTGCAAATACAACAGCTATAACCAGCCAAGGCCGGTGCTGTACGAATTTAATCCAACGTCCCAATAAACCCACCCCATCCTATTTGTTGAAAATCACAACCAGAGCACTGAGCGATTTGATAATGTCTTCGTTTTCCTGCTCCAGCAGCGCCTGAATTGCTATCCCGAACAGGCCGCCAAAGAACACACTGGCTAGGGTCTTGGAACTGTAAACATACCCCAATTCCCCCATGAGCTCATCGGTGAAGACTTCTGTCGTAATCTGCTCCGTAATGCCCTCAAACACTTCCTTCACTTCCAGCCTAAAGGGCTCAGACCAGAGCGACAGTCCGACTAGGTCATAGAGGACCCTAAACAACTCAACGTCCTCTTCCAACAGCTGCTGATACAACCTGATTAGTGTATCTCCCTTTTCTTTGGGGGTCATATCAGGCTTTAGGTAATCCTGCAGATACTCCTGGTATTTATTGGCAGCCCTGGTAACCACAGCCAAGAGCAGACCCTCTTTGTTTTGGTAGTGGTAGCTGATCTGGCTCACCGCCACCCCCGCTTCTTTGGCAATTTGGCGCAGGGTAACGTGGGCATAACCCTGTTTAGCAATACAATGGTAGGCCGCATCCAAAATCTTCTCCTGTTGACTCGTCTCCACCGCCATCAACCCCTTTCAATCGGACGACCGTTCGAATCTATGTTTCTATTATATACCTCTGCTGTTAATTTAACCATTAATATTTCTTAAATATTTCTCGCCGCAGCGAAGGAAGATGGGTACAGCACACGAAAGAGGATCACAACAAGGAGTGAGGTTTGGTGGCTAAATACTTTCTAGGCATCAGGCTGCCCCAGGAATTGGAGAAGGAATGCGAGGCGTGGCGCCGCAAGTTTCGTGCCCCCCGCACGGTAGCCCATATTACTCTGATTCCACCCTTTGGGTGGGAATCGGAGGAGACAGATCTGCTCAAGCTACTTAAGGAGACGGTGCAAGGGATCAAACCCTTTTTGGTGCAGGGCAGCGGACTAGGTTCTTTTGGCAGGCGCGTTCTCTTTGTTAATGTGGAGTTGAACGAAGATTTCAAAACTGCCCAGGATCAACTGGCAAAAGCCCTCGAACGGGCGGGTATACCCCGCGAAAGGAGGCCCTATCGCCCCCATATCACCTTGGCGACCAGGCTCACGCCGCAGCAGTTTGACCGTTACCAAAAGGAAACAGCTGGTTTTTCCCCGGAATACGCCTTTGAGTGCAACAGCATCAGCCTGTTTTGCTTCAGTCCAGAGGGCAGGTGGGTCGAAACGGCGAAACTGGCTTTGTGATGGGGTTCACAGCATTTTTTTGCTTGTCTACACTGGAAGAATTTAGTATTATTAAGGAAAGCAAGAAAGGGGTGTTCGGATGGACACGGCTAAGAAGATTACTGAAAAGGTTACTTGGGTTGGCAAAGTGGATTGGGAGTTGGACCTGTTCCATGGTCACGAGTTTTCCACCCACAGAGGTTCATCTTATAATTCCTACCTGGTGAGGGACGAAAAGACTGTGTTAATTGATACGGTCTGGTCGCCTTATGATGATGAGTTCGTTACCAATCTCAAAAAGGTGATTGACCTCAAGGAGATCGACTACATCATCGTCAACCACGGAGAGATCGACCACAGTGGTGCCCTGCCCGCCCTGATGCGGGAGATTCCCGGCACGCCCATCTACTGCACCAACAACGGCAAACGCTCGCTNNAGGGGCATTTCCACCACGACTGGAACATCGTCACAGTCAAAACTGGCGATACGCTGGATATAGGCGAATCCCAACTCATATTTGTGGAAGCACCCATGCTGCACTGGCCCGATACCATGTTTACCTATATGACCGGTGAGAACATATTATTCAGTAACGATGCCTTCGGCCAGCACTACGCCACCGAATCGCTCTACAACGACTTGGTCGATCCGTGCGAGCTGCAGGCTGAAGCACTCAAGTACTACGCCAACATCCTCACTCCCTTCAGCCCATTAGTTAAGAAAAAAATCAACGAACTTCTTGCCATGGAACTGCCCATCAACCTGATCGCCACCAGCCACGGTGTAATCTGGAAGGAAGANCCACTCCAGATCGTGCAGCAGTATTTGAAGTGGGCGGACAACTACCAGGAAAACCAGATCACCATCGTCTACGACACCATGTGGAATGCCACCAGGCGCATGGCCGAAGCGATTGCAGTCGGAATCACCCAGGAGGATCCCAATGTGAGGGTGAAGGTTTACAACGCCGCGGTCCATGACACAAACGATATCGTTACCGAGATATTCAAGTCCAAGGCAGTCCTAGCCGGTTCATCCACCGTCAACAACCGGTATCTGTCAGCCATGGCCGGGCTTTTGGAGATGGTGAAGGGCATGAAATTTAAGAACAAAAAGGCANCCGCCTTCGGCAGCTACGGTTGGAGCGGCGAAGCAGTGAAACTGCTCACCGCCGATCTAGAGGAGGCGGGCTTTGAAGTTGTCAACGAAGGTAAGCGAACGCTGTGGGTGCCCAGTGAAGATGAACTCGAGGCTTGCCAAGAGTTTGGCAGACAGTTTGTCCGTGATATTAGCTAGACACCCTTCCCCCCGGCCTTGTGCCGGGGGTTTTTCTGTCCAAACCCCAAGCGCGAATTCGCCCCTGCGGCAGGGAATCACGCTGCGGCGGCGAATTTTTACATGTTGACTCTGACACTTAGGAGGCTATTGAATGAACAACACTCCATTCCTGTTTGCTTTAGTTTTGCTGATAGTTTTGACTGCCAGTGGCGAGAGCCGGGCAGCTCAGCTTTTTATAAATGAACTTTTCCATAACGACAACTTTCCCGAGACTTATACAAAACCAATTCCCAGGGAGGAAAAGCCAATGCTAAAACCCACCAAGGATAGGCCTAAAATTGCCCTAACCTTTGATGACGGCCCCGATGCCTTCATCACACCACAAATCCTCGATATTCTCAAAGAAACGCAGGTCACTGCCACTTTTTTTGTGCTCGGTGAGAAGGTAGTGCGTTATCCTGAAATGACCCAGCGCATCTTTGACGAAGGCCATCTGCTGGCCAACCATTCCAAGACACACCAGGATATGGCTGAGATGACCAATGAGGATATTGTTGCACTGGAGTTGGAGCCCACATCGGAGGCGGTGGAGAAGGTTACTGGCTATTATCCCACCATTATGCGGCCTCCCTATGGTTCGCTCCGTACCGATTCCAACCGTTACCTTGCGGAAAACGGCTGGAAGGTTGTGCGCTGGTCCTTGGATACCTTTGACTGGGATAGCACACGCAACGCTCCAGAGAACCTCATTAAGCGCATCGAGGATTTTCATCATCCCAATGCTGTTGTACTCATGCACTGCAACGGGCGGGAAACGGTTATGGCCCTGCCCCGAATAATAGAATTCTTAAAAGAACTGGAGTATGAGTTTGTCACGGTAGCGGATTTGTGACACACGAAAATCCGCCAATCCAGCCCGTAAGGGAGGAATCCGGACCCGCCTGGGTAAGGACCGGATAAGCCATACAACGGAATACAATAAGTTAGGTGGAATAAAAAAATCATGCTTAGAAAAATCTTCAACGAACTCCGGCACTTCATCATCGCTTTTTTCGCAGCTAACGCCCCNGCCTGGCTAATTGAAGGTGCAGGCAAAATCCATGCCTCCCTCATTTACATGCGGGCAGTAAGCACCATTCCCGCCTATCGACGGCTGGTGAAGGAGCATCTGGGTTACGTGCCCTTCTTCCTCTCTACACGTAACTTCCATAAGCTTCCTATCATAGATAAAGACTCGTATTTGAGGGCTAATGAGTTTGAACAGGTAATTTCGGGTAAAGTCAGTTCTGCCTACTCTATCCAGCGCAGCAGCGGCTATTCGGGCAGGCCCTCCTACTGGCTAAAAAGCTCCAATGAAGCACGCAAAGCGAACTCGAGTTTTCGCTTGGTCTGGGACCAGTATTTAAACCCCAACGGCGAAACTGCCTTGGTAGTTGTGGGTTTCTCCTTAGGTACGTGGGTGAGCGGTACAGACATTCTCCGTCTCTGCAACGACCTTGCCCTACGGGATAGGCGGAAGCTGACCACCGTCTCTCCCGGTGAAGATGTGGAAGAGAGTTTGGAGATCATCCGCTTTTTCGGTAAGCACTTTGAGCGCCTGATTGTCTTCGGCAATCCGGTCTACGCCAAATCGCTGGTGGATGAAGGGGATGACATCGACTGGAAGGCACTGAATGTGGTGTTTGTGACAGGCGGCGAGTCCACAACGGAAGCCTGGCGCAATTACATGGCAGAGCGCATTGGTGTGGATCCGGAAGCAGCATCTAAACACATTATCAACGCCTACGGCGCATCGGACTTTGGGGCAACTTGTGCCACCGAAACACCGCTAGCCATGAAGATCAAGCGCTTGGCGACGCTGGATCCCCGTCTAGCAAAGGACATTTTCGGCCGGGCTGCTAACCTTCCCAACCTATTTCAGTACCATCCGTTAGTGCACCACTTTGAGCGCCATGAAGATGGCTTTGTGGTTACCTACTGGTCGCAGATTCCATTAGTCAGGTACAACGTACACGACCGGGGACGGGTTATTTACTTCAATGAAATGAAGGCGATTATGGCCAAGCACGGCTATGATATCAACCGCCTCTTTGGCGGCAAGGAGCGTCAGCCCTTTAAGCTGCCCTTTGTCTACGTGGACAGCCGCTCCGACGGCACAGTTTCCATCGGGGGAGCTAACGTCTTTCCGGGCAACATTGAAACGGCTATCCTAGAACATGACACACTGCGCAAGCACGTGGAACACTTCTATATTTCCGTGGCGGAGGACAACCGATTGAACGCACGCCTGGTGGTACAGCTGATGATCCGCGATTACAGCCAGACAACACTGAAGTGGCAGGAAGAGTTCAAAGAAACCGCCCTGCAGGCAATTCTGGCCACCCTGATCCGGGATAACCAAGAATACAGGGTAACGTGGAAGAACAACCACCTGGTAACCCCGGTTATTCAACTGATTGCCCCCGATGATGAGTATGACGCGAGCATTAAGCGCCACTATGTGAAGGACGAGTTGACCCTGGAAGNGGCGCTGTAAAATGAGAAGGCTGCTATGGTTGATCTGCTCCATTTGGGAGTATGTCTACAAAACGCTCATTAGAGCCCGCTTCCTGCCGAACTCAAGGCAAAAGCTCCTAAAGGTGGCTTATAGGAAGTTCAAGCGGGAAGACAAAACGGTGGGAGATGTGGTCTTAACCAAAGGGGATATAATCGCCGAGCTGCATCTAAGCAACACTTCCCTCTCCCGCTACGCTGAACACAGGTCCCCCGAATGGGCCCTGTACAAAGACCTGCTCGCCGAGTTCCGCCTGCTGAGCAGTCTGCTCAAAGAAGACCCTAGGCCAATCAAAGCCCTGACCGGAATCACAATCCTGGCACCACCCGCAGCTAGACTGGGCTTTCAGGTGGAAGAGATTCCCCCCGGCCTCTGGGCTTGGCTCAACTATTTTTGGCTGCGGTTTCTGCGCATTGCCTTTTNCCCTCGGAAAGATGGCAAGGTAAACGCCCTGGCCGCAGACCGCAAGCCCGTTGAAATCTGGATGTCCGCTGAGGACTTCACCGAGAAATTCTAGATACTGAAAAAAAACACTCCTTCCCTGGGCCTTGCCCCAGGAAGGAGTGTTCTTCTTTCCAAGATTCTATACTGTTGTAACCTACCAGACAGAAAAGGTATTGAAGGCAGTATAGACGTCAGGCATGTAGCTGTCAAAACGGTCCCTCTCAGCCACAAAGGTGATAACGTAAGCGAGGTCGTCCACTAACACGTATCCCTGCAGCCATTTCAACTCCAGCTCGCCTTGGGTGCCTGTGAAGACAACCAGCTTGGCTAGGCGTCCAGCCAAAACGGTATCGCCGCCGCCAATTAACTTAAAATCGATGATGGCACCTGCTAGTTGATTTATACCTAATGTGTAGTAATCATCCAATGATATGGAATAGCCGCCTAGGTCTTCAATAGTGACATTGAAGTTCTCCCGAAACGCATCGTTGGCGCTTTCCATAGGCGATAGGGCAATGAAACTGGTGCCCATAAGACCCTCATAGTATTCCCAATCGCCAGGGTAAATAACTGAGAAACCTAATCCCTCATTTTCATAGCGCACAAAACCAGACTGGGCAAGGGCGGAGACGGGTAGGAGTACTACGACCAAGGCAACAACCAACAGTGAACTAATTCTTTTCACATCATACTTCCTCTCTTTTTTCATGTTCCTATCCTTCCAGCAATTTCATCCTTTTCCCTATCATACCACGACTGGGGTAAAATGCAATTTACCTTGAACAATATCCCAAGTAATGGTAAACTTTAAGTGTCAATTGAGAATTTTGTTGCAAATTTATGTAGGTTTTTGTAAATTTACTCATAGAGGAAGCATGGAACGGCCGATACAAAGGAAAAAAGGAGGATTTTTATGGCAAGGCAGAACGTGATAATTATGGGAGCTGCGGGCAGGGACTTTCACAACTTCAACACCTATTACCGCAACAACCCCAACTACAACGTAGTGGCCTTCACTGCCACCCAAATCCCGGACATCCACGGCAGGAAATACCCGGCAGAACTGGCCGGTGAACTGTATCCAGAGGGAATCCCCATTTTTGAGGAGCGGGAACTTCCAGAACTGATTGCCAAATACGACGTGGATGACTGTGTCCTTTCCTACAGCGACGTACCTTACGAACATGCCATGAACCTGAGTGCTATTGTGAACGCAGCCGGTGCCAACTTCGTACTCTTAGGTCCAAAGCGGACCATGCTCAAGAGCGAGAAGCCGGTGATTGCGGTTTGTGCAACCAGAACCGGAACGGGCAAGAGCCAAACGTCCCGCAGAGTGGCCGAGCTTCTTTTAGCCAAAGGGCTGAAAGTGGTAGCTGTACGCCATCCCATGCCCTACGGAGACTTGGCTGCCCAGCGCGTGCAGCGTTTTGCAGTCATTGAAGATTTGGCCAAACACGACTGCACCATTGAAGAGATGGAGGAGTACGAACCCCATATTGAACGGGGCAACGTGGTCTACGCCGGTGTAGATTACGAAGCCATCCTAGCGGAAGCGGTTAACGACCCTGACGGCTGCGATGTGATTCTGTGGGACGGCGGCAACAATGACTTCCCCTTTTACAAACCCGACCTGTTAATCACAGTTGCCGATCCGCACAGGGCCGGACACGAACTCTCCTACTACCCCGGTGAAGTCAACCTGCGCATGGCGGACGTTGTGATTATCAACAAAGTGGACAGTGCTGCGCCGGAGAACATTGAGCTGGTCAGATCGAATACGAGGATGGCTAACCCCACAGCCGTGATTATTGACGGAGCCTCACCCATCAAGGTTGATAATCCGGAAGTTATCCGCGGCAAACGGGTGCTCATTGTAGAAGACGGACCCACCCTCACCCACGGCGATATGTCCATGGGCGCTGGTACGTTAGCTGCACAGAAGTACGGTGCGGCAGAGATCATTGACCCAAGGCCCTATGCAGTCCGTTCGCTTGCCGAAACTTACAAGCTCTACCCCCACCTGGGCGCTGTTCTGCCCGCCATGGGCTATGGTGCCAAACAGATCGCTGACCTAGAAGCTACCATTGCTGCCATCGACTGCGATGCAGTGATTGTAGGTACTCCCATTGACCTGGCCAGGGTGGTCAAAATCGACAAGCCCAACGTCCGGGTGCGTTATGACCTGCAGGAAATTGGTTCACCCAACCTCGCAGAGGTACTGGAGGCCTTCCTCAAGGAGCATAGACTCGTCTAATTTCACAGATTGGGGCTGATCAGATTGTCCAGGACAGAGCAAGTAATCAGGCAGACTGAAGCCTACAGCGCCAACAACTACCATCCCCTGCCTGTTGTAATCGCACGGGGCGAAGGTGTCTGGGTGTACGATGTGGAGGGCAAGCGCTATTTGGATATGCTGTCCGCCTACTCTGCCCTCAGCCACGGGCATAGACATCCGAAAATAGTGCAGGCCCTAAAGGAGCAGGCTGATAAGATCACCATCACCTCCCGTGCCTTCCATAACGAAACAATGGGCTCCTTTTTAGAAAAACTATGTACGCTTGCCGGCTTTGAAAAGGCCCTACCCATGAACACCGGGACGGAAGCAGTGGAAACGGCGATCAAAGCAGCACGCAAATGGGGCGAGTTAAAAAAGGGTGTGCCCAAAAACCAAGGGGAAATTATCGTCTGTGAAAACAACTTCCACGGCCGAACGGTTACTGTAATCAGCTTTTCTTCGGAGGAGCAGTATCGCCGTGGTTTTGGCCCCTACACACCTGGCTTTAAGATCATTCCCTACGGTGACGCTAAGGCGCTGGAAGAAGCAATAACGCCTAACACGATAGGATTCCTGTTAGAACCAATTCAGGGCGAAGCGGGGGTAATAGTCCCGCCGGAGGGGTATCTAAGGGACGTAAGGAGAATCACTAAAAAGAACAATGTGCTTCTCATACTAGATGAAATCCAAACCGGCCTGGGTCGTACTGGCAAGTTGTTTGCCTATGAGTACGAAGATGCCAAACCGGATATTCTCACCTTAGGTAAGGCGCTGGGAGGCGGTGTCTACCCTGTCTCGGCTATCCTCTCCTCAAGTGACGTGATGGATGTCTTCACACCCGGTGATCACGGTTCCACCTTTGGCGGCAATCCCCTGGCCTCTGCAGTGGGTGAAGCGGCCCTGGAAGTACTGCAAGAAGAAAACTTGACGCAAAGGGCACAAGAACTGGGCGAATACTTCATGGCAGGTTTGAGAAGGATCGCCAGCCCTAAGGTGAAGGACATTAGGGGTAAAGGCCTGCTGATCGGTGTGGAGATTAAAGAGGAATTCGGTACCGCCAGACCCTACTGCGAAAATCTGATGCATCTAGGCCTGCTCTGTAAAGAGACCCACCATCAGACGATCCGCTTTGCTCCGCCTTTGGTAATTACTAAGGAACAAATAGACTGGGCACTAGATCGCATAGAGCCAGTTCTTAAATAATAAGCAAACAACACCCCAACCAAAAAGGTTGGGGTGTTCCACAAATTCAGGGAAACACTGGAAGAACCGGAAGAAGAAAACTTCCAGGGTAGGATAAATGTGCTGTCTCCACAGTTGAGTAAGAGGGTCATCCTCCGTGAAGCGGGATAAGTCAGTTTGAGCAGAACGGTAAGAGATATGCCCCAAGTAATTCCAGAAAAGAAATAAATGCAGACTCACCCAGGTCTCAGCAGCAGAGAACACTGCCCCCACCGATCGGCATCAAAAGTGAATNAAAACGGCGGGCATTAAGCTCAGAAATACCGATAAACAAGGGATCNAATAAGCGTCTTTCCCACACACGCGGGGCTGATCCCCGGCGGCCTCATCAAATTTCACTGCATCAAAGGTCTTTCCCACACACGCGGGGCTGATCCAGTTAGAAGCAGGCGCAGCGGTATGGAGAAAAAGTCTTTCCCACACACGCGGGGCTGATCCTTATAGGAAAGTCCGAAGTAGATATAGTGGGAAAGGGTGTAGTAACTGTTTATAAAGTAGAGGAAATTATAGGGGAAAGGAAGTGATTAAGCTCCATGAAAATCAAAAAAATAATTGAGGATTCAAATCCAAATAAATTCTCAG
>JGI24708J26588_10003710_pt1 | contig 10891 bp, 10 predicted proteins | sample BioPla1DNA2_FD_26588 | JGI IMG/M metagenome (IMG submission 26588) | reverse complement strand
GGCTCGTTCCCTTCGAATATGCTGTTCTCTGGCTTGTAATGTTAATACAAATCCTCGACATCCATCTACATCTGTGGTTTCCCCTACGATTCTTCCCGGCATCTTTCTCATAAAACTAGATTTGGCTGCCATAAAACCTAAATAGGGTCCTCCAAACTGAAGAGGATTTCCTAAAGATTGTCCTTCTCCAACAACAATATCAGCTCCCCATTCCCCTGGACTTTTAAGAACACCTAAAGACAAAGGATCGACATGCATAATCAAATAAGCTTTTTTCTCATGAACCATTTTTTCTATAGGCTCTATATCTTCTACAACACCAAAAAAATTAGGATTTTGAATAATAACTCCTGACGTATCAGCATCCACTGCTTTTTCAAGAGCATCCAAATCCGTTACACCCTCTAGAACAGGAATCTCTATGACCTGAATTCCCTTATACTTCATATAAGTAGAAAGAACTTGACGAACTTCTGGATGTACGGTTTTAGAAACTACTATTTTCTTTCTTCGATTGCTAGCCGCTGCCATCAAAGCAGCTTCTGCACAAGCACTAGCTCCATCATATAAAGATGCATTGGATACATCCATTCCCGTTAATTCACAAATCATCGTCTGGTATTCAAAAATTATCTGCAATGTTCCTTGGCTCATTTCAGCTTGGTAAGGAGTATATGCTGTATAAAACTCCGATCGGGAAGATAAATGATCTACCACTGACGGAATCCAATGATCATAAGCTCCTGCACCAAGAAAACAAGGGTATTGATGAATATGTTTATTTTTTTCTCCTAAATGCTGAAATTGCTTTACAACTTCCCACTCACTTTTGGGTGGATCTAATTGTAATGATCGATGAAGTCGGACTTCTTCTGGAATATCTTCAAATAACTCTTCCACTGTATGTACGCCGATAACAGAAAGCATATGCTTTTCCTCTTCTGGCGTGTGTGGTATATAGGGAAACATATTATTCCTCCTCTTGTAAAAGAGCTTCATAAGCTTCTTTGGATAACAATCCTTCCATCGCATCTAGACCATCCATTTCAACACAAATCATCCAACTTTCATAAGGTTGGCTATTAACTAAGCCTGGCTCCTCTATAATCTCTTCATTCACCTCAAGTACGGTTCCACTTACAGGTGCAAAAATATCAGAAGCAGCTTTTACGGATTCTACAGCTCCTAGCACATCTCCTTTTTCTAAAAAATCATCTACTTCNGGCAAGTCTACAAAAACAATGTCGCCTAAAGCCTTTTGTGCATAATCTGTAATACCAATATAGGCTCGCTCACCCTCTACTCGTACCCATTCATGATCCTCTGTGTATAACAAATCTTGTTTTAACTCCATAAAATATCCTCCTATTCAATTTTAATTTATTGATGTCGATAAAACTTCTTGGATCGAATAACACCTTTTACTCTTTTGTTTCGAATAACCACTTGGATTTCTGTTCCCATGGCACTATACTCTTGTTTAATCAATGCTAGTCCGATGGGTTTTTTAAGAGTTGGCGATAAATACCCTGTAGTTACCATCCCAATATCTTCACCATCTCCTTCAATTCTGTAGCCTTGTCTTGGAATCCCTTTCTCCAAAAGCTCAAAACCCACTAACTTTCTTTCCACTCCTTGCATCTTTTGACGATATAAAATATCTTTTCCTATAAAAGAAGGCTTGTGAAACTTAACAAACATTCCAAGACCTGCTTCTATTGGAGTTATTTCGTCCGAAAGTTCATGCCCATATAAAGGCAAAGCAGCTTCAAAACGCAGAGTATCCCGACATCCCAATCCAGCTGGTTGCAATCCTTCTGGTTTTCCAGCTTCCATTAGTGCATTCCATAATGAAATTCCAAACTGGGCATCTGTAAAAATTTCAAATCCATCCTCTCCTGTATAGCCTGTTCGAGATACAATGCAAGGAATCCCCTGAATCTGTATGGAACGTCGAAAAGTAAAGAAAGAAATTTCTGAAAGATTCTCTTCTGTTAAAGTTTGTAAAATTGACTCTGCTTTTGGTCCTTGTAAAGCCAATTGTACAATCGACGAAGAAGAATCTATAATTTCTACATCATATTCACCTTGGTGCTGGATTAGCCACTCTCGATCTTTTGCTGTATTAGCTGCATTCACAACAAGAAAATAATGGGTATCGGAAAACTTATAAATCAATAAATCATCCACAACTCCTCCAGTAGGCATACAGAAAAAGCCATAAATAGCATCCCCTTGTTTCATGGAGGATACATCATTAGTAAATAAATATTGTAAAAAAGCTTCTGCCCCTTTTCCTTTTACTTCTAATTCTCCCATATGAGAAACATCAAAAAGTCCTGCTTTTTCACGAACTGCTTTATGCTCTTGGGTAATGCCTGCAAATTGTAGGGGCAAAGCCCAACCTGCAAAATCTACAATTTTGCCTTCATCCTTGTAAACAGAATACAAGGGAGTTCTTTTTAAATCATCCATCTTTTTTCTCTCCCTCCTAGTATCATTTTATTCTTAATTTTATTGTATTATAAAATTCCATTGTTTTCAATATCATTTCTCTTTTGTACCTATAAGAAAAGTATAAAAAAAGATCTGATTCATTTCCTTTTTTCACGATGAACCAGATCCTTTATTTCCTTTTTTTATACTTGTCCTACATAAAAAAATCCTACTTCTAAAATTTTATCTTAGCAGCCATTTCCTTGGCTATGATTCTACATTTTTGTAAGTCTTCCTCTGTAGGAGTACATTTGGCTTCTACTGCTTCTGCCACTACATCCCATTTTATTTTATCAGCAAATTGTTGGATGGCTTTTACACCACCACCACTCCAACTATATGAACCAAAAATTCCTAAGGTTCTATTTTTTAATCCTATTTGCTCCATCTTTAATAACACTGCCTCCATAGGTGGAAAAATGCCAGCATTATAAGCACAGCTTCCAAAAACGACTCCTTTAAAACGCCAAACTGCATTAATAATATGTGAAATATGTGTTTTAGAAGCATCATAGACCCGAATGTTTTTGACCCCTTCTTCGGCTAAACCACGAGCAATCGTATCAGCCATTTTGGCTGTATTCCCGTACATAGAACCGTAGATGATGACAACGCCCTCATCTGCTTTGTACTGGCTCCAATCTTGGTAATAACCTAAAACTCGTCCTAAGTCAGTTCGCCAAATGGGTCCATGGGTAGCAGCAATCATTTTAATATCCAATCCTTCTAGCTTCTGTAAAGCTCGTTGGACCATTAAGGAATACTTACCTACAATATTAGAATAGTATCGTCTCATTTCCTCTACATAGAAATCCAAATTTACTTCATCATCAAAGATACCTCCATCAAGAGTACCAAAACTTCCAAAAGCATCTCCTGAAAAAAGAATTTTATTTTTTTGTTCATAGGTCATCATGGTTTCTGGCCAATGCACCATAGGCGTCATAAAAAACTGTAATGTATGTTTACCTAAATTTAGCGTATCTCCATCTTTCACCACATAAAGATTTTCTGTAATACCAAAAAATCCTTTTACAAACTCAAAAGTTTTTGTATTTCCTACTAACTTTACGTTTGGAAAATGGTCCACAACCACTTGGATGGCACCTGCATGATCTGGTTCCATATGATTGATAATTAGATAATCAACTGTCTTTCCTTCCCCAATCAGCTGTTTAATCTTTTGAATGTATTCATCCATTTTCGTAATTTTTACAGTATCAATCAAAGCCACTTTTTCATCACAAATTAAATACGAATTATACGAAACACCATTTTCTAAAGGCCATATATTTTCAAATAAATGAGTTTCTCTATCGTTAACTCCAATCCAATAGATTTGCTCTGCAAGTTGAATCGGCTGTTGCATAGTTATTCCTCCTGTGTATTTATTTCTATCCTCTATTGTATCTAAATCAATGTCTTTTTTCAATCCTCTTGAAAAAGAAAACTATTTCTTCCCAAAACATTCTGCTACAATACCTAAAAAACTGCCAATGAAAATAAAAAAATCAGCTAGGTTATAAACAATGTGTCTCTTCTTGAAACGGAAAAAATCTACTACATATCCTCTTTGAATTCGGTCCCAAAGATTCCCCAATCCTCCCCCAATGATAAAAACAAAGGCCCATTTCCACAGTGTCTTTCCTTCTTGCAAAACCAGTTTTAGAAAATAAACAAAACTTAAAAAAACAAAAGACACATTCAAAAACATCAAAATAAAGGGATGATTTTTTAAAAATCCTAACATGGCACCTGGATTTTTATGTAGAGTTAGAACAATGCGTCCACCTAAAATCTCATGTTCATCCTCATCACAAAGGGCAGTTAACGCTTTTTTCTTGGTTCGTTGATCCATCCAAAAAAGAACTGGTATCAGCAAAATATACCTGTACACCTTCTTTCCTCCTCTTGTTTCAATGATACACTCATTATATCATATCAAGAAACATCCTACTTCATTTATTGAGTATGAAAGAATAGGATTTAGTATGAAAAAAACTCATGTATACCATGCTCTTTTACTTTTGTTAAATTTCGATCAAACCAACTTACTGCTTTTTGAGAAGCCATGGAACGAGCTACAAAAAATAATGCACCATTCGAATGATCTTCCCCCTCCAAGGCACGTTGTACTGCTTCCTTCGTTTTCTCTGAAATCGTTACTTTAAAATAACGTTCATCATCAATGGGAGAAAATTGAGCTCTACCATTCATTTTCTGATGAATCACATCATAGACTGTGTCTGGAAAACCATCTGATCGAACACGATTAAACACTACATTGGCAATTAAAATTCGTCCAATTATATCTTCTTGGGTTGCTTCTGCTTCCACAATACGATAAAGTGCTTCCAGATCCTTGTCTGTTAATTCATAGATAGGCTCTTTTTTCGAACTTACTTCTGACTTCTCAACCTTTTCCTCTATTTTTGATTTTTTTGTTGTGTCTTTTTCTTCTATTTTTGCTTGTATTTCTGGTTCTATATCTATTTCTGATTCTATTGCTAGACTTGTTTTCTGTATCTCTTGGTTGTCTATAGTTGAAAAATCTTTTTCTAACATCGGTTCTTCATTCCAGTGCATACTAGCGTTTACCCGATGATCCCCAATGGACTGATTAGCAAAAAGGTTTGTAAAAAAACCCAGCATAAAGACTACAAAAAAGGTCATTAACATACAAATCATATAGAGTTGACTTCTTTTTTGTAACTCACTTTTAATATTGGTCCACTGGAAAATTGAAAATATATTTTTCTTTATCATATACTTTTGCATATGAGAAAGACTCCTTTCCTGTGTTACATTTATTTTTAACAATAAATCGGATTATATGGGAACTAATTTAGAAAGTCAAATCCTTGTAAAAAATTTCAAGTTAAGCACTTCTAGGATAAACAATACAAAAAAAGTGGGTCAATCCTTTACTAAATATTAGTATATTTAAGGATAATGATTATTACATAACTTTTGTTCCTATATTTTTTGTTTAATAATACTAAATTTTTACTAATCTTTTTAGCACTTAGTATAGAAAATATTCATTATCCAGTTTTGCCCATTTTGACTTTTTTTAAACTTTTAATATTAAATTTAAAACCAAATAAGAAGCAAGTGAATATTATCGGCAAATCCCACTTTTGTCTCCCTGTTCTTTCCTGCTCTTATATTTGAGCAACAGGAGGGACAATCAGGGCGTGAGCCAATGAATATACACCTTGGGAATTTTGGATTATAACATTGTATATCCATATGCTTATAAAAATAAAAAATCGTAAAATATTCACAATTCTGTTTATAATTTTTCTTGCAGAATTGGAAATTTTACGATTATACAAAATATTCAATTAATCCACACAGTACTTCCTTTTGGAATCCTTTGATAAAACCACTGACTATCTTCAAAAGAAAATCGAATGCATCCTTGGGAAGCTCTTCGTCCTAATACCCCTCTTTCTAACAAATACTGTCCTTTTTCATCAAAAAGCACAGAATGAAACAAATAATCCCCTTTGATTCGTACCCAGTTTTTAGCCATATAGCCTTTTCCAAAATGGGATCCCCGATCTTGTATTTGGAAAAATCCCCTCGGTGTTGGGGTAATGTTTTTTCCCGTAGAGCAGAGCATGGTGCGAATCAACACCCATTTTCCTTCTTTTTTTTCAAAAACATATGTTACTTGTCGATCTAAATCCGTCCAAATCAAATAAGGAGTCGAGCTTGTAAATCCTTTTTGAGAAACATACCATTCTAATTGCTCTTGTGTCATTCGATGAGGGTTTGTTATAGGGTCTGGTGGAATAGTTACTGAGCCCCAAGGAATCCTGCCTTGTTTTCCCGTAGAGACACTTTTACACTCGTACCATTTTCCATCTTCTCCATATAAAATTTCTACTTTTTCTCCTTGTTGAAAAATGCCTGCATTGCGTTTCATCGTACCAATAATGATAGAAGGTTTTACCATATCCAAAATTTCTTGATTTATTTTATATTGATATAAGTCCATAAAATACTGTAAACGCTCTTTTGTATACATATACTCCTTATCCATTTCCAAATAAGGGTTGGAACGATCCCCTACCGAGTCAATGACCGTTCCTATGTAAATTTCTTGGTCATCTAAAACAAAACGCTTCATTGAGATGGGTTCCCAAAAATTTGCCTCTAATCCACATCGCTCTTCCTGTATTTGCCGATACTGCTTTTTTTCTACATGATACCAAATATGCGTTAGTTTTATATCTACCTTTTCTTGGTTTTTATTACACCATTTTTCTCTCCCCATCTCAAATACAAAGCCTGATTCATAGGCAAAATCACTTACTGTTATATGAATCTGTTCCCCTTCCTGTTGAACCATACCAAACAAATACAATTCTTCTAAAGGAATAAAAGTCCATCCTTTAATCTGATAAGAAGGGACTCTTCTTATACCAATGTAAACCTCTGTATCAGTATATAATACCTGGTTCCCTTTAAGCTCCTCTACTCCTCCTGATAGATCTAATCCTCTGATTTCTTTCGTTCTATTTCGATCCATATGCATTACTTTTTCTCCTGCATTCCATCGAAGATCAAATCCAAAGTTGGAAAGGTGATGAATATTGACCCATCTTCTTCCTTTATATAAATATGTAGGAATTTCATATTGATTGATTTTTGTTGTTCTTAAGGTAGCTTCTACTTGACCTACAACGGTTCCTGAAGGAAGTAAATGAAAAATATTTTTTTTCTGTTCTTTTTCTTGGAGCCCTTGTACAAAGGGCTGAAAATTTTTTATGTCTTCTCTTTTATAATATTCTTCTCTACGGTTTGTATACATTTCTAGGCGATTTAGCAGCGCTCTCCACTGCTCCCATGTCATCTTTTCTCCAATGGCTGGATCCCAGAGGGATAATAAACCTAAAGCAACGATATATTCCCCATTGGGCTCTTGAAAATTAAGAAGACCTTCATAAGTAGAATAAGCAGGAGATATCCTTAAAATATTACAGGTTAAACGAGCTACATCATAAGATGAAAGGAAATCATCCATATTTTTCTCTTTGATACCTTGTAAATAGCCACATGTTTTTGCATATTCTAAATAATCCCCATCACTTACTTGTACATTTAATCGTTCTACTTTTTGTACTGCTGGATCAATAGTCCGAACAAGTTCTGGAATACAATGCCGCAATGTAAGGGGAAAGGCTCCTTCTTCCCCAGCCTTAAGGGTAATAACATTCATGGGTAATAAAAATAAGACCAATAATAAAATGATCCTACTCTTCATCGTATACTTTATTGTACACTTCATCTTTATCCTCCTTATGCTTGTTTTTATATTTTATTGGACATCATATTCTATGTAGCACTTTTACCGAATATGCCTACTATATTATTATTTGCACAAAAAAAGGAACTCCCTTTGGAGTTCCTTTTATCGTAACATTCCTTTATAAATTCCTTTATCTCCACCTTCAATGACCATAGCACCAAAGGTTTTTTTATAAAACTCAACAGGACCTGCTCCTCCAATGATCCCATAGGCATATCCCTGCTCTGCTAAAGCATGGAGAGAGGCTAGCAGTAAAGCCTTACCAATCCCTGCTCCTCGAGCAGCTTCGGTAACTCCTGTGGGTCCAAAATAATTACGATAGGTAGCATCATAACAAGCAAAACCTAGTATTTCTTGATCCTTTGTAGCAATAAAGCAAGAAACAGGTTGCCTAGAAAAAGCAATATCACATTCACTAGCCCAATGATTATTGAACTCTTTACGGACCCATTCTACTACAATATGCTTTTCAGGCCCAATGGCTCTTCGTACTTGAATTCCTTTTTCTTCTAACTCTTTTATGATTCCAGTTTTGTCAGGTAAATCATAAAGTCGAACTAACATATCTGGCATAATACTCCTCCTCATTTTCTACCTTTTTGGTATTCCCTTTTTTCTTGATAAGCAAAAATTTTTATTTAAAATTTCCTAACTTCCCCTTTAATAACTCTCCAATAGTAGCTGTATGGGTAGATGTATCTGTATACCCTGCTAAAGATTCATCCAACGCCAACGATTCTTGTGCTTCTTTTATACTTACACTTAAACGTCTTTCTTTTGAATTAATTTCTAAAATTTTAACCTTTACTTTATCTCCTACCGTAAGAACCTCTGACGGTTTTCCAATGTGCTTTTCGGCGATTTGAGAAATATGAACCAATCCTTCAATACCAGANTCTAATTCCACAAAGGCTCCAAAATCCACTAATTTGACTACTTTTGCTGAAACAATATCATTGACATGATATGTACTTTCTGCTTGATCCCAAGGATCTTCTTTTACATCCTTTAATGCTAAGGAAATTCTCTCTTTTTCAAGATCAAAATCAACCACTCGTACTTCTACTTCATCGCCAACAGCTAAAACATCAGAGGGATGTTTCACTCGTGTCCAAGCTAAGTCAGAAATATGAATAAGCCCATCCACTCCACCAAGATCCACAAATGCCCCATAATTCATTAGCCGTTGTACAATTCCTTTTCTTTTTTCCCCTCGTTTTAAAGATGCAAAAAGAGCCTTCTTTTTTTCTTCTTTTTCTAACAATTCTACTTCTTTGTGGGATAAAATGATTTTTTTCTTGGACTCGTCTAATTCAACAACACGTACTCCTACTGTTTTTCCCACCCACTGATTTAAATCTTCCACATATTGATCTGAAAGCAAGGAAGCAGGAATAAAGGCTCGTACACCTCGAACAATAGCTACTACTCCGCCTTTGACTGCTTCTTTGATCTTTACTTCAAAAATTGTCTTATTTTCTAAAAAAGATTGTAACTCTTCCCATACGACTACTGCATCTGCTTTTTGTTTCGATAAAAGAACATTTCCTGCCCCATCGTCTACTTTTTCTACATATACTTCTATTTCTTGATCTGGCTGGAGAAGCTCTTGTAAAGAAATAGCATCATCATGGATGATTTCTCCTTTTGGAAGAATTCCATCGGTTCCAGAGCCAATATTAACAATGACTTCCTCCTCTCTTACTTCCACTACAACCCCTTTAATAATATCTCCTGGACGAATTCGGATCATTGATTTTTCAATCTCTTCCATCATATCTTCCATGGTTTGTTCTGTTTGTTCTTCCCTTGGTTCTACTGTCATTTATTTTCACTCCTTTTAATCTTGCTTTTTTCTACATTATTATATCATAAATTCCTAAAAAATAGCATTCAAATGAACGGAACCTCACTAAAATGCATCACAGATTTCCTTATCCATCTTTTTTATAATCTCAACTGCTAATTTTACTGTATTTTCAAGATCCTTTATTTTTGCAAAACAATGATGAGTATGGACATATCGTACAGGAATGCCCAGTACCAATACAGGTACCCCTTTATTGGAAAGATGGATCCTACCTGCATTTGTTCCACCACTTAATCGAATTGCATTTTGATAAGGTATGTTACTTTCTTCTGCCACTTCTCTTGCAAAAGAGATAAACCGATGATGGGAAACATAACTACTATCTCTATATCTAATTTGAGGCCCTAAATTTAATCCACATTGAGTACGATAAGTGTCTGTAAAGGTGTCGTCTGCCGGGGAACCTTCAAATACAATGGCTATATCTGGTTTTACCCTATTTGAAGTAACATACGCTCCCCTTGTTCCTACTTCTTCTTGAGTAGCTAAAGCTGTAATTAGATTTACCTTCAAAGCCTCTCTTTCTAGTCTCTTCATTACTTCTATTGCCGCTGCACAACCTAGCCGATTATCAAAGGCCTTACCTAACATAGTTCCATTTTTTTTATTATATTCAAATTCAACAAAGGGAACAATAGGTGCTCCCACTTCTATTTTAAAATCATTAATCACTTCTTCTCTTGAAGTGGCTCCAACATCAATGGATAACATTTCAATATCTATTTTTTTATTTCTTTCTTCTTGGGTCATAAAATGGGGCGGTTTGGAAGAAACAATTCCTTTTATATAGTTTCCTTCTCTATTTTTAACCATTACTAATTGGGCAGCAATATTATCAACAACCCAACCTCCTAAGGGTATAAATTTAATTAAACCTTTCGCGTCAATAAATTGCACCATAAAAGCAACTTCATCAAGATGTCCATCTAACATGATTGTTGGCTTATTTTCGTCTCTTTTACCATAAGAAAGGTACACATTCATCATTTTGTCTCTTTCATACTTCATATTTCCCTTATATCTTTCAACTACTTCTAAAACTTCATCTTCAAATCCTGGTGCCCCATAAGCATTGGATAAATCTTTTATTAATTCAATCATATTTTTCTCCTTTCATACCCCTAGACTCATAATTAAATTATAGCATGATTTTAAATAAATAGAATAACTATTCTTTTTATCTTAAATGAGTGTTATCATTGTCT
>JGI24708J26588_10003709_pt1 | contig 10891 bp, 4 predicted proteins | sample BioPla1DNA2_FD_26588 | JGI IMG/M metagenome (IMG submission 26588) | reverse complement strand
ACGACCGCGAACAGAACTGGCCACCGAATAACACGAAGAAAATGTTTCCGTTGCAACTTGCGTTTCTCTATGGGCGGGTACGTGATCTTAAGCTTCATAAAACTCACTTCCTTCTACCACAACACTTATGCCGTTTGCCAAAAGCAGATCATACATCGCCTCTTCAAAAGAGGGGTCAAGTGTCGCTTTAGCGATGGTGAATGTCATCGTATCGTTCATCGTCACGACGGAACAGGAGGCGCGATTGGTGATCGGCGGGCCGGTCATCGAATCCATGCATTCGATATGCTCGGCAATGGCGGGCGGCATCTCGATCACGCCGAGGTTGGAGAGCGTATTGGTGAATATCTTATCCCCTAAAAAGCCGTAGACAGACTTAGCCACGGGCTGCTTGATGATCAGGGGAAAGTATTTCATGATGTTCACCAGTCGTGCCGTCGACATCACCATCGCATTCATCGATTCTTTGGAAGCTTTCCTTTGCAGCTGCTCGTCAACTTCGGCAATAATGGACACCAAATCCGTTGTCTCTTCAATAGGCAGCCGTATGCCGCAATACATTGAGAAATTGCGAACGGTTTTCGACGGATAATACTGTCTCATGTTGACAGGCACCTGAATGCTTGCTTCGCCTTCCAATGCGTCGGTCGCGGCTTTCCCCGCCAAGAACATCAAGGCCAAAAGGTAGACCGTAACGGACGCTTGATATTTTTTCGCAACCGCTTTAACCTCTGAAGCGCTCATTTTAAAATGAATGACGCGACAGGGCTTGTTGTCGGTAAGTTTTCCGTTCATTTGAACGGCAAGCTTGTCCATAAATCCTGATGCATGCTCACTCTTCGGTACTTTGGCAAAGGCGTTTTCAACTTCCTCGGCGACAGGAATGGTATTGACGTCCCAAAGCGTCCCGTTGGAGTCTGTCTCGACGCCCGTCAGCCGCAGATATTCAGCCGTGAGCGCTTTGAGAAACGTCACGCCGCCGACGCCGTCTGTCAGGACGTGGAAAAACTCCACGCTTATACGATTGTTGTAATAAAGCACGCGGAATGACTGTGAACCGCTGAGGGCAACTTTGAGCGCCTGGCACGGGATATTGTTCTCTTGTTCCGCGCTGAAACGGCGCTTTGTCGTATCGAGATAATGCCAAAAAACGCCTTTTTTCAACGTTGTCGCAAAGCTCGGAAAGCGCTTGATCGTAAAATTCAAGGCCATTTGCAAAAGCTCGGGAACGACTTGCCGTTTGAGATAGACCGACAGACGAAAGACTGACATGACGCCGTGTTCCATCGACAGCGGATAAATCTTCGCCGCATCGTCAAGCGGAAACCACAGCAAGGGTGGCCTTGCGTAAAAGCCGCCAAGATACTTAGTGTCCAACAACTCTAAGGCTTCATCCAGCGATACGCCGGCATCAATATAATGCAAAATTGCCCGCTCAAAATCAGCTTGTAGCCTCCTTTTTTCCTTTTTGGCTATCAAGCAGTGAGCGCTGAAGTTCGAAAAAAAGACTTCTACCTGCTCCGCTTTTTCAGCGGGCAAACCTTCGACATATTCCCTGAACGGACACGGCGGTGCGTACTTCTTCATTTTTGCCCGCTTGGCAGGACGCTTAGTTTTAGTTTTTTTGTCTTTAGGTGCGTCGTTCATGTCTTTGGCAGATCACCCTCGCTATTTTATAAAATGCATGCTAAATGAAACACTCCGATTTCCACGCGGTCATTATATAGTATGCGGACTTTTGTCGTCTCTTATTTTGTTGTGTGGCTTATACGACAAACTTTTGATACGTATTTAAGTCAAGATTTGGTAGCCTCCTCCCGTATTCAAACAATCAATAGAATTCAGGTTCTAACGTGTTTTACAGTTCGAACATACTAAACCGGCAAGGGGTTACCTAAAAAGACGGCTTTGGTGAAAAGATTATCTCATCACCAAGGCCGTCTTTTGGTGTGTTTGATTAACTGCTTCGTTTACTTAACGTGTTTAGTCTTTCTTTTCGCAATAACGAGCGCAGCTCCCAAGAGGATGAATACCGTTGCAAGGATGAGACCCGCAGGGGATTCACCCGTTATCACAACAGAATCTGTGGGCTCAGACGGTTTAGGATCTGTAGGCGCCGGAGGCACAGGATCTGTGGTGGGTGTTGTTGGCTTCTCTTCCACCGGCTTGTAGGAAGCAACCATGTAATAATAACGGTGTGTTTCGTTGTTTAATACTGTTGTCCCCGATAAAGTCTGGTGCCAGATCCACTTATCAAATGTGTAAGCCGAATCAACGTGCGTTGCCGTCGGAACGATCATGCCGTTTGCCACAGCTTCCATCCATGTGAGACCTTTCCAAACATCGAACGCGATCGTAGTATCCGGATCGAATGTCGGGTTGTATTGTAACCAGCCGTCATCCGTCGGGTCAAAGTATACCCTGACGTAGTTTTTGGGGATCTGGCTGTCAATCGCCGCATCGCGCGGGACGACTTTGCGAAGAGCTCTGACTGGTACTTTTATTACATCTTTTGATTCGTCAGGATACGCCACCTCAACGACTACTTCGTAGTCGCCCGGTGTTTTTCCATCAGGCAAAGTGCTTACATCGACCGTGATAACGGGCTTCTCCCATTCTTCAGGATAGTCGTCGGGCATGCTTATGGCGTTCTTGATATCCTCTTCCGTCGGAGCCTCGCCAAACGGTATTTCGACCGGATCGATCATCGGTTTGTAATCGTCTGCCTGGACATTTGTAACAGTAACAGTAGCTGTAGCTGTGAAGCCATTCAGTGTCGATGTCAAGGTAAGCTCGGTACCCGGAGCTTGTTTCGGAATTACTAAGGTGAAATCGCCATACTCGTCAGCAATCATTGCGTACAGCATTTTACCGACTTTTACGGAAACACCGGCTCCCGGATCTGCCTTTCCTGTGATGATCGTCGTCTTCGGATGAGCTTGACTGTCGTTGACCGCTGTCAAATCGTAAGGTGCCACAGGTCGCGGTATCGGAGGAACGCTCGTGGCTACCTCTACTGAAATATTGCCCAGATAATCATAGTACTTAGCCTTTATGACTTGGAATTCCTCAAAGACCCTATTGTTCGGGAGCTTGAAGTTCAAGACTCCGACTTTCCTTTTTGCGGTTTCACCGGTATTCGGATTCACGATAACCGTGACATATTCTTCCGTCTCTTCAAAGGTATAACCTTGGCTGCACGTCCATTTGCCGGTTGACTTGCCTTGATTGTCATACTGGCGCGTTAAGTCACAAAGAGCATTGTCGCCGATTTTAAGATCAATTCTGTCAATGTCCTTTACGTCGGGAAGGCTGTGGTTAGCGGTGATATTGGCAAACTTCAAGATGGTGGTGCCCGCCTGAGGCACAACCATTTGAATGGGTACCGGCGGTTCGTTGTCGATGATGATGGCGCCGCCATTCCAGAAGTTCTTATTACCTGCACGGTAAATTGTTTCACCAGTGGTGTCAGTCTTATCCGATTCCAGTTCTCCGTCTGCCTGCTGTGTTACGTAGACTTTCTTGCCATTAAAGCGGAATGCGCGCGCTTTAGGCAAGGAGAGAGTGATCCTTCCGTCATTGTCAAGTTTGCTTCCGCTTACGTCCGCAATATCAACTTCCGTAAAGGTTCCGTCGTCATCCTTGCTATAGAACTTAATAGCAGCGCCTTTTGTTCCTTGAATGGTTATCACCGCATTTCCTTCATCATCATTGTAGGTTTGGGTGATGCTCGTGATGGGGGCTGTCTTCGGCTTTTGGGTAATTGTAAGGGAGACAACTTGCGTCGACACATTGCCAAAGATATCTTCCGCAGTCACGGTGATGGTGTATGTGCCAAGTTGCCCCGCTTCAAGAACATCCGCCGTCTTGCCGACGAATTTCCACGTGGTAGAATCGGCGGTAGAATCGAAGGGGTCAAAAGTAATCCCCTCGGGCAAGGTGGCATCTTCCCCATCTTTTGTAATTTCGTAGCTTAGTGTTACGCTATTTTTGTCCGTAACCTTTACCTTGCCAACGTTGTCTCCAATAAGATCACCTGTTGTGATTCCAAAATTGTTTCCGGCAAACGTAGGCGACGTCAAATCCAGTTTCGGCACATTGAAATCGGTCTGTTTAAAGATATCAGCCGGATCTACACCGCGGATAATGTACTGTGTCGCCTCTTTTAAGGTTCCTGCGTCCACCGTAAAAGTGAGCTTCTCAAGGGCATCAGGTGTTACATCCCCCATGACCTCAACAAAATTATTACCGTCCATGTATCCCAGCTTATATTTTGCGCCGGCATAAGAGCCTGCAGGAATATTGGCAGAAATCACATTGTGGGTGATTACGCCATTTTCATCCTTGGTATGGGGTTCTTGTTTTATATCTTCAAGGTCAAGTGAACTATATGGCTTGACTTCCCTTGAAGCATATACCGAGTCTGCCGGTGGTACGGGATTGTTTTCGTCATAGTTCGATGTAAAGGTCGCATAGACTCTATTTCCTGCCGTGAAACTCAAAGGTGTTCCTGTATTAGAAGATATGACTAAATATTTGATGTTATTGACGGTCACTGTTTCTATTTTTAAACTCTGATCGTCCGATGTCCAAACGTCTCCGTCTCCTCTTCTAAACAGTTTAGGAGAATCAATATCTTTGAGTTTCACATAGAGATACTTGGCACTAGTGCCCATTGGGCTGTCAATTTCAATCTTTGTATGATTTTCCTGAACTCTGTGAATATTTGGAGGTTCGACCTCAACCTCAAAATTTCTCAACAAGAAAGAGTAGTTTTCTGTTGTATTGACAGTCTGAGTTGCTGCCGTTGGCTGGTTGCTCGTCGCAACTGCCAGATAGCTACGGGTATTTGTCTCGTTCCCGTCTTCATAAGCAAGGGTGATTGCCGTCCATTTTGACAAATTATCACTCTCGCCAATCATGGTGATAAACATGGAAGCCCATGTCTTCTTTTTGTTGAAGTGTGCGATTATTGCATCTTCATCATGTTTGCCTGCCTGCGCATGGAACTCTGTCATCAGATAGGAGTATTTTCTCCCATTGGGATCGTGCCCTTCTTGGAGATCCCATTGCCACGGAGGCGTCTCATTTGTTCCCTGTGCGTAAAAACCCTCAACAATCTCGTACTTGGTCGGGTCTAAGGACTTACCTTCTGTTGTCCTCATAAGAACCATGGCGACATTGGAGCTGGCAAAATGCTCTTGATCAGCTACAGGCTCTTGGCTGTTGGGGTCTGATACCCATTGTTCATAAATCGCTTTTTGACCTATCGCATACCATTCTTTCGTCGCCGTCATCCTGATTAACGGCTTGTACTGGGCGTAGAGATGGATGGTCGCAATTCCATCGTCGTTAGTTATGTATTCCGACGCGACAGGTTGCCAAGGGTTACTATGTCCGGTAGGATACACGTTTTGAGGTTCTTCATTTAACTGTAGTTGGAAAGAACCGTTATCTATTTGAATCTTACTTGCGTTGGTATACAGATTATGTACCAAGGTAGTGCCGGAAACATTCGCAATTGGAGACCAGCCTACAAAATAACGATTGGGTGCCGTTGTTCCTGGTCCAAAGCCTGCATCAAAGAGGATATTGCCGGGTTTATTCTGATAGGCTGTCAGCTCTGTAAGGCCGCCTAAAACGCTGGCAACGGTCAGTTCCATTGTATGAGTGTTCCCTGTGCCATTATTGGCATGGAGGACGATATTATACTGGTATATATCTCTCTCCCAGACAGCATAGACAGTTTGACTTTCATCTACGGGAGAGTCTTGGGTGAATTTATAATTATTGCCATCTCCCCACTTTTCTACAGCGGAAAGCTCCGGCAGAGCGTCAAAGGCTGCTGAGCTCATAAAATCCGTCTTTTTGGTGGACCACCCTAGGAAAGTATAGCCTGGACGTGTCGGGGTTCCGTCATAAAAAGTTCTTTTCGTTCTTTCAACTGCATTGGTAATCGGATTACCTTCGTAATCCGAATAATGCCAAGCGCCGGTTCCTGTCCATGCAGAACCGTCAGCGTTCAACTTCAGAATAGAACCGTTAGGGTTAAAGCCGTTTGGAGTATAACCCTCTTCTCCATAAGCGTTTTTGTTTATGGGTACGGTGCGTTCTTCCACCGTTTCTGTGCCATCAGCGCCACCATTCATGTCAAAGGTCACTTTAGCCTGCGTTCTATAGGTGGCAGGCAGTGAACGGAAGTATCCTGCTGCTGCGTTGGAAAACTTAATTTCCATGTCTTTTTTAAGGCCTAGATTCGCCGGTAAGTCCAAGGCAAAACGATGCCCTCCCGTTAAGAGCTTTCCCTCAGCTTTAAAGTTTTCAGCCGTTTCAATAGAAAGGGCTTCCTTAAATACCTCTTCGTCGATGACTTTTCTTGCTGACACAAGAGCCTCAGGGTATTTGCTGTGGCCTGTTATCTTTATGCTGTCCGTGAAGAATTCGTTGACGTGGGGTGTATTGGCGCTCCTGTTGATGATAATCCCGGAGCGTACATTGGCATTGGCTAGGTTGTATAGATTTTTTGCGTTTACCGTATCAGTCTGTTTGAGTAAATCATATTCACCCAACACCTCCTCTCCGTGCATTCCCCTAGCAACTGTCATCTTTACAGTTGCCGGTGACGCTTCATCAAACACGATTAATCTGATGGTGTCTCCCTTTGGGATTGTCAGGCCAGTATCAGGTGTCAAGACAAAACCACCCGAAGTGGCAGCGTATGGTGTAACGGTATAACCCGCGCCGAAGTCTTTCGGGTCTATTCCGGGATTCATAATGGTGGATGGCCGCCAGGTTCTCAAATTCCCGATTAAACGCTCATAGTTGTTCGCCAAACCGGATTTAAAAATAGAACGAGAATTTTCCGGCAAATCAAATATAAGCATGTCTCCCTTTTGAACCACGATGTCATTTGCTGCTGTTAGTCGGTATTCTGTTTGATTCAAATTATTTTCCGTCGGCCTATCTGTGATATAGGAAGTGGAAATACTCAGAGTGGAGCTATTAGTTACTGTAGGTGAGGTTCCCGCCTTGGTAAACAACTCATCCATCTTATTCTTGTCTACGTTGTAAATAAAGCGCACATAGTCCGCTTCTTTCATATGGCCATGCAGGTAGACGTTCTTCACGTTGTTCGTATGATTCGCCGGTACAGTCGCCTTATCTTCTATTATGTCCGTTTTGAATTGGGTAGGAACCATCATGTAGGCGTAAGTGCCTAGATTTTCGTTAGCCGGCTGATAGGTACCCACGCTAGCTCTAATTGGTATGAAAGAAAACTCATTAAGTCTTATATCTGTGGATACACTCCAGTTATCCCCAGGTATTCCGTTTAAGTCCATCATCCTCATCTGTCCTACAACCCCGTTTGCATCAGGTTTAAGGGCATTGTAAATTCTGGAGTCCATCACTTGGCGGATTCCGAGCCATGAGGATAAGAAGTTCCCGTTATCGGCGTAAGAATAATTGCCATACTTATAGATATAATGGTTGGGTGCTTGCTTGTAGTAAACATGGAGTTTGCCATTGATATTATCATAGATGACCGATTGCCCCACGATTCTCATCATGTCAGGCGGCAGATACGGGTTGGGGAGGGCATTCGTCATAGATGCCGTTTGGAATGGCGCTATGGTTTTTAAGGTAACGTCATCGTTGTTAGTGCTAGCGTCATAATTCGGTATGGAGGAAGTATAGCCGCGGTAATTTCCTAATACGTCCAATCCGTTTGACCCGGTTTGATTGTAAATTTGACCTTGATTATTTGTATAGCGCAATTCAACAGCGTAATCTTCTTTCAGGTCATTTCTCGAAAAACCACTTTTTAATACCAGGTAGAATTTAGATCTCATATAGTCGCTACCGCTCGGTATTATTGGATAAACATCTTCTATAGCGAACTTATAGATGTTGTTATGCGTACCGGATGGTTTTACTTGATTAAGGGAAACCGTTGCGGGGTTTGCAGGATAGTACATCTTAAAGAAGCTTGCTTTTTCATCAACCATCCCTATAAGGTTGGGGTCGATAAAGATATGAGCAAACTGCCACTGGTTCCTAAAAGTTGTAGCAGTTGAACTGCCTTTTGGGAAAATGCTCAATTCAAATTCCAGTACGATTCGCCCCTCACCGTCATAATAAAAATTCTGATAGGAAAGACCGGCCGTACCGATTCCCGCATTTGTCTTTGTCAAAGTGGGATCAAGAGGCCATTCATTCAAATCCTCTTCCGAATTATTCCAGTCAAAATTTGTATCATAAGCTTTTGTTCCGGGATCCTGAGCCGCCACCTGCATGGGCAGACCCGCAAAGGCTATGATTCCCGCTAACAAGAGAACGATAAACTTCTTTAGTGTATGATTTTTTGTTTTGTAATTATGCATTTCCATTCAGGCACACCTCTCCATATTGATAAAAGGATCTACATAAGATAATTTAACATAATTCTTTATAGGCTTTCAATTACACGTTGATTTCAAATTGAATACCAAAGAATAAGTGTTTTTATTGATTTATTAAATATTTGTTTTTTAAGCGGATAATTTATAGAAAGCACTGCTTGCGTTTCTATCACTTTGAGTGTTGCGTCAAATGTCTACACTAGCTTTCTTTTTCAGCTTTATAACTTTGAGCGGCATCGTTCAATTTTCGAAGCATTTCCTGTTCATCCAGCTGGTATTCTTTGGCGATAGATTCGATTGAGTCAAATAGATGCTGACAAAGCAAGCATTTGCCGATGACCTCGTCATACTCTCTGAAGACAGGATCTGTAGGGGGGTAATCTCCGACAACATCTAAAACGATCATGTGCGGCTGAATAAGCATATCCTTATCCCTTCTTGTTTACAGTTTTTCTAGTGCAAATAGCAGAGCCTTAAATGGCTGTTGCCCACTAAAGCAATAACTCTATAAAACAGTATATACAATAGGTTTTGGGTGCGTCGTATTTGTTCCTGATGATACGCTTTTTTCACACGATGATTCCGGATTTTAAATGACAGAAAGAATTCGCTAACAGAAAAAATTAACATGTTTATTAATACTGCTCATTGCTAGATTCTTCAAATTACTATAAAATCTTTATGTAGTTGGCGATGTTTATGTTAATCCATGGACACGCAATAAACGGAAAGGAATATTGATCATGGCAAAGTATTCTCTTGAAGAGACTAAAATTGGTGAGATCGTCAACACGCCGGAACTGGCGGAAATCGCGGAAAGGCTGCAACCCGGCATTTTGAAGACTCCCGGTCTTTCACTTGCGATGAAGATGACGCTGCCTCAAGCGGCAAAATTCGCTCCGACAGTGCTGACTCCTGAATTTTTGGAGAAAGTTGAAGAAGAATTCGCAAAACTCGATTAATCGCAAAATGTATGATGGCGTCTCAAAAAACAAAAAGAGAGGCGCCATCTTATTAAGACAGAATTAACGTCTATTATCTGCTTTTTTAAAGATTCGGCGGGGTGAATTATCTCGCTTATGAAGCGAACTCCGCATCCGCTACGTTTCGCATCGGCTGATTTCCGTCACGATCCAGTCTTCTTCCGGATAATGAGCGGCCTCGCAATAGGGGCACCGTTTTTCTTTCAAAGCGTTGAATGAAGCTCCGCAGGATTTGCAGCCTACGCGTTGTATCGAAAATTCCGGATCGACTCGAAACGAAGTGTGATGCTCCATCATCACATGGAACTGTTCAAGCCTTTCTTCGATCCCTTGATCGGCATCGACCGTGGTCAAGAGAAAGATATTCAGGCTTACGTAAAGGAGCTCACCTCTCACATCCGCATAATCAAGATCCATGCCTCCACCATAATCGATGTTTAAGTAGCGCTCAAATTCGAGATCCAGCGCTTTGCCGCTGTATTGGAGGACGTTAGTCGGATCGTCAGCCAATACGATCGTCCGCACGAGAGATAACACTTTCGCTTGGAAGTACTCGTATGTAAAAGAGGGGTCAAATCGAGAGAGCATGCTGTCAATTTTGGCCTCGCCTTTTTTCGTTCCCTGCATGACCTTGGTATCTTGTTTCCCAATCTTGAACAGACGAACGAGCTTGTGGCCGAAGAAAAGCAAATATCCGAAAATCACGCCGGCGAATATACCCCCTATAAGCGCACCGACGATTATACGCAGCAACCCGATGTCTCGCAGTGTGAGGAAGGCGTATATGAAAGCGGCAGGTATCGTGACGCACGACGTCCAAAAAAACCACTTTTTCAGGCCTGCATTGACCTTTTCGGGAATGCTAACCGCTTTATGAAACCAGAAGTTGCTCACTTTAGGAAAGAGATCGCTCATCATGAAGTGCCCGTTACAATAAGGGCACCCCTCTTCCTCCAGAACATGAACTTCCGAGACAGCTCCGCACGCAGGGCAGACGTAGTCCATTTTTGCAATGGAAGGAAGATCTTTCGAGGCCGGTTCGATAATCGTCACATACAAATCGTAATCATCTTTTTTTCGGTAGACTTCTCGGTGGTTTCGCTTATAAATGACGGTTTTCTCTACCGATTGAAAATGCTGTGAGTGCAAATACTGTGCGACGCCGAGATAATTTAGGCCCATGGCGCGTGCTATCTTTGAAGCCTGCACGATGTCGCCATAAGGCTTGAGCCGCATTTTCATGGAAAGGCCGCGTTTTTTCAGGCGATTTTCTTCCTGATCCATGTAATACCGGAGGTCCTGATCGCCGGTTGACGGCTCCTTTCCGCTCTCGCTCCATTCTTCCAGTTCCCGGACAAATGTGGCGAACATATAGCCATAATCTGAAACAAATGAATTCTTCATGTCGGATCGGTCACGTAGACTGATGTTCGCAACTTGAAAATGGAGTAATAAAAAGCCATTGGGGCTCCTATAGAATGTTAATAACCAAAAAGACATTAAGGAGGC
>JGI24708J26588_10003707_pt1 | contig 10893 bp, 7 predicted proteins | sample BioPla1DNA2_FD_26588 | JGI IMG/M metagenome (IMG submission 26588) | reverse complement strand
ATGATCAAGCCCTTCATTTAGATGGATCTTATGGAGTGCTTCTTGATGCAGAAGCTGTGGGAGAAACCTATTCCATAGCATTCTGGGCGAAACCTGAAACTCTATCCAATTATGGACCAATCATTCAAATTGGATCCGACTTCTTAGGAGATACGGCGACCTGGTTGAATATTACAAAAACCGATTGGGACGAAGAAGATAAATCACCAGTAATATGGTCTAAGAACTCTATAACAGGAGCGAATCCTTGGTATCTTAAGTCATATTTCTATGGTGGCGGATATCAACTACCTTTGGGTGAGTGGAGCCATATAGCAGTAACTGTTGATAGTAGTAAAGTAGGTATGGATCCAGTATTAAATGAAGAAGTACCTAATACTTATCACAGTGAACTCTATATTAATGGGGAGAAGATAGGTGAAGGACCTGTGGCAACTAGTACCTTCTCTGGTGACTCCAAAGTATATCTTGGTATCAATTGTTGGGATCCTAACTTTAATGGTCTCATTGATGACCTTAAGATATATGATGAGGTTTTAACCGCTAGGGATGTAAAAGATGCAATGGATCTTCCACCGATACCGGTTTCAACTCCAGTATTTGTAACCAATCCCGAAGATGTATCAGCCCTAGCCAATGATGCAAGGGTTCAAGTATCCATTACTACAGATACACCGGATGCAACCATTATATATTATGTCGAAGATAGTTCCGAAGGAATCGTTTATACGGAACCATTTGAATTATCAACTACCAACAGAAATGGTAGAACCATTGAGATTGAAGCAGTAGCAATGGCGGATGGATTGATTGATTCTGAGAGAGCAAGTATAACCATCAATTTCTTACCAGATGAAGATATGGATCCGGAAGCTCCTTTATATGAGTATAGCTTTGAAAATGCTCAAGGTATTACTGCCATGAAACGGGTTGGTAATGCTACTATGCCGGTTGCGGATCCATCCATTGATATCCAATATGCCGATGGCGTATTTGGAAAAGCTCTTAAGCTGGATGGAAGCTATGGTTTGGAATTGGATGCGGAGGATATAGGAGAAACTTATTCCATAGCATACTGGATAAAACCCTCTAGCCTCACAACTTACGGACCAATCATTCAGATTGGTACAGAATTCTTAAATGAATCTACTACTAGATGGTTGAACATGACTCAAACCGATTGGGATGGTACCAGTGCTCCAACCATTTGGTCAAGAAATGCTAAAACAGGTGCTTGGCCATGGTACTTGAAAGCCTATTATTCTACCCAAGGATACAGAATTCCATTAAATGAGTGGACTCATGTAACCTTGACCGTAGATGGATCCCGTCCTGGTACTGATCCAGCCAATGGAAAAGTAGTAGCCGACACCTATCATAGCCAATTATTTATTAATGGGGAAAAGATAGGAGAAGGACCTGTAGCTACTGGTACCTTTAGCGGTAACGCTAAGGCATATGTAGGTATCAATTGTTGGGATCCTGCATTTGTTGGCTTGTTTGATGAAATTAAGATTTATGACACTGTACTTACTGCAGACGGTGTAAGAAAAGCAATGGGCGAGAGAGTATCTGCACCGGTGATTATCACCAATCCTGAAGATACAAGCGCTCTTGCAAATGATGAGCTAGTACAGGTATCCATAAGTGCAGTTTCTGGAGCAGCCATCACATATTATATCAATGGCAGTGGGGAAGGAATTCCTTATACAGGGCCATTTGAAATAGCAGCTTCAAATAAAGATGGAGAAACCATTATGATTGAAGCTGTGGCAGAAGTGAATGGTATGTTACCTTCCGAAAGAAGTGTAAAAATGATTACCTTCTTAGGTTTGGAAGAGGAGGAGCAAAATATTGTTCCTGTTATCCATACTGTTCCAGAAGACACTACAGCATTAGCCAATGATGCAGTGGTAAGTGTAACTATTATACCTACGATCTCTGTTGTAAGTGGATCTGCTATATCGGCGGTTTCCGGAGCAGCAATTACTTACCAGTTAAATGACGGTGAAGTAATGCCTTATACAGGAACATTTACCGTTTCTACATCCAATAAATCCGGTGAGATCATTACGATAAAGGCTCTGGCACAAATCCCAGGTACCGCTGTTTCTGGTAGTAGTATAAAGGTTCTTAATTTCTTGCCAGAAGCAACACCTCAGGAACCAGAACAGGTAGCAAGACCAGTGATTACAACAAATCCTGCTGATACCAGTGCTCTGGCAAATGACGCAAAAGTAATTGTATCGATTGCTACAGCAACCAGTGGAGCAGCAATCACATACTATAAGAATGGTGAGGCATTTGAATACACTGGACCATTTGAAGTTACAAGTTCTAATCTTAATGGTGAAACCGTGGTAATTGAGGCTATTGCACAGGCAGAAGGAATGGAAGCTTCTGAAACAAGCAAAGTAATCATTACTTTCTTAGAAGCACAAGTCGAGGATCCAACCGATCCAGAAGAGCCTGAGGAGCCAACACCAACACCAACGCCTATACCATGGCCGCTTCTACCAACAATACCTCCAACACCAACCCCAGCTCCAGTAGTTGAGAAGCTTGCAGGGGATGGAAAACAAGTTCCAGTATCCATGGAAACAAAAGTTACGGATGGTAATTTGGAGGTTGCTGTAATCGTATCTAAGGATGATATTCTAGAAATGATTGAAAAATCAGATTCTAAGGATGTTGAAATTCCGGTTACAAGCGATCGTATGGTTGAGCAGTTAGGCGACGAGGATATAACAGAACTAAATATTTCTGTTAATCTATCCGAAGATTTACGAAAAGATGAGAGAGTAGAAAACATAGATATTAACTTGTCTGCTAAACTTCTAGAGAAGGCAGCAGAAACCAAGAAAAAAGTTAATATTTCTGTTAATGATGAAAACGGAAAGCCTATGTATTCATGGAGCTTTGATGGAGAAGATTTAGCAAACTCTGAAAATGATATCAGTGATCTTAATCTTTCCTTATCCGCGGCAAATGTTTCTGAGGATGAAAGCATTAGCAAATTATTAGCAGATAACTATAACGATGACGAATTAAAGAATGCTCTTGTTGTGAACTTCAATCATGAAGGTGTCTTACCAGCAAAAGCAAATGTTAGAATATATGTAGGTCATATAATAGATACTACCACAACGGATCGTATCTATGTATATCACTATAATTCTACCACTGGTCAACTGGAAAGCTTACCATTCGGTTCAGAATATGTAATTGATAAAGATGGCTATATCAGCTTAGATATCATCCATTGTTCCGACTATGTATTCTTACCGAAAAAGGCAAGTGGCAAAATACTTGCTTCCTTATTTGACCAAGTTGCTATAAGTCCTAAGACCATCACTCTGAAATTAAATGAATCAAAGAAGATTGAAGTAAGCTTACCAAATACTCTTGAATTAGTATCTGCTTTAGATAAAGAAGTTACTAAGAATGGAAAAGCAACAGTAAAACTAAATTTTGCATCCATGCGAAATGATGTAGTTACTGTTGATGATGAAGGTAATGTAAGAGCAGTAGGTCTTGGAAATACTTATGTCATTGTTAACGTAAAACTATATAATAATAAGGCAAATCCTGTACTGATTAAAGTTGTTGTAGAATAATAATTTAATCATATAAATCCCTTGTTGGAATTAGGGAATGCCTAAGTTGAAAGGAGTCTATGTAACATAACAAAAGTTATGGAGCATAGGCTCCTCTATTAATTTATTATAGTAGCAGCTTTTATTGATTGATTATGAAAGAAAGATTTACACTAGATCCTATCTATGATATAAGATAATTAAAGTATTGAGAAAATCAACTATGGAGGAAGCAGAAAGGAGAAAATATTGATATTAATCAATAGGAAGGTAAGCGATGAAAGAGAATATGAAATCAAAGAGAATTATGGAATTGCGTGAAATAATGAAAGCATATCCCAAGTTGGTGGAGGACTACAGTGACCAGCACAATGGACTAGCCCAACCGCCCTTGGCAATTTCTAATAAGGGAAGCAAGATTATAGAATTGACAAAAGATTTTAAACATATTATTAAAACGAATGATTTTCTAACTTTGCTAAATCAAAGAACTAGTAAACGTAGATATCTGAATGAAGCCTTATCCTTGGAGGAGTTATCCTTCTTGTTATGGGCAACTCAGGGGGTAAAGCAAGTGATTGGTAGAAAGAACCATGCCACCTTAAGAACCGTCCCTTCCGCAGGGGCAAGGCATCCTTTTGAGACCTATTTGTTGGTCAATCAGGTGGAAGGTCTTGAGCAGGGATTATATCATTACCTTGCACTGGAACACAAGTTGGAATTTATAAAATCAATTGAGAACCAAATAGATAGGGTAACGGAGGCCTTTGGAGGACAGGCTTTCTTTGGAAATGCTCCTGTGGGTTTTGTTTGGACGGTACTTCCTTATCGCACGGAGTGGCGTTATAGTACGGAAGCGCAAAAATATTGCTTATTAGATGCAGGTCATTTATGTCAAAACCTTTACCTTGCTTGTGAAGCCATAGGATGTGGCACTTGTGCAATAGGGGCATATGAGCAAAACTTGGCAGATGACTTGCTGGGCCTTGATTCTAGCCCATCTAGTGAAAATGATAATGAATTTATCGTCTATGCAGCCTCCGTAGGCAAGGTGGATACAGAAAATTAGTTCCATTCATAACTAAATCTAATGAAAAAAGTAGCCAATGATTCATCTCTTGGATTGCAATCATTGGCTGCTTTTATAAATCGATCTTGTATGTCTTATTATGTAATTTATTAGGATAAGGCTTTAGCCTTTATTATCATAGGATACCAGGGTTTAGAAAAAGCAATTTTTCCTAACCAGTTCTGCCATCTCATAGGCAAATTGCTTAATTTCATAGATATCTCTTTGTTCTTCTGGGAGGCGACGCCAGCACTCAATTCTTGCCGATGGAGGATTCCACATAGGCACCATTTCAGCAGCCTCCAATATATTAACACAGTATTCCGCAGCCCTTAAAATATCCTCTGTGGATTTTGGTTTGGACATAAACAGGGTCGTAGGTTCCACACGTAAAGCGTCTTCTACGGCTTTAACTGCTCGGTACGCATGCCCTTCCTTATTGGCATTAACCCGGATTCTTTTTTCAGTACGATTGCGGTAAAATCCAAATAAGGCAGCGATAACTGCAGGATCACGGATGGTACCATCTGGATATACTAGGCCATGAATATCTCCCCAAAACCCTTCGGAAATAAGATTAAACAAGTACCAGCCAACCTTGTGTTTTTCAGCTAGTTCCAGTTCAATATCATAAGGATTTGCCCTACCAACACAACCGGTTTCTGTGTTGAGGATGGGTTTGTTCCACTTTCTACCCAATTCCTTTGCCTCTAAAATCGCATTTTCGATATCTTCACGGATTGATAGATAATCATGATAGGAGATAACATCCACCAAGTCTACCGTTGATTCGCAATGTTTTACCTGTTCGTGACCAACGGTCATACAATTGACCGGATCAATATCTTTGACAATTCCACAAAGACGGCGAATGTATTTTTTGATTNTATCATATCGATCTTGGTATTCCTCTTGACTACATTTATGTAAATAATCATTACACATAGGCTCATTGATTACATCCCACATCAGGATAAATTCTTTATCTCGAAAAGCATCAATGATAGCCTTTGCGTAATCATAAGCTTTTGCATATTCTTCCTCAGTAGGCTCCTTAAAATCTGTAATAAAATTACCGTTCCAAAGGATTGGCATACTGCTAACTCCATATTTCCAGCAAGTTCTCATAAAATTACCAATAAAATCAATATACCCTTTCGGGTCCTTTTCGTATTCCTCTTGACTTAACCAAAATCGGGTCGAATTCAGTTGTAATCTCTTACAATAACTTAATTCCTTCTCTAGTTTTTCCTGCGAAAAATTAGGTCCAGGACCGTGGCACACCCCACGAACAAAACTGTAATCAGCAAGTGGTTTCATGATACCTCCTTAATACTTCAAGATCCATGGATCTTGGACTTGTTAAAGTTATGATTGATGCTTCTATTACTGATTACAATTCTAATTCATCCGCTTTATTATGTCAATTTTAATCCATAGCAATAACTGCCTGAAAATTGTTTTATGGGTGGTTATCTTGGAAGCTCCTTAATAAGTAAAAATCACTGTTACACTTGCTTCTATTTCTTTCTCTCCAGGTTCAATAGGGGTGGCTAAAGCTCGCTCACCAATGGCATCAAACCGTGAGAAGGGAACAGGAACTACACTATTTTCAACAATACGAATCGGTATAGGATTTATGGAAATTCCCAGTTGTTCCGCTATGGATCTTGCCTTTTGATAAGTTTCCAGAACTGCTAAGTTTAATGCTTGAAGATATAATTCTTGAGGGTTCTCAATCTCAAAGGAAATCAAATCCACTACATTAGCTCCGTGATAAACGGCCGTATCGATGATGACACCAATCTGATTCAATTGATTGGTTTTGATTTCTAGGATATTACGTATCAAATAGCCACGATCAACTCTAGTCCCGTCTACAAAATCAAAGACCCGATCAATGGTATATTGGAAAGTTGTGATATCCGATACCCCCATATCTCTTAATGCCTCAAGAATAGCTTGCGCTAATTGGGCATTGGCATTTTGTGCATCCATGAGATTTTCTCCTCTGGTTTCCACTCCTAATCGGATAACAGCTAGATCTGGACTACCGGTAACCTGCCCTCGTCCAGTAAAGGTCATGGTATTATAAATTACATTTTGATCAAAGAAGGAATTTTGCATGATCAATCCTCATTTCATGATTCACTTATAATATTCTATATTCAATCATGGAAAATAATGTCTTTGGATTTCTATAAGATAAAATATTTACCTAATCGGTATCTGAAAAAGCTTCCTAAGATAGAGTAAAATGAACTTAAATATGGTTGAGATGGAATAAGTATAGAATAGGAAAGAAAATAGGGATGAGATTAATAGTAGAAAGCGAAGTGTGAAATTAATGGTGAAAGTGATGTAGGAAAGGAATAGATGAGGGGGATGAAGGAATTTAAATAGTGGCTTGGTGTAGGAAACGAATTATGAGAGTAATGCAGATAATTAATTTTGAAAGTGATGAAGGAGATATAGATGAGAGTGATGTAGGCAATGAATAGTGGAAAGTAACTTAGGAAATTAAAATATGAATTATATATGAAAATAAAATATGAATGGAGGGGTAGTATTTGATCTTTAGTTTTCCTAGATTAAAAAGTAGTTTTCAGAAAATTTGTTATCATATCTTATTGGGATTGAATATTTCTAGCTTGCTTTTGGGGGTTCTCTATCTGATTTTCTATGATAGATTTTGCCCCGTCTTTATTCATCTTCATGGAATCCTCTTAATCATTGTCTTCATGGGAAATATTATTATGGCTTATATTGAGAAGGCGAATCCCTTTCTAGGATATGGGTATTTAATATTTTCCGGGGCATTTATGATAGGACTTCCAATTATAAATACGATTTTATCTATTCTTCCAACTTACCGAAAAACACAAAGTCCAATATCGATTGCTATGACTTTTTCTTTATTAATTTTAGCTGGGATTTTAGCAAGGGACTGTATGAAAAAAAGAAGAAAGCTTGTTGAAGATAGGAGTGTTATTAGGATAACGAATCTTAGAGAAATAAAGAAAAGTTTATGGCTTCCTCTTTTATTAAGTGGTTTTCTTTTTGCCGGTCTTTTTCTGGTTTTTATCCTGATTCGAGAACGGAGTAATGGTATTTTAGAGGCTTTCGTATCAGAATATGCTTTGTTTTATGCCTTCTTTTTTCTGAGCTTGGGATTTCTTTTTCTAAAGATTTTAAAGAAAGGAAAACATATAATTTTAAGACATACGATTTCTATTATGAGTCTTGGTTTCTTTTTCATAGGAATGTTACCATTTCTGACTTCACCATTTTACATAAATCAGGCAAAGAAAAACTTTTTTGAGGCCTTTGGTGAAGAAATAATAATGGAAAATAAGCAAAAAAAATTTCGAAAGGTGGCTTTTTCAATTCCTGATTATTTTTATGGAATACCCTCTGGAGAATACGAACTAATAGAAAATGTCTTATTTTATCAAGGACAGGAAGGAGTCGACCAAGGACTTAAGCTTTCCTTTGATTTATATCAGCCGGTAGGGAAGGAGACTACATCGGATTTTCCTGTTCTCATTCGAATACATGGTGGAGGCTGGACCATAGGTGATAAGGGGGCTTTTAATTTTGCGCAAATGAATAAATATTTTGCCCAAAATTATGTGGTATTTGATATCCAATACGGCTTAAATGACAAGGATAAATTTATGGAACATATCCCTGTAGAGGAAACTAGAAGGGGAGCTTATACCATAGATGATATGGTTCGACATGTTGGTATATTTACAAAATATTTAGCAAAACATGCAAAGGAATATAAAGCAGATTTAAATCACGTATTTATCTCTGGGGGATCTGCAGGAGGTCAGTTAGCCCTTGCTGCTGGATTAAGCATTCATAATGGTAGCTATCATGAATTATTTGCTCCAGAAATTACTATCAAGGGCTTAATTCCATTTTATCCTGCCAATGGTTTGTCAGAATATATAGGGATTGGTGGACTTGCGGAATTTGTGGATCCGATACACTTGGTAGATCAGAATAGCCCACCCTGTATCATTTATCAAGGGACTCATGATACCATTGTAGATCCCTTAATTGCGAAACGTTTTTATAATGCATATCGAAAGCAAGGAAATCAAGCATGCGCCCTATTAACTATGCCTTATGCTGGTCATGGAAGTGATTTATATTTTTCAGGATATTATAATCAAGTCTTTCTTTATTATATGGAACGTTTCATGGAGATTTATGATTAAGTAGAAAAAGCACCGATAGATTTTAGTTCATTTTGAGGGTAATCTATGGGTGATTGGAAATGCTTAAAAACAAGATGATAGATGGATTAGAAACAGATAAAATATACATAATTCGAATGCTTCTTTTACCAGTTTATGCTATAATATTTCTAATAGAAGAGACAAGTAGTTAAATTATATATACAGTGAAAGAACATTTAGGAGGATTATGATTTGAAAACATTTATTTTTGATCTAGATGGTACACTTTTACCCATGGAGAGCCAAGAGCAGTTTATTGAAGCATATTTTAAGGCTTTATCCCTTAAGATGTCTACTTATGGTCTGAACCCACAAGATTTTATAAAGGCAGTCTGGACTGGAACCATGGCTATGATTGATAATGATGGAAGTAAGACAAACAAAGATCGTTTCTGGGAAGTCTTCTCTAAGATTATGGGTGAGGAAGTGAGTAATATGGAGGAGGAATTTGAAGACTTTTATAGAAATGATTTTATTGCTGCAAAAGCCACAACTTCAGTAAATCCCTTGGCCAAAGAATGTATTGATCGAATTAAAGAAAAGGGATATCGACTAATCCTGGCGACCAATCCCCTTTTTCCCCAGGTTGCTACCCATGCAAGAGTGCGTTGGGCGGGATTGGAACCAGAGGATTTTGAATATATCACTACTTATGAAAACTCTTCCTATTGTAAACCGAATTTAAAGTATTATGAAGAAATATTAAAGGTATGTAAACTGGAGGCCAAGGATTGTATTATGGTTGGCAATGATGTTAAGGAAGATATGTGTGCCGAAGAAGTAGGAATGCAAACTTATTTGCTTACAGATTGTCTAATTAAATCCATGGATGATGATATTAATCGATACCGTAAGGGAAGTTTTAAGGAATTTTATGAATTTGTTCTTGCTTGTGACAAGGTATAAAGAAATAAAGGAGGTTTTTCACCTCCTTTTAAATTATTCTAATCTCATAAACACAGGTAATAATGCTGTCCAAACCAGGTGAGATAGATTTACTAGGATATAAATAGCTAAAGAAATATTGATCGCAATATTGGATACTTTTAATGAGTCCAGATCCGATGTTTTGATCCGGTTATATAAGTAAAATAAGAGGATGGCGGGTAATAGGATTTTAAGTATAAAGCTTGCAAGCGGACTCTCTACCGCTTTCACCATAAATATGTTTACCTCTGAGAAGAAGCCAGTTTGTAGTAGAAGTAAGGTAAAAATAATATCGGTTACATTTAATATATAGAGTAAAACAAGTTTCTTTCTGATGGATGAAAGATCATAATCCTTGATAAAAGCGATCATTTGACACCTCCTTTGGTAGAATTATTGCCATATTATGTAAAGATAAACAGATAAGCTCCATGAAATATAAATTAATTCATACAAGTGCTTGCTGACGCACTCTACTTACTGCAAGCCTTGTTCTCTAGTCTATATTTTATTCTTGGTAATTGGATATTGTTAAGATTTTTGTAAGAATTTCAACAATAAAATTGAAAGTTGCACCATCTATAATAGTAACAGGCTTTCGAAGGAGGAATTCAAAATGATACCGGCTAATAAAGCCAGGATATTAGTGGTTGACGATGATCGGGTTATTGTAAAAGCAATTGAAAAGTTATTAGTCATGGAGGGTTATGATGTAATTAAGGTTCTATCATTAGTTTTATTGATTTACTATCCAAGGAAGAAGGGCTAACGGATACTGCCATGGATTATATCAAAATTTTAAAAGATAAGTCGAATCGGTTGAAAAATATGGTTACCAATTTGTTTGACCTGGACAAAAGTACACCTATCCATTGATAGATGTTTCTAAAGAAAGTACTAGCTTAGTTTAAAGGAATATAGTAATATGTTTTTGTTATCATGGGTACTTTAGATAGAATTAATAATGGAGATGAAGAATGAAGCAAATCAAGGTCAATGGACTGGTTGTAAATATAGAAAAAAAGCAAATCAAGAATATGTATCTTAAAGT
>JGI24708J26588_10003704_pt1 | contig 10906 bp, 11 predicted proteins | sample BioPla1DNA2_FD_26588 | JGI IMG/M metagenome (IMG submission 26588) | reverse complement strand
CATGGCGGGTTGTGTGCGTGCATTACGGTACGACGCTTTTCGTATCTGTTATATTTTGTAACCGTTGCTTGGTGTTGCCTTTCGATTACAACTGTTTTATCCATTTTGCTGCTTATCACGGTTCCGATAAGTGTTTGTCCGCGAACGGACAATTTACCGTGAAAAGGGCAATTTATATCATTACATTCATGTTCCGGTAAAGGAACATTTAATCCGATATCTTTTGACATAACTGAAGCCTCAATTTCTGAATTTTCTTAAATTTTTTATCCTGTTTATCCGATTTTGGGGTTGTGAGAGCAATATATTTCCTTGTATTGTAACGGATATGCGGCCTGTTTCCGAGTTTTCCGGGAGTTTGAATGTGAATTCAGTCCCGGACTTCGGAACTGTTCTCAAGAAACCGGAAACTGTTTCGATTTGTAACGTATTTTTAGTCTCGTCAACGACGACACCGGACAAATCATTAAACGAAGGATCTTTAGGTCGTTTCGCACAAACAAAAAGACCGATGAGCTCGTGAAACGGCAAAATTTCAGGAGTTATCGAAATTTCATTTCCGTTTTCATTAACATTCATTTAAAAACCTCCGTTACGATTTATCATTATTACAAATATAGTCCAATTTACTATCTAATTATCTGATTCCTGATTGTGTTTCTGTTTGAATTGTTTTTATTCGTGCAATTGTTTTTTTAATTTCATTAATGCGACCGGGGTTTTCAGGTGCACCGCCGGCTGCCGTTAATGCTCTTTCACGAACAAGCTCGTTTTTGAGCTTTTTCAATTCGTCGTTTCTTTCGTTTTTTGACATTTTACGAATATCATTTGTACGAAGGATTGCCATAATTACTTCTCCTTGTGAACTCTGGCCATTGGATGCCAATAATCGTAGTTATCATGTTTGTGCTGCCAAACGCCGTCAACGAGTCTTCTAACTTCATTGTCTTCGGAATCTTCGACTACAATAATGTCGGATTCGTCGCCTGTTGAAGTTTCGGCCTCGACTTCTGATACATCGTCTGCATCTTCTTCGTATGCTTTTTGTTCTGCTTCGGCTTCAACCGTTTCAGCTTTTACTTCATCCGAATCAATTTCTTCTGCGACAACCGCTTCAGCTTCAACTTCCGTTTCAGCGCCAACTGTTTCGGATTCCGCTTCAGGTGATACGATGTTTTCCATTTCAAACGCGTCAGGGAGAACGGCACCCGGAGGTACAATTCTTACTTGACAGCCAATTGTTCCGAGTTTTTTAACCGCAACTGCGTAACCGACATCAACGATTTCGCTTGACGGGTGTCCGGAGTGTTTTATGTATCCGTCGATAAACTTCTCAACACGTGATCTTGCACCGGTAAGTTTTCCGGAAATTACAATTTCACAGCCGAGCGCACCTGATGCCATTATAGCACGAAGTGTGTTTGTTCCCGCTTTTCTGAAATACCAGCCTCTTTCAATCGATGTTGCAAGGCGGTTTGCCATAATTTGCGCGTTCAATTCGGACTTTTTAATTTCCTGTGCGTTTATTTGCGGATTATCGATTTCGAATTTTTCACCGATATCTCTGGTTAATTTTCGGATAACTTTTCCGGCACGACCGATTACCATTCCCGGTTTTTCCGCATAAACGGTAATTTGTGTACCCATCGGAGTACGGCTTATATCCATTCCGCCATATCCCGAACGACCGAGTTCTTCTGCGAAAAACTCATCCAAAGATGACTTTGTATAACCTTCTTTTACAAACTTCTTTTCAACAGACATGATTATTGCACCTCGCTTAAAATCATTTCAATATTTACTGTTGTCGTGTTTTTAGGAGATGCTCGTCCGCGAGCTCTTGGGTACATTCCGCGAATAACCCTTCCTCTGTTTGCACGAGTTGAGGAAATGTACATTCTTGACGGTTCAAGTCCTTTGTACTCGGCGTTGTTTTCAGCATTTCTAAGAAGCTTTAAAACTTCGGCCGCCGCAAGGACAGGATATCCGCCTGCTGCCATCCCTTTTCTGTGTGCCGTTTTATCATTATGTCTTTTGTACGGAACAGCTTGTTCCATTTTTACTACCTGTTCCAAAAAAGATCTTGCTTCATCGACTTTCATGCCTTTTATGTGATGGCATATTTCTCTTGTCTTTTTAAACGAGATATGTAATTCCGAGGCCATCGCTTTTGATTCCGTATCTTTGTCTGACGGCATTGCATAATTTAATCTTCCCATAAATTAACACCTCATTTCAACGGAACGAATTTGCTCGATCTGGTTGCACCGACTCCTGCGCTTCCGTGGTTTACACGTCCGCGTGTAGGAGCGAATTCGCCGATTCTGTGACCGACCATTTCGGGTTGCAACGAAACGTTTACGAATTTTTGTCCGTTGTATACCGATATGGATTTTCCGATCATTTCAGGAAGAATCAAAAGCGAACGGTTGTGCGTTCTGACCGATTTTCCGGCTTTCATATCATCGAGAATTTTTTGTTGAAGATCAGAAAATCCTCTTTTAAGCGTTCTTCTGTCACGTGAAGGAAGAAGTTCAGCAAATTCTTCTATTGAGAGTTTCTGAAGCTCAGCAATTGTTTTGCCTCTGTAAGTATATTCTCCCTTACGTTTGGGTAATCTTGTGTTTACATTTCTTGCCATATTTACTTCACCTCATCCTCAGCGTTTCTTACCCGTCCTTCTTGCGGCGATGTGACCTACTTTTGCACCCGGAGGAGCGTTTCTGCTTACAGTTGTTCCTCTGCTCGGATGTTGTCTGTTACCTCCACCGAAGGGGTGATCTCTCGGGTTCATTGCAACTGCTCTGACACGAGGGTAACGGGTTGCTCTAACTTTCATTTTATAAAATCTCTTTCCGGCTTTTAGGAAAGGTTTTTCTGTACGACCGCCGCCTGCAACGATTCCTATTGTTGCACGGCAGTTCGGATTAAACCATTTCAAAGCGCCTGATGCCATTTGAACTGAAGTTCTGTCTTCTTCGTGTGCCACAACGGTTGCGTAAGTTCCGGTTGAACGAACGAATTTTCCGCCGTCCATCGGTCTTCCTTCTAAATTGCACACTTGAACCCCTTCCGGAATTTTGTAGAGAGGAAGAATATTACCGCTCTTAATTTCGGCATCGGGTCCGCACATTACATCTGCTCCGACAGAAATTCCTTCTGTCGCAACAAGATATTGCTGCTCTCCGTCTTCGAATCTGACTTTAATAATCGGAGCCGCTCTTGCCGGGTCGTGTTCAATGTCGATTACTTTTGCAACAATTGTATCTTCCAAGGAAGATTTCGGGTGCATAAGTTCCGCTTTATACTTATGAGAAGGTGCTCTGAATTTCGGGGAGCCTTTACCTCTTCTTTGTGAAATAATACGTTTTCCCATAAAACCACCTCATGCAAGTCCCAGTCTGGTTGCAATTTCGTGTGCGGCATCAGACTTTTTAAATGTAATTATTGCTTTTTTAAGACCGTTCATAGTCGTCATTGTATTAACGGAAGCGACTTCAAATCCGTAAAGATCTTCAATGTCTTTTTTGATTTGCTTTTTGTTTGCTCTGAAATCGACAATAACTTGGAGCTTGCCTTCTTCCATTAAATTCATTGCTTTTTCTGTAATAAACGGATATTGTACTACATCCTTCATTCAAAACCACCTCTGTTAAGAGCTTCTATTGCGGATTTGGTCCAAACTGTCAAGCGACCTGCGTGTGTTCCGGGTGCGAGCAATTCGGCGTTCAAATTGTAAACGGTAGAAACGTCAACACCGGGCAAGTTTCTTGCGGCCAACATTGCTGCGCATTCTGATCCTGTTACAACGAGAATACTCTTTTTGTGTTTGTATTTACGTCCTCTTGTTTTTCCGCGTCCTGCACGTATTTTGCGTCCGTGTTTTGCACGAAGAATGTCGTCGTAAACGCCTACCGCTTTTAAGAAAGCAACGACGTCTTTTGTTTTGTTTAGATTTTCAAATGCATCTTCCGCAACTACCGGGAAGCAGTCTCCACCGAAAATATGACCTCTCATAATTACGAGATCTTCGTTTGCGGTTGCCGCAATTGCGGATCTTATTGCCAAACGTCTTTCTTTTTTGTTAATTTTCTCGGTATAATCTTTTTCGGGTTTTGGAGGATGTGCACGTCTTCCGCCGACAGCCGACGGGATACGAGCCGCTTTTGAGCTGTTTACGATACGGGGAACGTGTGATGCGCCGCGACCTGAACCCCAGCCTCTGGCTGACGTTTGCATTCCTGCGTAAAGGGTCGGGCCGTAGGGTTGTCTTCTTGCCGCTTGGGCTGAATGGACCGCTCTTTTAATCAAATCCGGGCGGTAAGATTCCAAAAATACCGGCGGCAATTCTATATCGTCTATTGCGTTTCCGGACAAATCAAAAACTTTAGTTTTAATCATGTTTCATCTCACCCCTGCTGCGATTGCACGTTTACGTGAAGAATCTTCGGCTCTCCAAGCGGTGCTTTTTTGTATCTGATCGGGTCGCGTATTCTGATAAGACGTTTTGACGGGCCGGGGACGCTTCCTTTAATAAGGATATAATCGCCGCTTACTTCTCCGTAATTTATAATTCCGCCTTTCGGTGTGATTTCAGAACCGTCTGTTCCGATTTTCAAAATTCTTTTGTTGTATTCCGTTCTTTGGTGATATCCGGTTTGACCGAGCTGCGGTGTAATCCAAAATACGCGGCGTACACCACGAGGTCCCAAGTTTCCGATTTGACGAAGACTTCCCTGTCTTGAGTGTTTGTTTTTCATCTTTTGGATACCCCATCTTTTTACCGGACCTTGTGTTCCTTTACCTGTAGTAATTGCTGCCGTATCTACAACATCTCCGACTTTGAATATGTCGGAAAATGAGACGGATTGTCCGAGAATAGATTTTGCGTATTCGAATTTTGCGGAAACATCAGTTCCGCTGATTCCCGATTCCATTACATCGGGGACCTTTTTGGGAAGCGCCGAAACTTCTTTTGGAGAAGTGTATGTAATAACTTTTATATCGGTTACGTTTCCGCTTTCGATAAGCGCTTCGATTTCACTAAATCTTTCTTCTTGTTTGTCAGATTTCGGAACAGTCAATCTTCTTGAGAGTTCCTTTTGGAAATTGCTTGCCCAAACTTCAGTTCCTGCTTCTTCGCCGAAAGGCGTTTTAACATAAGCACGAATTGCTGCAACATGGATTGCCGGCGTTTCTATAATAGTTACCGGAACCGAAATTTCCGCACCTGCAGTTAAGCTTTTCTTGGCATCGTCGATCATAATTACATGAGTCATGCCAGCTTTATAACCTGCAAACGACTGCAATTTCGGCTGTCCTTCTTGTTGTGGCCAAGAGTTGAATCTTGGAATATGGCTGCTTGCTCTTTTCCGCGGACTGAAACCTCTAGACCCTCTAACCGGTCTGTGAATCTTTGCCATTTTTTTACTCCTGAATTGTTATCATATCTACCGGGAGTAAAAACAACTGATAAAAAAATGTCAGTAACAATAAAATATACCACACCAAAAAACAAAAACACATGAATAAAATAAAACGTTTGAAAACGAAATCAAATAAATCAATCAAACAATCAAACAATCAATGAATCAATCAAACAATCAAACAATCAATGAATCAATCAAACAATCAATGAATGAATAAATAATTAAATGAATGATTAAATGAATCAATCAAACAATCAAATATCAAACAAATGAATGAATGAATCAAACAATGAATGAATCAAAGATTAAAGTTGAAACGCAAATTAAGAACGCAATGTTCATTAACTTAAACGTTAGAGGCACAAAATTGAAAAATCGGAAAAACCGAAATTAATTTAATGCATTAACTTTACAATTTATTCATGCCGTTAATTGGCGAATATTTACTTATCGACTACGAAAACACTAACATTTTTGCACTCCCGAAAAATCGGGACGGGCATTCTTGAATTGGCCCAAGCACATTATGTTGTTCCTACAATTCTCACCGGATAATTATTTACCGCCATACCTTCAAAACTCGCCGATTTTATTTTGCGAATATTAATTAAAGATACAGCTTGTAAAGTAACTGTTGAAAGTGAGTAAACATATATAAAGGTTTCCTAAAAATCCTAAAATTTGGATTGAAATAGAGAATAAAACAAAAAAACAACGGAAATTAATAAGAATAAAACGGAACTACCGTTAAAATCCTAAAAATGAATAAAACGAATCCCGGGAAAATCCTAAGAAGGTGCCGCACCGCAAAAAATAAAAAACGCAGCAGCCGTTAAAATCTTAAAAAATAAAAAACGCAGCAACCGTTAAAATCCTAAAAATAATAAAACGTAGCAACTGTTAAAATCCTAAAAATTAGAAAAACAAACCCTGGAAAAATCCTAAGAAGGCGCCGCGCCGCAAAAAAAAACGAAACAACCGTTAAAATCTCAAAAAGAATAAAACGAAACAACCGTTAAAATCTCAAAAAGAATAAAACGAAACAACCGTTAAAATCCTAAAAAAGAATAAAACGTGGCAACCGTTAAAATCCAAGTTTGGAGAGTAAGAATAAAATAACAAAAAAGAATAAAAAACAGAAATGAAAATGAAAATAAAATGAGGAGAAAAAGAAAATGAAAAAGAAAAAAAGCCCGGGTAAAAATTTGCGTTCGCAAATTTTTATTTAAAAATTGTTGAAAAAACGGCGCAAAGCGCCGATTTTTTGTTTTCTCAAACGGATTTGAGATAAATAATTACATCTACGATATCGACTTTTCCGTCACCGTCAAGGTCTGCTCCTTTGGCAACCATTTCTTCGTTTGAAAGATTACCGAAAACACCAACCTTTGATGTATATTGCAAAAGAACGATAACATCTCTTATACTCGCCGGTTTATCGTCTTCGATGAGTTTCGGCAATGCTTTGTATTGTGCTCTAAGAGTAAAATTCTTATTGACGACAAAAACATTACCAACCGGTTTTCCGTTAGAAGTCCAACATTCAAATAAGTAGCCGCGTTTGTACGAGTGATCAAAATTTTCAGGAATTCTAAACACGTTTCCGCTTTCAACGGAATACCTGTCCAATTCTTTGTTGCCGTTCATGAATTTTACTGCAAATTTAACCGGAACTACAGGTTCTGAAGGTTCTGTTGGAATTGTGGGAATTACAGGGTCAACAGGACCTGTAGGAATTGGAGTTGGAGTGGGGGTTGGAGACGGGGAAGGAGTTGGGGTTGGAGTAGGAGTTGGAGACGGGGAAGGTGTGGGGTTGGAGACGGGGAAGGAGTTGGGGTGGGAGTTGGAGATGAAGAATCAAAGTATACATATACAACTTTTGGGTGATCCCAGTCGCCGGATATCGTTATATAGCCTTCCGGAATGGAGGGCATAAATTTAATTGCTTGTTGATATGCGCCTCCGCTGAGATCGATGTCAAGTTTTCCTGTTCCTCGAAGATAAAGATTGTCAACGCCGTTTACGATTCGGTCGTAAGGGGATTTGCATTTCACGAAAATCTTTGCTTCCGATGTGTCCATCATTGTCAAATTCCCTATACCGCATGCGGATTTGGTTGATGTTTCGGAGCCATATACATTGGAAATGAGTTTTGCATCGTTTTTCAATGTAAGATGGTCTGCACCGCATGCTTTACCGGAATAAATGTTGTTTACGTTTATTTTCAATGTAATGTCGCTTACGTGAACATTGTTGGACAAGGCTTTAAACCATTTTGTTGTCAGATTTAATTCCGTCCCGGGATTTCCGCTTATGTTAACATTTTTAAAAAAAAGCAAGTCTTTGGAAACAATAAAACAATTTATGCAACTTGACCTGCCTAGACTAATACTGCTGTTACTTTTTACAAAAATGTCGAGATCGTCAGGTTTGCTGCTTATACTTTGTATGGGTCCGCTGTTGTAACCGTCAAGTATAAGTCTTTTGTTGACGCGGTCATATGACATGCCGTCGGGAAATACGGTTGAAGAATCTGTTAAATCAAAGACTTCCCATTCTCCTCCTCGAATATATACTCTAATACTTTCTGCTTTAGCCGCTTGCGCTTTGCCCATGGCGAAGCCGGACAAAAAAACGCCAAGCAAAAGCATTAGAACAAGGGAAAAGAATAATGCTCTTTTTATATCGAATTTTGCCATTTAGTGTCACCGATTTGTTTAAATTAAAATCATGAAAATGATTAAAAATAATTAAAAATTAAAGAATAAAATTAAAAAATATTAAAAAATAAAATAGAAAACTCAAAAGCTATAATTTAAACTAATAATATAAATTATTATCGGAAAAACAGGAAAAAATAAACAAAAAAAAAATAAAAGAAAAAACATGGCAGCTTTTGAGTTCTTGGTGTCAATGGTACGACCTGGCAGCTTTTGAATTCTTAAGTCAAAGATACGACCCCGCAGCTTTTGAGTTCTTAGTGTCAAAGGTACGACCTGGAAGCTTTTGAGTTCTTAAGTCAATGATACGACCCGGCAGCTTTTGAGTTCTTAAGTCAATGATACGACCTGGCAACTTTTGAATTCTTAGTGTCAATGATACGACCCGGCAGCCTTTGAATTCTTAGTGTCAAAGGTACGACCCGGCAGCCTTTGAATTCTTAGTGACAATGATACGACCCGGCAGCTTTTGAATTCTTAAGTCAAAGGTACGACCTGGAAGCTTTTGAATTCTTAAGTCAAAGGTACGACCCGGCAGCCTTTGAATTCTTAGTGTCAATGATACGACCCGGCAGCCTTTGAATTCTTAGTGTCAATGGTACGACCTGGCAGCTTTTGAATTCTTAAGTCAATGATACGACCCCGCAGCTTTTGAATTCTTAAGTCAATGATACGACCTGGCTTCCTTTGAATTCTTAAGTCAATGATACGCCGTTGCTACGGCGTATCATTTCCATTAAAAAATAAACGAGTCACGAAAAAAACAAACAAAAAACAAACAAAAAAAGAAAAGAAAAAATCAAAAAAATGTAAAAAAATGTAAAAAAAGAAAAAAAAAGAAAATAAAAAATGTATTTAAAAAGGTAGTCAACCATAATAGTTATGGTTGACGAATTATTGAATTTCTGCCCTGATAAATAATAGATGTGAAACTATGATTAATAACTTTTTTCCGAAATGTTCGTGGGCTGTTGAATCAATATAACCGTTTTTAAATTACATAGGAGAATTGAAACGTTTTAAAAATAATAAACGATATAAAGATATAAATCAATTATTATTTAAAAACTTAGTCAAACATACTAAAAGTACGAGTGACGTTTCATTGATTATTCGTTACATAATCAACGGTTAAGAATAATACCTATTTTTATATATAACTCCCCTTTTATAATCACAAATCAAAATCATTTAACAAATAAACGGCTTTACTTTTTTGGATTAATTTGTCACAGACTTCTGTCGGGTCCCCGTCCATTACGAGATTTCCTCTGTCAATTAAAAGTGCTCTGTGAGCCACTTCTTTTACAAAGTTCATGTGGTGACTTACAAGAACAATCGTTGTATTGAATACTTTGTTTATTTTTTTAAGGGCGTTTGTAACGTCTCTAAGCGTTATCGGGTCCAAGTCTCCGAAAGGTTCGTCCAAAAATAAATATTTGGGAGAAGTTGCAAGGCTTAAAGCAATAAATGCGCGAACGTGTTCTCCGCCGCTTATTTCTGTCGGTTTTCGGTCAAGAATGTCCAAAGGCAAATTCAATGCGTTAAAAACGGGAACGGCATAACTGTCTACGTCTTCGAAAGGAATCGACGGGAAAAGTTCATTAAAGATTTCATCAGGAATACCAAGTTCGTTCATAACTTGGTCTTTTTCTGCCGTTGCCATATCGGGAAGTCTGTATATAATATCTAAAGCTTCCGAGGAAATTCCTAAGCTTTCAGCTTTGGCTTTGGCGTTGTCGACTGCTTCTTTTCGTTTCATACTGATCCTAAAACGAATCTGGTCACGAACTGTAGAGTTGACCGACATCGAAAATTCCTGATTCATAATACTTATAATACTTCTTAAATAGATTCTTCGTTCGTTGTAATCAGATATGTTTATCCATTCGCCTTCTTCTTTTTCTCCTTTTTCTTCTTTGCCTTCTCCTTTTTCTTCTTTTCCTTTTTCAAGGTAAAGATAAACAACACGACCTTCGGTCGGCGCAATCAAACCTTCCATCATTTTCATGATAGTAGTTTTTCCGGCGCCTGAGCTTCCGATTAGAGAAACGATTTGCCCGTCGTACACATCAAAACTCATGTTTTCGATATTCAAAACTTCGCCGACCCGAATCAAAGCATATCTTTTTGATATGTTTTCTACTCGAACTGTTTCTTTTAAAACGGGAATTTCGGAAAGCGGCTCTTTTGGTGCAATGTCTTTTAAGAAAAGAGTAAGAACTTCGTCAGGACTTCCGTCTTTTACGATTTTTCCGTCTTCCAAAAACAGAACCCTATCAGCAATATATTTGTGGATTTCAGGGAGGTGAGATACAACAATTATCGGAATATTCAATTCGTCTTTTAAGCGTTTTATAACGTCTAAAACTTCCTGTTTAGTGTCAGGACCGGTCATTGTTACAGGCTCGTCTAAAAGCAAAACTTTAGGATGTGCGGCAATTTGCCGAGCTAAAACAAGTCTCTGTTTTTCGCCGCCGCTTAACTGGTCGGTTGAATGGAGCGCTTTTTCTTCAAGCCCTACCATCTTTAAAATTTCCATTGCTTCCTTGTAAAGACCTTCGTAGGAGTGATGCGTTTTCAAAGGCAACGCTTCAACTCCCGCATTTTTGAAATTAAGCCTTCGGATAATATTTTCAATCGCAGGACCGCCCCATAGACCGAAATTTCTTTGCAAATGAATTGCAGTCATACTTTTTAGAGTTCTGCCCTCGCTTTCCCAATTCTCAGGAGTTACAATCTCATCGCAAATTTCAA
>JGI24708J26588_10003701_pt1 | contig 10917 bp, 21 predicted proteins | sample BioPla1DNA2_FD_26588 | JGI IMG/M metagenome (IMG submission 26588) | reverse complement strand
TTACTAAAGGTACCTCCTGCCATTAAGTCTAGAAATTCTAAAACTCCACCTTGGCCTAGTTCAAATATTTGTTTAATAGCTGCTCTATCCATATAGGGTACTGGTACACTAGAACCTAACCTAATCACTAGTAGCATCAATACGGTAAAGATCATTCTTTTCCTAATTTCTGGTATCTTCCAGGCATTTTTTAAGGTTGATAGCATCTATATCACCTCTACCTTTCCTCCTGCAGCTTCAATTTTTTCAGCGGCTGTTTTGCTGAATTTATGAGCCCTGACAGTAAGTTTTTTCTCTACATCTCCATCCCCTAATATTTTAATACCATCTACAATTTTACCTCTTCTAACTAATCCTGATTCTATTAAAAGTTCTGGGGTAATTGTAGTGTTTTCTTCAAATCTATTTAAATCTTGTACATTTATAATTGCAAATTCTTTAGCAAATATATTTGTAAAGCCACGTTTGGGCATTCTTCTCATTAAAGGCATTTGGCCACCTTCAAAGCCTGGTCTTACTCCTCCGCCAGATCTAGATTTTTGACCACCTAGTCCTCTGCCAGAAGTCTTCCCATGGCCTGAACTCATACCTCTACCTACTCTTTTACGGTCCTTTGTTGGAACTTCTGGTCTTAAATCATGTAGTTTCATTGGTACACCTCCTCAATATTTATTCTTCTACTTCAACCATGTAGTCTACTTGAGCTATCATACCTCTGATTTGAGGGGTATCTTCTTTTTCCACTACCTGGCCAACTTTTTTAAATCCAAGAGCCTGAATGGTTTTTTTATGTTTTTCTGTTCTTCCAATAGTAGATCTGACTAATTTAATTTTTATCTTAGCCATTATGCTCCCCTCCTAACCTATTATTTCATCTACTGTTTTGCCTCTTAATTTTGCCACATCTTCCGCTCGTTTCAAATTAGTTAAGGCATCCATAGTTGCATTTACTACATTTCTTGGGTTGTTAGAACCTAAACATTTAGTTCTAATATCTCTTATTCCTGCTAACTCGCATACAGCACGAACTGGCCCGCCAGCACTAACTCCTGTACCCTCTTTAGATGGCTTTAATAGAACTCTACCTGCTCCATATTCACCAATTATTTCATGAGGTATTGTGGTGCCAACTATAGGTACTTCTACAACATGCTTTCTAGCATCTTGAATAGCTTTTCTAATAGCCTCTGGAACTTCTAAGGCCTTTGCCATACCTACGCCTACATGGCCATTTTCGTCTCCTACTACTACTAAAGCACTAAATCTAAAATTTCTTCCACCTTTTACTACTTTAGTTACTCTATTAATACTTACAACTCTTTCTTTCAAGTCCAATTCATTTGGATCTATATATGAACGCTCCACTTATTTCCCTCCTTCACTTAAAATTTAAGTCCGGCTTCCCTAGCCCCGTCAGCTAATTCTTGAATTCTACCATGATAGATATATCCACCTCTGTCAAATACTACTGTATCAATTCCCTTATCTAAGGCTCTTTTACCTACTAATTCTCCTACTAATTTAGCAGCTTCCTTATTATGGGTGGATTCTAATTTTTCTCTTAATTCTTTATCAAGGCTTGAAGCTTGAGTCAATGTATTACCATTTACATCATCTATAATCTGTGCATAGATATGATTGTTTGATCTATATACATTTAATCTTGGTTTCTCAGGAGTTCCATAAACTTTTTGTCTTACTCTTACATGTCTATTTTTTCTCATTTCATTTTTGTTTACTTTTTTTAACAATCCTGTTCACTCCCTTCTACTTACCTGTCTTACCAACCTTACGTCTCACGTATTCGTCAGTATATCTAACGCCTTTTCCTTTGTAAGGTTCAGGTTTTCTAAAGTCTCTTATTACAGCAGCATGGCTGCCAACTAATTGCTTATCAATACCTTTTATAATTATTTGATTAGCATTAGGTACTTCTACTTCTATTCCCTCTGGGTCATCTAATTCTATTGGGTGGGAATATCCAAGGTTTAAGATCAACTTTTTCCCTTGTTTTTGTGCTCTATATCCAGTTCCTGTTATCTCTAAAGATTTGGAATAACCATTGGTTACACCTTCTATCATATTTGCAATTAAAGTTCTAGTTAAGCCATGTAAAGACTTATACATTTTCTTTTCTGATGGTCTGTCTATTAAAATTTGATTTTCTTCTATTTTAATTAGCATATTCTCATTTAATTGCTGTGATAACTGGCCTTTTGGACCTTTTACCTCTACTAAATTATTATCACTTATTTTTACTTCTACTCCAGTTGGAATGTCTATTGGCTTTAATCCTATTCTTGACACATCTGCACCTCCTATTCCTTTAGGGTAGGTTAATTACCAAACGTAACAAAGAACCTCTCCACCTACTCCTTCACGTCTTGCATCTTTATCTGTTTTTATACCTTTTGATGTTGAAAGAATTGCTATACCAAGGCCACCTAGTACTCTAGGTATTTCATCGTTTTTAACATAAACTCTTAAGCCTGGCTTAGATATTCTTTTAATTCCACTTATTACTTTTTCGTTGTTTTGCCCATATTTTAACTCTATTCTAATAACGCCTTGCTTTCCATCCTCTATAACATCAAAGCCTTTTATAAATCCTTCATCTACTAAAATTTGAGCTAATTCTTTTTTCATATTAGAGGCAGGAACGTCTACAGTATCGTGTTTTGCATTATTTCCATTCCTTATTCTACTTAACATATCTGCAATTGGGTCAGTCATCATATTGAGCTACCTCCTTTCAAACTTATTACCAGCTGGCTTTTCTAACTCCAGGAATTTGACCTTTATGTGCTAATTCTCTAAAACAAATACGACATAAACCATATTTTCTTATATATCCATGAGGCCTTCCACATATTTTACATCTATTGTATTCTCTGGTGCTAAACTTCGCTTTTTTCTGTTGCTTAGCAATCATTGATTTTTTAGCCAAAATTTATTCCCTCCTTCTTTACTTTTTAAAGGGCATACCCATAAGCTCTAAAAATACTTTCGCTTCTTCATCAGTTTCAGCAGTTGTAACTATAACTATATCCATTCCCCTTATGTTTTCTACCATATCGTATTCTATTTCAGGGAAAATCAACTGCTCTCTTATACCTAATGCATAATTTCCTCTACCGTCAAAAGATGAATTGTTTAATCCGCGGAAGTCTCTAACCCTTGGTAGTGAAATATTCATTAATTTATCTAAAAAGTCGTACATTTTTTCTCCTCTTAGAGTAACTTTTGTACCAACATTCATTCCTTCACGAAGTTTAAAGTTAGCAATGGATTTTTTAGATTTTGTAATAACAGGTTTTTGACCTACAATCATTTCCAATTCCTTAACTGCCGCTTCTAAAGTTTTAGGGTTTTCTTTAGCTTCTCCAACCCCCATATTTACAACAACCTTTTCTAACTTTGGTACTTCCATCACATTTTCATATTGAAATCTTTCCATTAAAGCTGGTACAACTTCGTTTTGGTATTTTTCTTTCAATCTGGAAGTCATTCCTATTACCTCCTTTCAATAGTGCATTATTTATCTAATATTTCTCCACATTTTTTGCAAGTTCTAACTTTTGAACCATCTTCTAAAAATTTATGGCCCACTCTAACTCCAACTTTGTCACTATCACAATAATACATAACTTTAGATGCATTTATTGCTCCTTCTTGATGGATTATACCACCTTGTTGAGTTGGTCCTTGGGCTTTCATATGCTTTGTAAGCATGTTTATTCCTTCAACTATTACTTTGTTTTCTTTAGGTAGTACTTTAAGTACCTTACCTTTCTTGCCTTTATCTTTACCAGAAATAACTATTACAGTATCTCCGTTTTTTACATGCATACTTTACACCTCCTCTTATAGCACTTCTGGTGCTAAAGATATAATCCTCATAAAATTACCTCTTCTTAATTCCCTAGTTACAGGGCCAAATATACGTGTTCCAACAGGATTATTATCTTCTTTTAAAATAACAGCTGCATTATCATCAAATTTAATATAGGATCCATCATTTCTTCTTACACCATGTTTTGTCCTTACGATTACAGCTCTTACTATTTCTCCTTTTTTTACAACTCCTCCAGGTGTTGCAGATTTAACAGAGCAAATTACTATATCTCCTACATTAGCGTATTTTTTATTAGTACCGCCTAATACCCTAATTACTAAAAGTTCTCTTGCACCTGAATTATCAGCAACTTTTACTCGGCTTTCAGTTTGAATCATTAGAATACCTCCTTTCCAGGCATAAGGACTATTTTGCTTTTTCTATTATATTTGTAACTCTAAAGTATTTATCCTTACTCAATGGTCTAGTTTCCATTATCCTTACAATATCACCAGTTTTACATTCATTATTTTCATCATGTGCCTTAAACTTTGTTGTCTTTTTAATTTGCTTTTTATATAGTGGATGTGTTACAAATGTTTCTACAGCTACTACTACAGTCTTATCCATTTTATCGCTAACAACACGGCCTACTCTGACCTTACGGTTTCCTCTATCCATATGAGGTTAAACCTCCTTTCCTATACCTAATTCTCGTTCCCTAATAATAGTCTTAACACGGGCTATATCTTTTCTTACTGTTTTAATCCTCATAGGATTATCTAACTGACCTGTAGCCAATTGAAATCTTAAATTAAATAATTCATTTTTCAAATCTAGTAATTCACGATTTAACTCTTGATCTGTCATTTGGCGGATTTCATTAACCTTCATTAGCTTCACCACCCTTATCATCTCCATCATCACGGGTAACAAATTTAGTTTTTATAGGCAATTTGTGTGCTGCCAATCTCATAGCTTCTCTAGCTACATCTTCTGATACTCCACCCATTTCAAATAATATTCTTCCTGGTTTTACAACTGCTACCCAATATTCAGGAGAACCCTTACCAGAACCCATACGAGTTTCTGCTGGTTTTTCTGTTACTGGTTTATCTGGAAATACTTTAATCCAAATATTACCGCCCCTTTTAACATATCTAGTCATAGCACGTCTAGCTGCCTCTATTTGATTAGATGTTATCCAAAATGGTTCTAATGCTTGTAATCCATATTCTCCATAAGTTAGTGTATTTCCTCTAGTTGCATTACCCTTCATTCTTCCTCTATGAACTCTACGATATTTTACTCTTTTAGGCATTAACATTCTACCTTCCTCCTTCCTACAGCTATTCCTAAATTACTTTTCTATTTTTTTATCTTTGGTTTCATCTTCAGCTTCTACTTTTTTAGTAGGAAGAATCTCCCCTTTATATATCCAAACCTTTACACCTAATTTTCCATAGGTAGTATCTGCTTCAGCAAATCCATAATCTATATCTGCTCTAAGTGTTTGTAGAGGTATTGTTCCTTCACTATATCCTTCAGTTCTAGCCATATCAGCTCCACCAAGTCTTCCAGACACAGATGTTTTAATTCCTAATGCACCTGATCTTCTAGTTCTTTGAATTGCTTGTTTCATAGCCCTTCTAAAGGATACTCTTCTTTCTAATTGTGATGCAATATTTTCTGCTACTAATTGAGCATCTAGTTCTGGTACTTTTACTTCCTCTACATTTACTATAACTTTTTTACCAGTCATTTTTTCTAAATCTTTTCTAAGTGCTTCTACACCAGATCCACCTTTTCCAATTACCATTCCAGGTTTAGCAGTGTATACAGAAAGTTTAATTCTATTTGCAAATCTTTCTATTTCTATTTTAGAAATACCAGCAATAAATAATTTTTCTTTTACATATTTACGGATTTCGTGGTCTTCTACAAGATAGTCACTAAACTTCTTATCATCTGCATACCATGTAGAATCCCAGTCTTTGATTATTCCAACTCTTAGTCCGTGTGGGTTAACCTTTTGACCCATTAACTATCCCTCCTTTTCTATTCTATCTCCTTCACTACAATTCCTATATGACTAGTTCTCTTTATTACTGGATAAGCCATACCCCTCGCTCTTGGTCTCCATCTTTTCATTTGAGGACCATCATTGGCATAGGCTTCCTTTACATATAAATTATCTCTATCCATATAGAAATTATTTTCCGCATTAGCAATAGCTGAAGTTAACACTTTTTCCAATTCTCTTGCACCTTTTTTAGGTGTGAATTTTAGGATTGTCAATGCTTCATCTACTTGTTTCCCTCTAATTTCATCACATATGAAGTTTACTTTTAAAGGTGAGATTCGCACATATTTAGCCAAAGCTCTAGCTTCCATTCTAGTTCCCTCCTTCATCTTCTATATTATTTATTTCAAAGCAGTTGATTTTTCAGTTTTGTCCCCATGCCCTCTAAAAGTTCTAGTAGGTACAAATTCACCTAGTTTATGTCCTACCATATCTTCTGTAATATATATTGGCACATGTTTTCTTCCATCATGGATTGCTATAGTATGGCCTACCATTTGTGGAAATATAGTTGAACGACGGGACCAAGTTTTAATTACTTTTTTCTTATTGTTTTCATTTAATTCGTCTATCTTTTTAAGAAGATGATCGTCGCAAAAAGGACCTTTTTTAAGAGATCTACCCATTATCTTTCCTCCTTCCAGATAATTATAAAGCTTATTTTTTCCTTCTTCTTACTATATATTTATCCGATTTTTTGTTTTTCTTTCTAGTCTTGTATCCTAATGTAGGTTTACCCCATGGAGTCAATGGTGATGGCATACCTATTGGTGTTCTTCCTTCTCCTCCACCATGTGGGTGATCTACTGGGTTCATGGCACTACCTCTTACATGTGGTCTAAAGCCTTTGTGTCTAGTTTTACCAGCTTTTCCTACAGTTAAGTTTTCGTGATCAATATTTCCTACTTGACCTACAGTAGCCCTACAATCTTGTAGTACTAATCTAAATTCTCCTGATGGCAATCTAAGTTGAGCATATTTGCCTTCCTTAGCCATAAGTTGTGCAGATGAACCTGCAGATCTAACCATTTGACCACCTTTACCAGGTTTTAATTCTACATTGTGAACTGTAGTACCTACTGGAATAAATCTTAAAGGCAATGCATTTCCTATTTTAATATCTGCATCTGTACCTGATTCTATTACATCTCCAACTTTTAATTTATTTGGAGCAAGTATATATCTTTTTTCACCATCTGCATAATGTATAAGTGCAATATTTGCAGTTCTATTTGGATCATATTCTATAGCTGCAACTTTTCCAGGTATACCGTCTTTATTTCTTTTAAAGTCGATAATTCTATATTTTCTCTTAGCTCCGCCTCCTCTGTGGCGAGCAGTGATTCTACCTTGAGCATTTCTTCCGCCTGTTTTATTTAAATTTACAACTAGGGATTTCTCAGGTTCTTTTTTTGTTATCTCTTCAAATGAGGAGACAGTCATTTGTCGAATCGCTGGAGAAGTTGCTTTGTATTTTTTAATACTCATTAGTGTTCCCTCCTTCTATTGAAACTTTGACTACATGCCTTCAAAGAATTCTATTTCGTCGGAATCCTCAGTTAAAGTAACTATTGCCTTTTTCCAACTAGGTCTTCTACCAACATGTACTCCCATTCTTTTTTCCTTACCTAATATATTCATAGTATTTACCTTTTCAACTTTTACGTTAAATATATTTTCCACAGCTCTTTTAATCTCCGATTTGTTGGCCTTTTTATCTACTTTAAAAGTATATTTTCCATAGGCCATATCGTTCATACTTTCCTCGGTTATTATAGGCTTAATGACTATATCGTGTGGATTACGCATTACCTATACACCTCCTCCACTTTTTTAACTGCATCTTTAGTTATTATAAAGGAGTCAAAATTTAATATATCATAAACATTTAAAGTATTTACATTAGTAGTTTGTACATTAGGAATATTCCTTGCAGACTTTACTACATTAATATCCTTTTCATCCATTACTATTAATGCTTTTTTACCTGCTTTAATATTGTCTAATATTTTAACCATTTCCTTTGTCTTTGGTTCTTGTAAGTTTAATTCTTCTAATACAATTATTTCTTCATTTAATACTTTAGAAGTTAGTGCAGATTTCATAGCAACTCTTCTAACTTTTTTAGGTACTTTATAGCTATAGTCTCTTGGCTTTGGAGCAAATACTACTCCACCACCTACCCAATGAGGTGCTCTAATACTACCTTGTCTTGCCCTACCTGTACCTTTTTGTCTCCAAGGTTTTCTGCCTCCACCTCTTACCTCAGCTCTAGTTTTTGCAGACTGTGTTCCTTGTCTTTTATTAGCTAATTGATTTTTAACTACTTCATAAACTGCGTGTTCGTTGACTTCTACATTAAATATTTCATCGTTTAAGTCCATTTCACCAACAGTTTCACCTAATATATTATAAACATTCACCTTAGGCATGCCATATCCTCCTTTCCTAGTAAATTATTTATTAATAACAGTTTCCTTAATTGTTAGTAATCCACCTTTTGGTCCTGGCACTGCACCTTTAATAAGTAATAGATTTCTGTCTAAATCCACTCTTACAACTTCAAGGTTTTGCACTGTTACTCTTTCATTTCCCATTCTTCCATAACCTTTATCACCTTTGTGTACTCTTCCTGGGGAAGAAGCTGCTGATCTAGCACCAGGTGTTCTATGGTGTCTGGAACCGTGAGATACTCTACCTCTAGAATGATTATGTCTTTTAATCATACCTTGAGTTCCCTTACCTTTAGATATACCTACTACATCTATTTTGTCTCCTTCTTCAAATACATCTACTTTGATTTCTTGACCTATTTCAAATTCATCTACATTTTCTACTCTAAATTCTTGAACTTGTCTTTTATATTCTACACCTGCTTTGTCAAAATGACCTTTTGTAGGCATATTAACTCTATGTTCTTTTTGGTCTTCAAATCCTATTTGAATTGCATTATATCCATCAGTTTCTACAGTTTTCTTTTGAATCACCTTTAGTGGTCCTGCTTCTACAACTGTTACTGGAATAACAACACCTTCTTCATTAAAAACTTGAGTCATTCCTACTTTTCTACCTAATATATTTTTCATTCTTACACCTCCTATAGTCCTACAGCGGATTGCTTCCGCAATCATTCTAAGATATTATAGTTTTATCTCAATATCAACGCCGGCTGGCAAATTTAATTTCATAAGAGCATCTACAGTTTTTTGATTTGGATTAAGAATATCAATTAATCTCTTATGGGTTCTTTGTTCAAATTGTTCCCTTGAATCTTTATGAACGTGAACTGCTCTCAATATAGTTATAATTTCTTTTTCTGTTGGCAATGGTACTGGACCTGATACATTTGCACCAGTTCTCTTTGCAGTTTCAACAATTTTTTGAGCTGATGAATCTAATAGTTCATGATCATAAGCCTTTAATCTAATTCTAATGTTTTGATCCTTTTTCTTTGACATTTAATTCCCTCCTTCTATCGCATGCTGTATTCTACATGCAACATGGAATTGCCGATACACCTATCCTGGTGTGTTATTATGTTTTTTTATATATGGCCTTAGCCATGACAACTCCTGTCGCCCAGTTTATAACTGAACATTCTCAACAAAAATTCCCCATTTTAAAAAATGGCAACCTTTTGTATCATCGCAATGTCTGAAATTAAACACTTATATATTTTATAATAGTTTGTTTAAAAACTCAAGCCTTTTTTTATGTTTTTTTGTTTTTTCTTACATTATTAAAAGAAGGGATGATCCCTTCTTTTAATATATTGTAATTTATGCTAAAACTTTAGTTACAACTCCAGATCCTACTGTTCTTCCACCTTCACGAATGGAGAATCTTAATCCTTCTTCTATAGCTATTGGTGTAATCAATTCTATAGTAAATTTAGCATTGTCTCCTGGCATTACCATTTCTACACCTTCGTCTAATTGAATATCTCCTGTAACGTCTGTGGTTCTAAAATAAAATTGTGGTCTATAGCCATTGAAAAATGGTGTATGTCTTCCACCTTCTTCTTTTGTTAATACATATACTTCTGATTCGAATTTTGTATGTGGTGTTATACTACCTGGTTTAGCTAGTACTTGACCTCTTTCTATTTCATCTCTTTGTACTCCACGTAGTAATGCTCCTATATTATCTCCAGCTTGAGCTTCGTCTAGAATCTTTCTAAACATTTCTACTCCTGTTACTACTACTGTTCTTGNTTCTTCTGCCATTCCTACTATTTCAACATTGTCTCCAGTTTTAACTACTCCTCTTTCTACTCTTCCTGTAGCAACTGTTCCTCTACCTGTTATAGAAAATACGTCTTCTACTGGCATTAAGAATGGTTTGTCTGTATCTCTTTCTGGTGCTGGTATATAGGCATCTACTTCTTTCATTAATTCTACTATTTTATCTCCCCATTCGCTGTCTGGTTCTTCTATAGCTTTTAATGCTGAGCCTACTACTATTGGAGTATTGTCTCCATCAAAATCATATTCGGATAATAATTCTCTTACTTCCATTTCTACTAGTTCGATTAATTCATCGTCATCTACCATATCTGCTTTGTTTAAGAATACTACAATTTTTGGTACTCCAACGTTTCTAGATAATAGTATATGTTCTCTTGTTTGTGGCATTGGACCATCAGCTGCGGATACTACTAGTATTGCACCGTCCATTTGGGCTGCACCTGTTATCATGTTTTTTACATAGTCAGCGTGACCTGGACAGTCAACGTGTGCATAGTGTCTTTCGTCTGTTTCATATTCTACGTGAGATGTGGATATTGTGATTCCTCTTTCTCTTTCNTCTGGTGCCTTGTCTATATTGTCATAACTCATTATTTCTCCTGAACCAAATCTTTGGTTTAGTACTGATGTAATNGCTGCTGTTAATGTTGTTTTACCATGGTCTACGTGACCTATGGTTCCTATATTTACGTGAGGTTTTGTTCTTTCAAATTTTGCTTTTCCCATTGTTTACTCCTCCTTAATTATATAAA
>JGI24708J26588_10003699_pt1 | contig 10926 bp, 11 predicted proteins | sample BioPla1DNA2_FD_26588 | JGI IMG/M metagenome (IMG submission 26588) | reverse complement strand
ATATATAACACCTATCTTTTTAGCATCATGTTCTTCTATAGCCCTTGCAACAATTAATCTTCCTTCAGTTACATAAATTGGTTGAACTGGGAAAAGACCTTGGCCTTTTTCTACAGTACTAGCATCTTCGTTATAAAGATCTGATATTCCTGCTGCAAAATATACTGTAGGAATTCCAGTTTCTTTTAATAAGTCTAATGTAGCCCCAATAGTTGGAGTTCCAAAATGTCCTACAATTGCAAATATCTTATCGTCATTTATTAATTGTTCTGTAAATGCCTTACCTTTCACTGGATCAAATTCGTCATCATAATGAACAAATTCTATTTTTCTACCATCAATGCCACCTGCATCATTAACTTGTTTAAAATATGCTTGTATACCTGCATTAAATGGAACTCCTACAGTGGCAAAAGCTCCTGATGTAGCTGCTACATTACCTACTTTTATAGTAGTATCAGTGACCCCTTGGGATACTACATCTTTACTGGAACAGCCTGTAATAGACATCAATAAAATGGCTAAAGCCATAAGAACTGAAAAAACTCTTTTTCTTTTCATAATTTAATCCCCCTTATTTTTCTTTTTTACTTCCTAAATAAGCCTCTACAAGTAAAGGATTATTTAATAATTCTTCTGATTTGCCTTCCATTCNTATTTTCCCCACTTCAAGTACATAGGCATAATCAGCAATCTTTAATGTTTGTAAAGCATTTTGTTCTACAATTAAAATTGTAGTACCATCTTTTCTAATTTCTTTAATTATTTCAAATATATCTTTTACTATTAAAGGTGCTAGACCTAAAGATGGTTCATCTAGTAACAATAGTCTAGGACTTCCCATAAGTGCCCTTCCTATGGATAACATCTGTTGCTCCCCACCTGATAAAGTAGAACTTATTTGGTTTTTTCTCTCCTTAAGAATGGGAAAATACCTATATACTCTATTAAAATTCTCTTGTATTTTCTTTTTATCCTTAATACAATAGGCCCCTGCTTTTAAATTTTCTTCTACAGTTAGACTTCCAAATAACATTCTTCCTTCTAAAGACTGTGCAATGCCTAGTGAAGCAATTTTATTTGCAGGCAATTTTGTAATATCTTTTCCAAAAAATTTTATATCCCCTTCCATGGCATCTAGTACCCCAGAAACTGTCCTTAGGGTAGTAGTTTTTCCCGCACCATTTGACCCAAGTAATGCAACTATTTGACCTTCTTCTACAGACATGCTTATCCCTTTAAGAGCTTCTATGCTTCCATAATTGACTTTTAAATTTTTTATTTCCAATGCTTTATGCATAGTCTTCCTCCTTTCCAAGATAAGCTATCTGTACTTTTTCATTATTTTGTATTTCTTCTGGTGTACCTATAGCTAAAAATTTTCCAAATGAAATAGCACATACCCTATCACATAAATCTGATACAAATTTCATATCATGTTCTACTAAAAGTATTGAACAATTATATCTATCTCTTATATCTCTTACCTTTTCTATTAATGCTATAGTTTCAGCTTCATTTAAACCTGCAGCAGGTTCGTCTAAAATTATAAGTTTAGGATTACACATTAGGGTACGGGCAAGTTCTATTCTCTTTAAAATTCCATAGGGTTGGCCTCCCACTAATTGATCTTTAATATCATAGAGATCCATGTATTTTAATATTTCTTCAGCCTTCTTTCTTAAAACTTCTTCCTCTTTTCTTGCCTTAGGAAGTCTTAATAATTGACTTAATACAGATGCTTTAAATTCTATATGAGAACCTATGAGTAAATTATCTATTACACTTAATTCCTTAATAAGCTCAATATTTTGAAAAGTTCTTACAAGACCTTTTGAAATAATCTCGTGGGTTTTTTGACCAACTAGATTTTCAATTTCTCCATTGTTTCCTTTGAATAAAACCTTTCCTTGATCAGGTTTGTAAAATTGTGTTATACAGTTAAAAACAGTAGTTTTTCCTGCACCATTTGGACCTATGAGTCCAAAGATTTCTTTTTCTTTAATTTCAAAGGATAGAGAGTCTACAGCCTTTAAACCTCCAAATGCTATGGATAAATCTTCAATTTTAAGCACTAAATCTTTGCTTTTTACTGTCTCATTACTCACTGTAACTCCCCTCCTCTTTTTGTAATTTTGTATTTTTCCTTTTAAATTTTTCCTTTACATGAATTAAACCTGTGGGATAAAATAGCACAACTAAAACTATTAAAACTCCATTAAATATATAAGCAAGCCCATCAAATTGTCCAATAATAGGGAGTCTTTTTAAAATCAAATCTGGAACTCCAAATACTACAAAAGAGCCTAATATGGTTCCTGGTATAGACCTTATACCACCTATTACTATAGCTGCTAAAATATTTAAAGAAAGTAATAGAGTCCATGTATCAGGATAAGTATATTTTACAAAGTGCATATATAATACTCCTCCTAAACCAGCATAGGCTACAGTTATAGCAAAGGAAAGAAGTCTATATTTATATATATTAATCCCCATGGCTTTAGCTGCTGATTCACTTCCCCTCATAGTTAAAAAAGCTCTACCAGTGTAACTATTTATTAAATTATAGGTTATTATCATAATAACTACTAAAATTGCTACAATGAGTATAAAGGTTCCATTTCTCCCAAGTTCTATAAAACCTAAAAGTGTAGGATAGTCTGCCTTTTTCCCAGAAAATCCATTTGTTACTACTTCAAATTCTACAAATACTTTTCTAAATATTTCTGATATAGCTAATGTAGCTATAGCTAAATAGAAACCCTCAATTCTTAAAGACACCAATCCAGTTAAAATTCCAACTAATATTGGTACTGCTATGGATATTAATAATGCCAATTCAAAAGGCAGGTTTAAATCTGCCGTTAGATAGGCTGAAAGATAGGTTCCAAGTCCCATGAATCCTGCAGTACCTAATGAAATTAAACCAGAATACCCTAAAAGAATGTTTAGGCCTAAGCCTACTATAGAATATATGAGAATACTAGCAATTGTAGTTAAATAAGAGTATTTTAGAGCTTTTAATTCTACTAGTATAGGAAGTACAGATAATATAATCCCAAATAGTATATAGCTTGAATAAGGCTTTTTGTTTTTATACCACATTACAAGTTTATTATCTTTTTTCTTCAATGTCCTTACCTCCTACACTTTCTTGACCATCTTTTTACCAAATAAACCATTTGGTTTAAACAAAATCACTACTAATATTAAAATATAAAGTATGGGATCACTCCATATAGAAGATATATAGTAGGATATAAAATTGCTTGCAAAACCTATTATATATGCTGCAATTACTGGCCCATGAAATGTTTGAAATCCACCTAAAACACAGGATAAAAAGGCAATAATCTGCACCCCATCCATCATGGATATACTAACACTAGTACTTGGTGCTAACATTAACGCTGATAAAGTACCTAAAGCTGCAGCAATAGCCCAAGATGTCATGGTTACTATAGAAGTAGGTATACCCATCATCCTTGCAACTACTTCATTTGAAGCAGTTGCTCTTATGGAGAGACCCCACTTGCTCCTTTGTAGCATATAAAACAGAAAGGATACCAATATTATTACTACCACAATATTTAAAATTGCATTGTATGAAATTGTTGCCCCTAGAATTGTAAGACTACCATATATGAATCTTGGAAATTGAATAGGATCTGTTCCAAATAACATTGGTGCAAGTCCTAAGAATATCATTAACAATCCAAGGGTAATTATTTGTTTAGATACTGGATCCATATTTTGTGTTTTAGATATAACTATTCTATCTACCAACACTCCTACTACAAATGCACTTAGCATTCCCAAAATGGCCACTATATAAACAGGTAGATTAGTACCTATGAGTATATAGGTAGCCACAAAAGCATTAAACATACTTATAGCCCCTTGTGCATAGTTTGTAGTATTTGAAGTTCTAAAAATTAATATTATTCCCAAGGCTGCTAGGGCATAAATACCTCCAGTTTCCAAGCTGTTTAGGAATATTTGTATAAATATACTCATTAATCCCGACTTCCCTCCTTATTAAAATATTATAAATTCCCATAATAGAACCTAAACAGGTTCTATTATGGGTTAGTTTAAATTTATATTAACTGGTATCCTGTTTCCGTTAAGTATTTCTTCAATTTCTAAGATAACATTTTCTTTACTAGTATAATAAACCTTGTTCTCTTCATCTAATCTAATATGGATTTTGCCGTTTTTTATAAAAGTCTTATTAGTTAATGTAATTTCTTGAATGTCCTTATAATAAATGCTTTCTATTTCTCTATCCTCAAAACTATTGTAGATATCCTTTAAATCCATATTGAGAAGTTCTTGCCTTTTACTATAAGCTACATCTGCTCTAGCAATCCAAGATCTAAATGTTTCTCCAGAATTTATTATGAGAATTCTTTCATCTGTAAATACTATTTCATAAAATTTTTTAAAAAAATCATTCATTTGAAAATATTCTGTTAAACATCCTAATATTTTTTCATCCATATAGCTTCCCCGCCTATGCATCTAATAAGGCTTCCATTTCTCTATCTAATTGTTGTTCCTTAGTCATATAGGAAACTCCAATATAAACTATTATGGAGACTGCTAAAGACAATGTTCCATTATATATACCTTTACTTGCAATATTATTTACATAGAAAGGCAATTGTAAAGTTTTTGCTACTTCTAATCCAACATTTAGCACAAGTCCTACAATTATAGACCATAGTGCTCCTTCTTTTGTTCCCCTTTTCCAATTAAATCCGATGCCTACCGCAGGTGCCAATGCTGCTGCAAAAGTTCCCCATCCGAAAGCGCCAAGTAAAGCAATTCCTTGGGAACCTAGTGTTAATGCCAAAATTACTGCTATTATGGAAAGAATTACTACTGCTATTCTTCCATAAACTAATTCCTCTTTAGAATCTAATTCCTTCCCAAAAGCAAAAGGTAAATCTCTTACAATTGCAGCTGATGCTATATTTATAAATGAATCCGCTGTTGACATAATTGCAGATGCTATACCTGCATAAACTAATCCAGCTATGATTTTTGGTGTATAATTATTTAAAAATACCACTATAGTATTGTCTGCTGAATTAGCTAATAATTCCATTGACTCCGCTGATAATTGACCTGATAAAGATAGGTATTTTACCACTAATCCTACTCCAAACCATAGTAGCCCTGCTACCATTCCACCTATTGCCGCCAATGTTGGCCCCCATTTTAATTTATTAGTGTCTCTTACCATAAAGAATTTATGAACTATATGAGGCTGTCCTACAATTCCTATACTTAATAAAAAGAACCAACTCATTGCAGTAATTGGAGATGCCAATCCCCAAGGGCCTACAAAATTTGCCCCAGTTCCATCTGCCATAGTATTAGCTATGGTAGTAGTCATATTAACTGTGCCCCCACCTACATTTAAGGATGCAAAAAATATAAATATGGAGGCTATAATCATAATAGTTCCTTGAAACACATCAGTATATACCCCTGCCAACATTCCGCCTGCTGCAGAATAAACTAGAACAATTAACATACCAATAATTACTGCCCATTCATGTTTAATATTAAATATAGGTGATAAAATAAATGCAAAGCTAGTGATTTGATTTGCTAAATATAAAACTAAACCTACTAATAAAGCAGCTGCAGAAATACCGCTTACTACCTTTGAATTATATCTTTCATAAATAGTATCTGACACAGTCATACAGCCCTTTGCATCTGTTAAAAGTCGCATTCTTTTGCCTAAAATAATCCAAGCCATTAAAAAGGATACTGAGGTTGGAAAAGTCATCCAAAGTGAACCTTGACCAATGTTATAATATAATCCTGGTCCACCAACAAAGACCCAACCTGATATTGCAGCAGAAAAAGATGCCATTGCAAGTGCATAAAGTCCTAATTTCTTACCTGCTATAAAAAAGTCCTCACTGCTTTCCGTTTGTTTCATAGCTAAATATCCAATATACAAAACAACTAGCATATATAAACCCATTACTATTCTAATAGTTGACATATATACCCCCCTAACTTTTTACATTTTCTATTTCTATTAAATCTTCCATTTTTACATCTGTAGCCTTTGAAAATTCTTCTAAATCATCCATGGTAATATAATCTTTTTCAAAACGTATACTATAAGCCACTGTTCCAATTAAAAATGGTAAGAACCATGTTACATACATCATAATTGCTGTTCCCAGTGGTAGTCCGCCAAAAAACCTCCCAAAATTAGCATGATCCATTCTTTCCATTGCTATAAAGCCTATAAGCCAAACTATCAATACTCCCAATAGGGAATATTTGGCTCCGCCTCTTACTTCTCCGTTTTTTAATGCACCTAACCACATCCATGAAAACATCAATATTGGAAATGCTATAGCAAATAATAATGAATTTTCAACAAGCTGACCTATTAATAATAATATTGCAGACACTAGTAGTAATAAAACAGTTTTATCATTTTTATTCACTAAAATACCCCCTTAATAATTTATTATTTAAATTAATTTATATGGTAAAAAACTAAAACCACCTCCTTTAAAATAAATTTTTAATACTTTTCTACAATCTCATTCCACCATTTACACTAAGTGTATGACCTGTTACATATGAGGACTCATCTGAAGCTAAAAATAGTGCTGCATTTGCAATTTCTTCTGGTTGTCCTAATCTACCTAACATGGTTTGAGCTGCAAATTTGTCTAGTAAATCCTGAGGAACTGTTTTTAAAATATCAGTCATGGTATATCCTGGTGCAATGGCATTAACTCTAACATTGCCACCTTTTAGTGCAAATTCCTTTGCCCAAGTCTTAGTTAATCCTAAAACTCCTGCTTTTGTAGCTGCATAATTTGCTTGGCCTATATTACCAAATTCTCCTACAACGGAGGAAATATTTATAATAGAACCGCCACCTTGAGATTGCATATATGGGCCTACATGTCTAGTTAGATTAAATACCCCTTTAAGATTTACATCTATAACTAAATCCCATTGTTCTTCAGTCATTTTTCTTGTCATAGCATCCCTAGTTATTCCAGCATTATTTACCAGTACATCAATTCTTCCATATTTATCTACTACATAGTCAAAAAATTCTTTACAAGCTTCTCCATTTGCTATGTCCAATTTATACCACTCTACATTTGGGTTTTCNTAGGTNAGCTCTCCCACATCTACAGCTATAACCTTTGCCCCTTCTCTTGTAAATACTTCAGCCATTGCCTTTCCTAATCCCCTTGCTCCACCTGTAACTATAGCAACTTTATTTTCTAATCTCATTTACCTCATCCTCCTAAATTTATTTAATCTAATTAAGAATAAAATTACTTATTTTTTCCACTACTAAGTCTTCATTATCATAATGTATTGCATGACCTGCATTAGGAATTATTTCTAGTATAGCGTTTTCCCCAATTTGACCTTTAGTGAATTCTTGCATAGGTACAGGGCACAAAATATCCTTATCTCCTGCAAGTAATAATACAGGAATGTCTATTTTATCTATTTCCCCTGTTCCATCTAATACTCCATTATTAATATGGGAAATATTAAAAGTTTGGGCTCCCCAAGCAGCGCCTTTTAAATTTTTAGTTTTTAAAGAATCTTCAACAAAAATCTTATATTCTTCCTCTTCAGGTTTATTTACATTAAATACAGTTAAATCCATAAGGCTTTTCATTAATTCTTTATTATTGGTTTCTAATGCATTCATCATTGGCATAAATTGAATTTTATCTTGATAAAGTTCTTCTTTATTATCATAATATACATCTAGGAACTCTCCATTTGGTCCCTTCTTTGGATAGGGATAACCTGATGGAGGAATGGAAGCAAAGAGAATCATCTTCTTTGCATAACCTGGATTATCCACTACAAACTGTTGAATAATTCCTCCACCCATAGACCAACCTAATATTGTAAAATCTTTTAATTCTAATTCATCACAAAATAGTCTTATATCTTCTGCCCAATCTTTAAAAGATTCCACTTCACGATTATAAGAGGATTCTCCAGCACCTCTTAAATCTAATGCAATTACCCTAAAATTTTCTGATAGCCTTTCCAATAAATTTCCCCAATGTTTTGAAGATACAAGATTTCCATGGACCAAAACTAAAGTTTCTTTTCCATTTCCACCTATTCTAAAAGCTATTTCTTCTCTATTAGGAAGTACTACTTTTTTAAGCATATTTTACCTCCTTTCATTACCAGAGCATTAATTCATCTGCTTTTTTCTTAAGCTCCCCTCTAAAATCAGGATGAGCTATGGCTATTAAATTTTTAACCCTTTGTCTCATTTCCCTTCCCCTTAAATGGGCTACTCCATATTCTGTAACTACATAATCTACATCATTTCTTGATAAGGATACTGGTGAACCTTCTGTAAGTAATGGAACTATAGTAGATATAGTATCTTTTTTAGCTGTAGAATACATTGCTATTATGGATTTCCCACCTGGACTCATTTGAGCACCTATTGCTGTATCTGCTTGTCCCCCAGTTCCACTATATTGTTTATGTCCTAATGCTTCTGAACACACTTGTCCTGATAAATCTACCTGTAGGGAAGTATTAATAGATACCATTTTATAATTTTGTCCCACTATAGATGGATGATTAGTATAAGATCCCCTGTGTAATTCAATTCCTGGATTATCATCTATAAAGTCATACAATTTTTTTGAACCTAAAGCAAAAGTAGTTATTGCCTTTCCTTTGTGTATGGTTTTCTTTTTATTTGTAATAACTCCTGCTTCATATAAATCCACCATGCCATCTGTAAACATTTCTGTATGAATCCCTAAATCTTTTTTATTTATTAAAGATTTAGCTACTGCATTGGGAATTCCACCTATACCTAATTGTATTGTGGAACCATCATCTATTAATTCTGATATATAGCCACCTATAATCATATCTTTTTCATTAGGTTCTATAACTGGTAATTCTGGCACTGGTCTATTACTTTCATAGAAATAGTCCACATCATTTATATGGACAAAGGTATCCCCATAGGTTCTAGGATAATTTTCATTAACTTCAAATATAACTATATCTGCTGCCTCTAAAAATTCTCTTTCATATGTTAAGGATAAAGATAGTGAAAAATATCCATGTTTATCCATAGGAGATACTGTAGTCATAAATATATTTGGCTTTCTATAGCTTAATCTATCTCCTGCTGCTAAATGTAAATGATTTGGTATAAAAGATGCTGTTTTATAAGGATGTGCTTTTCTAGTTAATGGTGTATAAAACCAAGCTAAATTTGTAAAATGTCCATACATCTCAGGGTTTTTGGTAAATTCATAATTTCCCATATTTAAACAAGTTAAAACATTAACATTTTCTACATTATCTTTCACTTCATGAAGTCTATTTAAAAAATCCATTGGTTCTGCAGATGCTAAACCTACTACAATATCGTAATTAGACTTTACCATATTAAGTGCATCGTCTACGGTTATTTTTTTATTATTATATTCATTTTTCCAGCTCATATTATACCTCCTAGTCTTCAACTTTTCCCCACTTTATAACATTTGCTGCCCAGGCATAGCCAATACCTGCTCCAACAGTTGCCACAATATCTCCATCTTTAATTTTCCCCTCATCTAAGGCTAATTTTAAAGATAGTATTTGGTCAATTTGTCCCATATGACCATAATCTCTTAGATAAATTGATTTAGATTCATCTAGGCCTAATTCATCTAAAATATATTTATGTGCTGAATATTTAAAATGTAGTATAGCTAAATAATCTAAGTCTTCCTGTGTGTATCCACTTTTTTCTAATGCATCCCTTATTACAAATAAGAAATTTGGTGTGGATTTTTCATTTAATCTAGACTTCATTCCTTCTACATCAAATACATCTAAGGTTTTTGAAGCTAAATGAACATTTTCCTCTGTTATAGGATTTACAGTACCTCCATATCTAACTGCTACATCTCTTGCAAAGGAACCATCAGTCATGATACTAGTTTCTAAAAGTTGGTTTCTTCCATAGTTTTTCTTAAGTAAAATTGCCCCACCACCAGCTGATAAATTAAACATAAAACTTACTCTAGAATTGGTGAAATCAATATGGTCTCCATTTCTATATCCACCACAAATAAGAACAGTATTTATATCTTCATTTGCTAACATCATATCCTTAGCTACTTTCATAGCTGTTATATTGGTACAACATCTTTGTTGCAAATCAAAAGCAAATGCATTGTAAGCGCCTATTTTTTCCTGAATATAAATAGCTGATGTAGTTAGTGGATATTCCTTCCACTCTTCTCCAATTGAAATTATCATATCAATAGACATAGGATCTATATTATGTGTATCAATTAAATCTTTAGCAGCCCTATAACCCATCTCCTCAGTTCCATCATTTGGCCCAGGTATAGGTTTCTTATTAATTCCTAACTTTTCTATTACTGCTTCCTCTGCCCACTCACCTTTAGTGGCTTCACTTATTTCTTTAGCAGTCATATAATTATCTGGTATATAAATACCTAGTCCTGCTATTCCTACATGGTCTTTCATTTTTATTCCTCCTTAAATTATTTTCACTATAAATATAATGCAATCTTTATGCCAAGTTTTAAAAAAGCTTAAACCCCTATATTTAAACATAAAAATAAAGGATAACAAGATAAAGTTATCCTTTATTCGTAACATTATTATACAATTGTCTATTTTTATTACATATAGTCCTCGTCTTCAATATTGTATTCTTCCATTTTTCTATATAAAGTGGCCCTTTGAATATTAAGTTTTTCTGCAGCNTTAGTTTTATTGCCCTTAGCTTCCCTTAATATTTCTATTATTAAATCCTTTTCTACNGTTTCTACAATTCTTCTAAGTCCTACTTGGCCTTTTCTATAATCTTTTTCTATGGAATCTCTAAAT
>JGI24708J26588_10003698_pt1 | contig 10926 bp, 9 predicted proteins | sample BioPla1DNA2_FD_26588 | JGI IMG/M metagenome (IMG submission 26588) | reverse complement strand
TGAAGGAATTAGACGATGGGAACTTAAAAATTAGAAATAAATATATTATAATTAAACGCCAGGGCCTGGCCCTGGCGTTTGGTTCCTAACTACCCTAATACTTCTTTCAATTTCTCAATAAATATTCTATTTTGTTCCATAGTTCCTATGGATACTCTAATCCAAGTGCCTCCCATAGGTCTAATAATTACACCTCTTTTTTGTAGTTCTACAAATATTTCTTCTGCATCTCTTTCCACATTAACATAGATATGATTGGTTTCAGATTCTGGAAATTCAAATCCTAGTTTTTCAAATTCATTATATAAGTAATTTTTGCCTTCTAAGTTTACATTATAAATTTCTTTAATAAAGTCCTGATCTTCTAAAGCTGCAATGGCGGCTATTTGTGCCAAAGAGTTTACATTAAAGGGCCCTCTTACTTTATTTATATTTTCAATTATATCTGGGGTACCAACTGTATAGGCTACTCTTATTCCAGCTAGGCCATAGGCCTTGGAAAAGGTTCTCATAACCAGTATATTTGGGTATTTTTCTACGAACTTAATACTATCCATGGGATAATCATCTCTTGTAACAAATTCTCTATAGGCTTCATCATAGGCAATAAGTACATTTTCTGGCACCTTGTCAAAGAACTTAACTAATTCAGCTTCTGTAACCATGGTACCTGTTGGATTATTTGGATTGCAAATCCAGATTAATTTAGTTTTATCTGTAATTTTTTCTAAAATGCCTTCTAAATCAAAAGTGAAATCTTTTAGTGGTACAATTACTGGGGTGCCTCCCATCATCTTTGTTGTGGCTATATATCTTGGGAAAGTAATATCTGCCATAATAACCTCATCTCCAGGAGAGATATAGGTTTTAGAAATTAAATCTATCATTTCATCTGAACCACTAGGAATAAGGATTTTATCTGTAGATACGTTTAATTTTTCCGAAAGGGCTTCTTTTAATGCTGTAGCATTTCCATCAGGGTATATGGCTAGATTATCTAAAGAATTAATTAATACTTCTTTTACTTTTTTGGAATAGCCAAGGGGGTTTTCGTTAGAGGCAAGTTTTATTACCCTATCTAGTCCATATTCCCTTTTTACATCCTCAATAGGCTTTCCAGGTTTATAAGGTTTTAATCCCTCAATTTCCTGCCTATAATTAATTGACATTTCATCAGCTCCTTTTATTTTAATCCTTTATTATTAGTATAACATGAATATTTTTACTATCAATAAAAAATACTATGATAAATAAGGATTTCATGATATAATCTATAAGGATAGTTATAAGATTTTTCAAAACTTTGTTGCTTTACTTGTTGTTTTAAGCTTTAAAAGATTTATTTAAAATCTTTAAAATAACAAAAATGCTGGTTAAGGGGGAAAGTGTTAATGAAAGTATATCAAACGGACAAAATTAGGAATCTAGCACTAATAGGACACAGTGGTAGTGGTAAAACAACTTTAACAGAAGCCATATTATATGTAACAGGAGTGACTAAAAGACAAGGTAAGGTAGAAGATGGCAATACTTTATCAGATTTCGATAAGGAAGAAATAGCAAGAAAGGTGTCTATTGGAACAGCTGTAATTCCAGCAGAATTAGAGGATACTAAATTTAACTTTTTAGATACTCCTGGATATTTTGACTTTGCAGGAGAAATGTATGGTGCATTAGAAGCAGCTGAGGGAGCTATATTATTAATAGACGCATCCTCAGGTGTGGAAGTTGGAACAGAAAAGTCTTGGAAATATGTAGAAAACAATAATATTCCAAGATTAATTTTCTTAAATAAAATGGATAAAGAAAATGTTAATTTTGAAAAGGTTTTAAATGACATTAAAGGCCATTTTGGTGACAAAGTAGTACCTTTTACATTACCTATTGGAGAAGCAGAAAACTTTAAAGGCTTAGTATCTGTAATTGATGAAGTAGCTTATGAATACAATGGAAAAGATGCTAAAGAAGTAGATATACCAGAAGAATTAAAAGGTGAAATTGAATCTATTAATGAGGCTTTAATGGAAAAAGTGGCAGAAACTACTGAAGAATTAATGGAAAAATATTTTGAAGGAGAAGCATTTACCATAGAAGAAATTCGACAAGGTCTTAAACTTTCAGTAATGAATGGGGATTTAGTTCCACTAATTGTAGGTTCAGCAGAAGAAGCCATGGGAGTTGATTTTCTATTAAATGTGGCTAAAAACTATATGCCTAATCCAACTGAAGTGGGAGATAACAAAGGCTATAAAGGCGAGGAAGAAGTAATTAGAAAAGTTGATGTAAATGAGCCATTCTCAGCTATAGTGTTTAAAACCATAGTTGACCCATTTGTTGGAAAACTATCCTTATTTAAAGTAAAATCAGGTAAGATTACAAAAGATAGTGAAATATACAATGTATCTAAGGATAAAACAGAAAAACTAGGAGGTCTTTTTGTACTAAGGGGCAAAAACCAAATTGAAGTATCTGAAGTAGTAGCAGGAGATATTGGTGCCACCTCTAAATTATCAGTAACTCAAACAGGCGATAGTATATGTAGCAAATCTGATCCAACCCTATATGATAGAATAGAATACCCTCAACCAACACTATTTTTAGCTGTAGAGCCAAAATCTAAAGGTGATGAAGAAAAAATTGGTACCTCTTTACAAAGACTAACAGAAGAAGATCCAACCTTTGTTGTAGAAAGAAATGCAGAAACTAAACAACTATTAATTGGTGGCCAAGGCAATATGCAATTAGCAGTTATAATAGATAAATTAAAAAATACCTTTGGTGTAGAAGTTAATTTAATTAGTCCAAAGGTAGCCTATAGAGAAACTATTAAGGGTAAATCAGATGTTCAAGGTAGACACAAGAAACAATCTGGTGGAGCTGGTCAATATGGGGATGTTCATATTAGATTTGAACCTTGTGATGAAGAATTTGTATTTGAAGAAGAAGTATTTGGTGGAGCAGTACCTAAGAATTATTTTCCAGCTGTAGAAAAAGGCTTAGTAGAATCCTTAGAAGAAGGGGTGCTAGCAGGGTATCCTGTTGTAAATATTAAGGCTACATTATATGATGGTTCTTACCATCCAGTAGATTCTAATGAAATGGCATTTAAAATTGCGGCATCCTTAGCTTTTAAAAAGGGTATAGAAGCAGCTAACCCTATATTACTTGAGCCAATAATGAAAGTAGAAGTATTGGTTCCTGAAGATTATATGGGGGATGTAATGGGAGATATGAATAAACGTAGAGGTAGAATCCTTGGTATGGAGCCTCAAGCAGATGGTTCCCAATTAGTTATAGCAGAAGCACCTCAAGCAGAATTGTTTGAATATGCTATAGACTTAAGGTCTATGACTCAAGCTAGAGGAAGTTTCACCATGGAATTTTTAAGATATGATGAAGTGCCAGGAAATATTGCTGAAAAAATCATAGAAGAAGCAAAGGCTGAAAAAGAATAATAAGGAATAATAAAAAGGGTTTCCATTTTGGAAACCCTTTTAAATACCCCTTGAAAATTTTATTATTTTAATGCATAATATAATAAAGAACAAAGATAGTCAAAGTCAAAGGAGTGTTAAAATGCCAGGGATGAGTAATATTATAGAAAGATTTATTAAGGAAATGTTAGAAGAGGCTGAAGATGGAATAATAGAAATAGGTAGAAATGATTTAGCAGATCAATTTGGATGTGCCCCTTCTCAAATAAATTATGTACTAACTACTAGATTTACTCCTTATAAAGGTTATTATATTGAGAGTAAAAGAGGTGGCGGTGGGTATATAAAGATAATGAAGGTAGGAATAAATGAAGATAAATATATGGAAGAATTAATTTTAAATACAATAGGAGATTCTATTACTAAGAATAAAGCTTTTCATATTATTGAAGGTTTAGTAGAAGAAGAAATAATCTCCACAAGAGAAGGTTATTTAATGAAAGCAAGTATTGAAGATACAGCCTTAAGAAATGTAACATCAGGTAGAAATCATCTACGGGCTGATATATTGAAAAACATGCTTCTTATAGTTATGAGATAAAGAGGAGGCGATAATTGTGTTGTGCCAATCATGTAATAATAATCAAGCAACAGTCCATTATACCAAAATTATTAATGGGAAAGTTTCAGAGCTACATCTTTGTGAAGAATGTGCAAGAGAAAAAAACGAATTTGAATTTGACACTGCTTTTTCCTTTCACAAACTATTAACTGGTTTAATTGACAATATACAAAGTGAAACAATGGAAAAAGACCTTCAGGATATAGTATGTAGTTTTTGTGGTAGTTCCTATTCTAAATTTAAACAAACAGGGAAATTTGGATGTCCAGAATGTTATAATAGTTTTAAATCAAAATTATCTCCACTATTTAAAGGCATACATGGGCATAATGAACATATTGGTAAAGTTCCTGAAAGAGGCAATCAAGCTGTAGTTAAGAAAAGAGAAATTACTAAACTTAGAGAAGAATTAGAAGAATTAGTTGCCATAGAGGCCTTTGAAAAAGCAGCTGTTGTAAGGGATAAAATAAATGCATTAGAAAAGGAATTAGAGGAGAAGAGAGGGGATAATTAATGGGAAAATGGTATGAAGGCACTGGTCCAGAAGAAGATGTAGTAATTAGTAGTAGAATAAGAATAGCAAGAAATGTACAAGACTATAGATTTCCCCAAGAAATGGGTATAGAGGAATCTGAAAATCTTACTCAGGAAGTATTAAATGGGGTAAAAAACATACCTAATAATGATAATTATAAATTTATTAGAATTGGGAACCTATCTCCTGTAGAGAGAATGGTTTATATAGAAGAGCATTTAATTAGTCCTGGCTTAGTTCAAAATATAGATAAGGGAAGTTTTCTATTAAGAGAAGATGAAAATATAAGTATAATGATAAATGAAGAGGACCATATAAGAATTCAGGTTTTACTACCAGGGCTAAATTTAGAAAAGGGATGGCAATTTTGTGATGAAATAGATGATTATTTAGAAAATAGTATAGACTACGCTTTTCATGAAGACTTTGGATATTTAACAGCTTGTCCTACTAATGTAGGCACAGGTCTTAGGGCCTCAGCCATGGTTCACATACCCTCTTTAACCATGACAGGCCATATAAATAGTTTAGTTCAAGGGCTAAATAAAATAGGTCTTACAGTTAGAGGTATATATGGGGAAGGTACTGAGGCTGTGGGAAATCTATATCAAATATCCAATCAAACCACCTTAGGTGAAAAGGAAGAAAGAATAATTGAAAAATTAAAAAGTGTAATATACCAAATTATAGAAAGAGAAAGGGATATTAGAAATAGTTTACTATCTAAAAAAAGAATAGAAATAGAAGATATGATAATGAGATCTTTGGGTATTTTAAAATACTCAAGGAAAATATCATCAAAAGAAGCTATGAAACATTTATCTAATGTAAGATTAGGCATGGAAATGGGTATAATTAAAGATATGGATTTTAAGAGTATTTCTAAATTAATGATAGATGTACAACCAGCAGGTATTCAAAAAAACAAAGAACAAAATATGAGCAAAGCTGAAAGAGATATAGAAAGGGCAATATTAATAAGAAAAAGCATATAGATTAGGAGGGATAATATGGCAATGTTTGGAAGATTTACAGAAAAGGCACAAAAAGCCATACTATTAGCCCAAGAAGAGGCAAAAAGATTACGTCATAATTATGTTGGCACTGAACATATATTATTAGGTTTACTAGCTGTAACTGAAGGTGTTGCAGCACAATCATTAAATAATATGGGAGTAAATTTGGAAAATGCTAGAAATGAAGTTATTAAACTTGTAGGACAAGGAGATTATGAAGCAGATATTATGGGCTTTACTCCAAGAACTAAAAGATTGTTTGAATTAAGTTTTTTAGAGGCGAGAAATTTAGGGCATAATTATGTTGGAACTGAGCATATATTATTAGGCTTATTAGAAGAATCTGAAGGTGTAGCTGTTTTAGTATTAAAAAAATTAGGGGTAGATATACAAAAATTAGAGGAAAATATATTAGATATGTTAGCTGACAATCAATATAAGGGGACATCAACCCAAGAAGGGGGAAGTAAAGCTACTCCAAACCTAGACAAATATAGTATAGATTTAACTAAAGCAGCTATTGATGGAAAAATTGACCCTGTTATTGGCAGAGCTAAGGAGATTGAAAGGGTTATTCAAATATTAAGTAGAAGGACTAAAAATAATCCTGTGTTAATTGGAGAACCTGGCGTTGGGAAAACTGCCATAGCTGAAGGTTTAGCACAAAAAATAGTAGAAGGAGAAGTACCTGAAATTATAAAGGATAAAAGAGTAGTAACCTTAGACTTACCTGGTATGTTAGCAGGGGCAAAATATAGGGGAGAATTTGAAGAAAGATTAAAGGCAGTAATGAATGAATTACATGAAGATGGAAGTATAATATTGTTTATAGATGAACTTCACACTATAATTGGAGCAGGAGCCGCTGAAGGAGCTATAGATGCATCAAATATTTTAAAACCAGTACTAGCAAGGGGAGACCTTCAAGTAATAGGTGCTACTACCATAGATGAATACAGAAAACATATAGAGAAGGACTCTGCATTAGAAAGAAGATTCCAACCTATTATGGTAGAAGAACCTACAGTAGAAGATACTATTAAAATTTTAGAAGGCTTAAGAGATAGGTATGAAGCTCATCATAGAGTAGAAATTTCTGATGAAGCTATAAAAGCTGCTGCTGAACTATCTAGTAGATATATTACTGACAGGTTTCTACCTGATAAAGCCATAGATTTAATAGACGAGGCAGGTTCTATGATTAGAATTCAATCCTATGTAGCTCCAGATGGACTAAAGGATTTGGAAGAGAAACTAGAAGAATTATCCCAAGAAAAAGAAGAAGCAGTTAATACTCAAAACTATGAAAAGGCAGCTAAAATTCGAGATTTAGAAAAGAAAATTAAAGAAGAATTAGAAGAAGAAAAGTCTAATTGGGAAAAGGAAAAACAAAGGTCTAATATGGTATTAGGCTATGACGATATAGCTAAAGTAGTATCTAATTGGACTGGAATTCCAGTATCTAAAATGACCACAGAAGAAAGTGAACGATTATTAAATTTAGAAGAAATTCTTCATGAAAAGGTAATAGGACAAAATCAAGCAGTAGAAGCTGTGTCTAATGCAGTAAGACGAGCAAGAGTAGGCTTAAAAGATCCTCAAAAGCCTGTGGGAACCTTTATCTTTGTAGGACCTACAGGAGTAGGTAAAACTTATTTAGCCAAGGCTTTGGCTGAAACCCTATTTGGTGATGAGGAAGCTATGATTAGAATCGATATGAGTGAATATATGGAAAAACACTCTGTTTCTAGACTTGTAGGCTCTCCTCCAGGATATATAGGTCATGATGAAGGAGGACAGCTAACAGAAGCAGTTAGAAGAAAGCCTTATTCAGTGGTACTATTTGACGAGGTGGAAAAAGCCCATCCTGATGTATTTAATATATTACTTCAAATATTAGATGATGGTAGACTAACAGATTCTAAAGGAAGAACTGTAGATTTTAAGAATACAGTAATTGTTATGACCTCTAATGTAGGAGCCACATCTCTTAGAAAACAAAATGTATTAGGTTTTTCAGCAGTAGGAAATGAAGAAAAAGAAGAATATGAAAAAATGAAGGAAACTATAATGGAAGAATTAAGAAAAACTTTTAGGCCTGAATTTTTAAATAGAATTGACGAAGTAATTGTATTCCACTCTTTAATGGAGGAGCAGGTAAAGGAAATAGTGGAAATTATGGTAAAAGATTTAGAAAAGCGAATGAGAAAACTAAATATAAATATTAGAGTAACCAATGATACTATTGACTATATAAGTAATAAAGGATTTGACCCTGTATATGGGGCTAGACCATTGGAAAGAACTATTACTAAAATGATAGAAGACCAATTAGCAGAAGAAATCCTAAAAGGTTCAGTTTCAAAAAACGACAATATTGTAATAGATTTTAAAGAAGATAAATTAGTATTTGAAAAAGAGCCTATAGCTTAAGCTATAGGCTTATACATATAAATTGGGAGGCTCATTATGAAAAAAGTAAAAACTATCTATAGATGCTCTAATTGTGGATATGAAAGCATTAAGTGGATGGGTAGATGTTCAGAGTGTGGAGCTTGGAATAGCCTAAAAGAAGAAATCTTATCTCCTAAGACAAAGGGAAGTAAAACTAAACAATATATTGGGGATAGGCCAAGTCCTGTGCAATTATCTACAATAGATGTAGATGAAGGTATAAGGATAAAAACTAGTATAGAAGAATTTAATAGGGTTTTAGGGGGAGGAATAGTAAGAGATTCTGTTACTATTCTTACTGCCCGTCCTGGTGCTGGAAAGTCTACATTATTATTGGAAATTTCCAATGATATAGCAAAGAAAAATTATAAAGTGCTATATGCCTCAGGAGAAGAAAGTGAAACTCAAATTAGAAATAGAGCCAATAGAATTATAGATGAAATTCCAGAAGATATATGGATATTATCTGATACTAGTATGGACAATGTTTTGAAATCTATTGAAGAAATAGATCCTGATTTAATTATAATAGATAGTATTCAAACTTTTACCTTGGCAGAATTTGATTCTAGAGCAGGCTCCCCTATACAAACTATAGAAACTGCCAGTGCATTAGTAGATATAGCTAAAAATAAAAATAGGCCTAGGGCAGTAATTATGGTAGGTCATATGACTAAGGCTAATGAAATGGCAGGACTTAGAACCTTAGAACATTTAGTAGATACAGTTTTATACTTAGAAGGGGAATCAGAAGAAGAACTAAGAACTTTAATGGCTACTAAAAATAGATTTGGTAGAACAGGAGAAATAGGTTTATTTTCTATGGGAGAGGAGGGAATGATTCCCATAGACAATCCTTCAGAATACTTTATAACTAGAAGGGACAAGGATACAAATGCAGAAGGTACTGCTTTATCAGTAATAAAGGAGGGTTCTAGACTTATTGTAGTAGAAATAGAATCTTTAGTTTCCCACTCCTTTACTCCTTTTCCATCTAGAATTGGAGAATGTTTAAGAAGAGATCAACTAAACACCTTAATATCTATTTTAGAGCAAAGAGGAAATATGCCCCTATATGATAAAAATGTAGTTATTAAAACTACTGGAGGCTTAAAACTAAGTGAGCAAGCAGTAAATTTAGCTATTATTATGAGCATAGTATCCTCTGTATTAAATAAACCAATTCCCAATGATATAGTATTCATTGCAGAAGTAGGTTTAACAGGAGAATTAAAAAAAGTCCCAGCCTTGGAATCTAGAATTAAAGAATTAGATAGAATGGGTTTTAAAAAAGTGTATATTCCCAAAGGAGCATTAAAACTAGAGGAAAAATTTAAAACTATAGAAGTAATTGAACTAAGAACTTTAGTGGAAGTTATGAATGATGTTTTTCCCTATTAATATTAATGAAAAGTATAAGCTAAGGATATATCCTTAGCTATTTATTTAAGGCTAAAAAGACCTAAAGTTTTAATATTGCTATATTCTTTATATAATGCCTCAGATATATTAACATCTAAAGCATTGGATAGTGCAGCTAAATAGAATAAATAGGCACCTATTTCTTCTAGAAGTATTTCCCTACAACCAGGACATAGGGATCCTGAGATATGTGATTCCATACTGTTTTTCATCTCTTCTAAAGAGTTTTTATTGAAATCCTGCTTACTAGNATTAATTTCAATACAACCACAAGAAGTAGAAGATTTCACCACTGCCCTATTTATTCTAGCAGTATATTCATTTAATTTAGTTATAATATCTAATATGCTTCTATGTCTAATGAGTACATTATCTACTTGATTTTGGAACTCATCAAAATCTAAATCTTTATTAATATTTACTACATTTGTATTTCTGCCCATACAGTCAACTCCTGTCTTATAAAAATTGTCCTATTCTTATTATACTTATAGAGACAAGCAGTTGTCAAATATTTCTAGTAATATATTTTTTGGAAAATAAACAAAAATTATAAGTTGACAAGATAAATATTTTTATGGTACAATATATGCTTTACAACCTTTACCTATTAATGTATAATATAATAAGAAGTAGTAGTAGGATGGGAGGTTGTTATATGTTTAATATTGGAGATAAAATAGTTTATCCTATGCATGGCGCTGGGGTAATAGAGGGTATTGAAGAAAAAGAAATTTTAGGTGAAAAGAGAAAATACTATATAATGAAGATGCCCATAGGTGATATGAAAGTAATGATACCTGTAGACAATGTAGAAGAAATTGGGATTAGGGAAATAATTAATAATGAAGAATTAGAAAAAGTATTAACCATATTACAAGGTGATAAAACTAAAATGCCTCAAAATTGGAATAGAAGGTATAGAGTTAATATGGAAAGAATAAAATCTGGAGATATTTTTGAAATTGCAGCAGTAGTTAGAAATCTTATGTTAAGGGATGCAGAAAAAGGTCTTTCAACTGGAGAAAGAAAAATGTTAAATAGTGCAAAACAAATGCTCATCAGTGAAATAGTTTTAGTATCAGATGTAGATCAAGAGGAAACAGAAAGGTTAATAGATGATGCAGTTAATTCAGCATGAAAACTTTTATTTATTTTGTTATATAATTTAAATTTATGGTAATAAATATATTAAGGGAGGTGAGCTAATGTTTGACAAAATTATGCGTGGCGTCATTGCTCTATTAGGAATGTTAATTGGCTATGGCCTAGTTATTGGTTTGAAAGCTCTAGAGATTATTACCATAACTAATAAAGGGTGGTTAAGTTTAGTAGTCCATTTAGGTGTAAGTCTTATTTTTGGAATTATATTTTTTCTATTAGCTCCAAGATTAATTCGTGGAGGAAGGAAGTTAATATCATTTATTGAAGTAGAACTGCAAA
>JGI24708J26588_10003697_pt1 | contig 10927 bp, 10 predicted proteins | sample BioPla1DNA2_FD_26588 | JGI IMG/M metagenome (IMG submission 26588) | reverse complement strand
TTGTATAGAACTATAACCTTTCCACCAGGTATATGTCCAGTAATTCTTCCATTAGAAACGTATAAAGTAGCATTTGCAGTAGCTCTATTTGTATAAGTACCAGACTTTAAGTTTGTTGCAGAATCTATATAAGTATCTCCACCTACATTAACGATAACCATACCCTTAGTTCCACGTTCAATTATCATAATTTCGTTTCTTGGCCATCTTAAGTATTCGTTTTCACCAACCATAGCATTGTGGAACTTGTTAACAGCAACTATATCTGGTTGATTCCAATAAGTTTCATTTGGTCTAGCAAGATATCTAGCAGTTACATGAGCTCTTGCAGCGATTATTGAGTAAGCCATTTGTCTTTCCCATAAACCAAGACTTCTGGAAGCACCATGCTCATAGTCATCATGATTTTCTACATATACAAAGGATTTATTAGNATCCAAAGCAGTGTCATAGTGCCATATGGTTCCTAAGCCAGTTAAGTTTTTAGAAGTTACAGCATGTCTTAGTTGTCCACCATATCCATGAGCAGTGATATCAAAATATGTTAAATATGCCTGCTCATTGTCACCTCTATCTGGAAGTACTTCTCCAAATAGATATAAGCTATCCTTATTTTTTAGGCTTCCTAAAACTCTATCCCAATAGTTTCCTGCCCAAGGCTTACCTGCATCTTCACCTTTATTTGTTTCAATATGCTTAGCAGCATCAAATCTGAAACCACCAGCACCTGCATCAATACATGCATTTAGGAAATTAATATGCATATCCTGTNCATCTGTTCTTTGAGTTGCAAGGTCTGGCAATCCTCCCATGTTCTTTTGAGTTACTTGATATCTGTCTGAATAATTGTCTATAGCACCTTGATTATGATAAAGCTCTGAACGCTTTAAGCTAGGGTCTACCATATCTGACCAACTTCCTGGGTAGTTACCTTCTGCCACATGATTTAAAACAGCGTCAACAATAATCTTTATACCGTACTTATTTGCTTCTGTACAAAGTGCCTTGAATTCTTCATAACTACCTAGTTGTGCATTTCCTNTTGCAAAATTTGTAGGCTGATACAAAAGCCACCATTGTCCAGTACCCTTAGTACCTTGTACTGGTGATACTTGAATTGATTTATAACCTGCTTCAGCTATCTGTGGTAAAGTATTTTTAATATCATTAAATCTCCACATATATGCATGAAGCATTAAGCCGTCTTCAGTTCTACTTGGAAGTCCATAATTGCTTGCTGCATATGCTGTAACAGTATTTACTAGACTACCATCTCCCAATTGTGGAAATGAAACTAATGTTAAGCCTGCTACCATCAATGTGGATAATAAGCTTGATAATATTCTTTTCTTAAACCTTTTCAATTCTAATTCTCCTTTTTTTATTTTTTGCATAGAATTACACAATGTTTATTGATTGTCCCCCCCTCTCTGCAACAAATTNAAGGTAAATTCTATGCTTATATAGAATTCAATTTCAAAGTTTATTTTATTTTGAAAATTAAAACTATTGAAATTGAGATCTATTGTAAAAATTACAAAGAATGATGCTATAAATTTAATTTAAAATGATTGAAAATATTGAATTCTACTATTTTAGCTGAATATTTAAGTTCATAATTAAATCCAAATTTCTATATCAGACATTCGGAATCGTTTCCACAAAACCGCTAAAAAATTTATAAGTTTTTGAAAATAAAAAAAAAAGAAGCATTATAATTTCTTATTTTAAATATCTTTCCTAATTTATCATTTATCTTAAGTAGTTGGAGTTAATTGGTTGAACACCTGGAAATGTCAAGTGGAATATTCATTTATTCTCATAATATCATATTTACCTTTTTCCGTCAATCTATTTTGAAATTTGACAGAGATTTCGCATCAAAATTCCAATAAAATTTTTATTCCTGATAAAAAATCACTTTTAGAATAATATAACAGGGCTTCCAGCCCGCAAGCCGTTAGGCTGCTTTAATGGCAATAAAGCCCCTTAACCCAGATTTTAATAAAGAGTATTTCCAACTACATTAAGTTGTATTAATGTATTATGTTATAAATGACATATTTGAAGGACATCTGCTAATAACTGCTAAATCATCTCTTAGTTCTTCAATAATATCTATTTGCAACATTTTTTTCTCTCTAAACCTTCTAAGACACCGAAAGAAAAATAACTGCATTAAGTTAAATGATATTATTATAAACATCATTACTGCTTCTATGCCCGTAGGGCTATGAAAATAGCAATGCTTTAGATTCCACTGACATTTTAGCTTCATCCCAAGCTGTAACTTCAATAGTTTTAGTTGAAGTTTTTAAAGCAATCCACTTATTATCAGCCTCACGGCTTCTAAAAATTCCTAAAGCATCTTTAACTATATGAAGCCTCTCATCTTTTGCTCTAATAACTGAATCTATTCCTAAGTCAAGAAGTTGTTGAATCCATGTTGATTTCATATATAGTGCATCAGCTACGATAATATCAGCAAAATGGTTATATCAGCATCCTTTCTTCTGACGTTTGTTATTAATCTTATTATAGAAAGGATGCTTTTATTTTTACATATGAGATTGTTTCCAGTAAAAAACGGAATTTATATGCTTATTTCTATTAATCTCCAAGTCCAGTCTTATCAAAGGTCTACCGACCTAAAAGATTTTTATTTGCGAAATTTCTGTAAATTTATGTCTATATCTTTTACTATTGCTTTATTAGTAATTATTTTCCTTATTCTCATCATATTTAGTTTATAATAATTTTTGTATTCAATATAATATGTTTCTAATAAAATAGAGAAGATAACACTTAACGTGTTAGATCTTCTCTAAACCTTATGTTAACGTATTTTTTCATTATTCAGTCGTTTCAGGTCCTATTTCATCGCTGCCTGCTCCATTATTTACACCAGCTCCTTTAAATTAACTTACAAAAATATTTTTTATTGATTTTGTTGGACATTTCTTAGTACAGATTTCACAGTTTACGCACTTATTATAATCAACTAAAGCCAGATTGTTTAATACATGAACTGCATCATGAGGGCAGTTTCTTTCACATAATTTACATCCTATACATGCATTTGAGCAATTTTCCTTTACATGTCTCCCTATTTCTACATTGTTACATTCTACCCTAACTTTACTTGCATATGGTACAGATTCTATTAATCCCTTAGGACAGATATCAATACACGCTCCACAGTTTGTACACTTTTCCTTATCTACCTTAGCAACTCCATTTATTACTTTAATAGCATCAAATTCACACACCTTAACACAGCTTTCTAAGCCTAAACATCCATAAGAGCAAGATTTATTCCCGCCATCTTCCATAAGGCTTGCTGTAATACAGTCATGAACACCCTTTAAATCATATCTATTTTTTGCTGAATCACAATTTCCATTACATTTCACATAAGCAGTCATCTTTTTAGTAGCATCAACTGCAACTCCAAAAATATTACCTATATCTTCCGCTGTTTTAGCTCCACCTACTGAACAAAGATTTAACTTAGCTCCAGACATAACCATTGCTTCTGCATAAGCATCGCATCCAGCATATCCACAACCTCCACAGTTTGCCCCAGGCAGACATTCTCTCAATTTTGGTATTCTAGAATCAACTTCTATATGAAATTTTTTAGATGCAAATCCAAGTAAAACTCCAAAAACTAATCCTAGTACACCTAGTATTAAGGCCGCATATAAAACATTCATCTAAATCTCCTCCTAGCTAATTAATCCTTGGAATCCCAAAAAGGCTATTGACATTAACGCCGCTGTAAATAAAGTAGTTGGTAATCCTCTTAAAATAACTGGTATATTTTCATTATTATCTGTTCTTTCNCTAATAAATGATAATAGAACTATTGCTAGAAAATACCCTGAAGCTGCTCCTAATCCATTAACTACTGCTTGTATAAAATTATATTCTTCTTGTACATTTAATGTTGCCACACCTAAAACTGCACAGTTAGTTGTAATCAATGGTAAAAATATACCTAACCCTTTATAAAGAGCAGGGGAATATTTTTTTATTGCCATTTCAACAAATTGAACTAAAGCTGCAATTACAAGTACAAATGCAATTGTACTTAAATATTCAAGTTCAAATATTTCTAATAATTCATAAACCAACCATGACATAACTGATGCAATAGTAATAACAAAAGTAACCGCTAGTCCCATTCCTAAAGCAGAGTCCTTTTTCTTTGAAACCCCAAGGAATGAACAAATACCTAGGAATTTAGCTAGAACAAAGTTATTTACAAACATTGCACTTATAAAAATCATTAATAATTCCATTTATTTCACTCCCCTATTTGTTCTCTTTTTTTAATTGAAGTTTATCATCTGTACCACAAGAGCCAGTTCCGCAACCTGAACAACTTCCACAATCATGCTCTAAAGGCACAAATTCCTCACCTGTTTCTGTAGATTTTTTAATTTTAAAATAATTTAAAACTATTACTAAACACCCAAGTGTAAAGAAAGCTCCAGGAGCTAAAATCATTACGGAAGCAGGTTTAAATGCTTCTGGTAATACTTGCATACCTAAGAATTTCCCAGCACCTAACAATTCCCTAAAGGAAGCTATTAAAAATATTCCTAAAGTAAACCCAAGGCCCATTCCAATACCATCAAAAATAGATGGTATTACTGGATTTTTTGAAGCATAGGCTTCAGCTCTTCCTAGGATAACACAGTTAACAACGATTAGAGGTATAAAAATACCAAGAGAAGCATACAGGCTCGGTAAATAACCTTGAATTAACATTTCTATCATTGTAACAAAGGAAGCTATTACAACTATGTAGGCAGGTATTCTAACTTTATCTGGTATAAATTTTCTAAGAGCAGATATCATTGCATTAGAAAATATTAATACAACAGTAGCTGCTATTCCCATACCCAAGGCATTTTCAACACTTGTTGTAACTGCTAAAGTAGGACACATAGCTAGAACTTGAACAAAAATTGGATTTTCTGTAATCAGTCCGCTTTTTAATCTTTCAACTAATTTATTCATATTTACCTCCTAATTTATCTTAATTTGAAGTTTCTTCAGTGCTAGCACTTGTTTCTGCATCTGAACTAGCACCTGTTTCCCCATCTGCTTGTCCTTCTAAATCTGTGCTTGCTCCTGTCTCTGCATCTGATCCTTCATCTACACTAGTACTTGCACTTGTTTCTACATCAGGAGGTGCTATTTCTTCACCCTTAATTTCACTTAAATAAAATGCTATAGTCTCATTAATACCATTAATAGTTGCATTACTTGAAACAGTTGCCCCTGTTATTGCTTGTACTTCATTATCAGCAGCAGGTTCAACTTTAACAACTTCTAAGTATTCCCTTATAGGCTTATTTCTAAAACTTTCAGTAAATTCTACTTCTGTAATTTTAGCCCCAAGCCCAGGTGTTTCGTTATGTGCCATTACTTTTATTCCAGTAATTTTATCTTCTGATATTGCTATAGCAAAATCTATATTTCCATGGAAGCCCTTAGTTGTAAACTTAATAACATGTCCTATAATCTCATTTCCCTTTACAGCTTCATAAACTTCCTTTATATTGCTTTCTTCACTTAATTCAATAACTGCATCTTTAATGCCCTCTGCTTCTGGTAATAAATAATTTAAATCAGCTTGACTTATTTTAGAATTTTCTAGTATTGCTTCTTTTGTTAAGTTATTCACAACACCTAGAATTGAGGCAGCTATAACACAAATAATTAAAAGGATTCCCCCTAATTTAAAATTTTCTTTCATTATGATAGAGCCTCCTTTTCAACTTTTATTTTCTTTGTACAGAAATAATCAATCATAGGTGCAAATAAGTTTGCTAATATTATTCCATAATATGGTCCCTCTGGATTATAACCAATAATCACAATAACAGACGCCATAGCACCTGCTATAACACCAAATATATATTGTCCAAGTTTAGTCATAGGAGTAGTACCATAATCTGTTGTCATATATATAGCAGCTAAGAAGTAGGCTCCTGAAAGTAATAATTCCTTATCTAAATATGTATTTACTAACATAGCTGATACTATAAATGCTAAAGGACCTCTAAAATTAATTCTTCCTCTTAAGATTAAGAATAGTCCACCTAAACATAGTGCAAATATTGAAACTTCTCCAATATTTCCAGCCGCTTGTCCCATTATTCTTTCAAATAATGAAACTGTAGCATCTACTGCTCCTGATGCTGATGATACAGCTTCTGCACCTGATGCTGCACTAGTAGCATCTGATGCTGGTTTTGCCATTGCTCCAGCCCAAGAAGCTATTAAAAACGCCTTTGTAGTAGCTGCAGGGTTCATAAAGTTTTGTCCAAAACCACCGAAAAATTGTTTTACAACTATAATGCTAAATAATGAACCCATTATAGGGATCCATATAGGTACATGTGTAGGTAATATTAATCCTAATATTATCCCTTGAACAATTGGACTAAGATCTGTCATAAATCTTGTTTTCTTTACAAACTTATTCCAAATCCCTTCAGCAACAATACTTGAAATTACTGTAGCTAATAGTATTTTTACTGAGTCCATTTTATAAAAATACACTCCCGCTATAACTGCAGGAATTAAAGCTATAATAAAATCTATCATTATCTTATTAAGCCCTGAGCCTTTTCTAATATGGGGCGCAGGTGATACTATAAGTTTTACTTTTTCCAATCCTCTCACTCCTATTTAGACTTTTTATTCTTTAAAAATTTAGCAGTTTTAATAGTTTGAGCTATTTCAATGTTTGATGGACATACATANCTACATAGTCCACATTCTATACATTTCTCTAAACCAAATTTTATAAGTTCATCTTCATCTTTAATTTTGTATAATTCCACTAATTTTGCTGGATTTAGTTTTTCAGGACATACCTTTAAACATTCTCCACATCTAATACATGGGCTACTTTCCCCTGTATTAGAATCTTTTTCNCTTAAAAATAGAATTCCCTTTGTATTTAATTCTATCTTTTCATCTAAATCATATATAGCAGTTCCATTAAAATTCCCACCATTAATAACTTTTTTCAAGNNANTTANATTTCCATTTAATTTTTCAAAAACTTGTCTATAGGTAGCATCTTCTTTTACAGATACTACTCTTCCACCTTCTACAGAACTACCNTAAACAGTAAAAAGTATTTCTATTTCTTTATTNCCTGCAGCTTGTCCAATTTGGATCACTTCAGTTAAATCAAAAGTTAATACCTCTTTTTCGCCTTTATAAACACTTGAAGAAATTTTATCTTTGTATAAGTCTGTTTTTGATGATAATTTGATAACTTCTCCAAATTCTACTAAATCCTTTTCAATGTTCTTATCTTTTCCATCTACTACGAATTTAATTTCACCAATGGATTTTATCTTTTCTACACCCTTTATAAAATCTTCTTTTCTAGAATTTAAAATGATTCCATACCCATTAATATTTGGCTGGTAGCTAAAAGCTTTAATGATAAATTTATTATGGTTTCCTTCAAAAAAAGTATTTAGTTTCTCAGTAAATTTTTTAGATGCATTTTTTTCCGAATTTGTTTCTATAATAAGCTCTTTAATATTGTCTTCTTTTATCTTGAAAAGCTTATTAGAAATACTTCTGTTACTAAAAAAATCAAATAACAATATTCATCCCTCCTGTTAAAAAAATAACGGTTATTAATACCATATAATAAGTACTATTAAACCACCAAAGTTATATTACCATATATAAATAGTTTAAACAATAATTAATAAGCATATTGTATACCAGTTTTAAACTTTTTTTAATACAAAATTATTTAGAAAATTCAAAAGATTTATCTAGAGTAAAGCAAAAATAAGAGCCCATCTATGATGAGCTCCTAAATTATTTAATAAACTTTTTAAGTATACTATTTTTTATACTAAAAACTCCTATTTCTATAATAACAATAAGTATAATTACTAAAATTATGTTCATCTCTGAATATATTGCTGTTGATGCAAGGAAAATATATAAAGATCCTTCAAGACAAGTAAGTTGTCCTAAACTTCTTGAAAGCCCCTCTACCTTTTCTAAAGATTCAGTATCCAATTCTTTATATATAATTTTATAACTTTGTGATAAATATTTCCTAGCAGACTCACCTTTTCTAAAAAACATTATCAAACCCAAGACTAGATNTGTAGCTCCCAAAAATAATAAAACATAATTTAAATACATANTTTTTCATCTTACCTTCCACAACATTTTTTATACTTCTTATTACTTCCGCAAGGACATTTATCGTTTCTTCCTACATTTTTGCTACTTATAACTGTTTTGTTTTTACCTTCTATTTCATTTATTTTTCGTCCTTTTAATGTCCATTTTCTAATTCCTAAAGCAAGCTTTTCTAATTCACCTTTTAATATTACCTTTTCTTCTTCTGTTTCAACCTCATAAGCCTCTAAGAATATATTGGAAGCCTCTTCAATAGAAACTTCATTTTTTATTGCAATAATAAACCCTTCAATTTCTTCTTTTAAAATTTCTTTGTCTATTATAAATAATTCATTTAAAATTCTTTCTAATTTCACTGCTTGTTTATTTTCTTCAATATAATCAGGTTTTCCAGCCCTTAATAAGGTTTTTCTATCAAATTTTGCATAATCTAAATCTGATTCCTTAATTTTTCTTAAGATTTCTTTTGGATTATCCACATCTAAATGGCTTATAATATCTTCTTCAAATTGAAAATCATAGCCTACCTCTTCCCCAATTGAAATTAAATCTAATAAGTCCTCTTCTGTAATTTTAATTTCATAATTTTCTTCTAAAAGTCTTTTTAGGGTAGCAAGTTCCATAACACCATAATAGTAAACTAAGCCTGATAAAGTATTAATTACCTCTGAATTGAACCTAGACTTCTTATTACATTCATCATCTAATTTTTCTTTTATTAGGTTAAGTAATTCTTCCGGCATAACTGCATATAATTTTCTATTATCAACTGCAGTAAATAAAATTCCTCTATCTCTAAAATAACTTGCACTTATTATTTCCCTTGGATTATATTCTTTCCTTCCATTAGACTTTAAAACTTCTTGCAAATATTTTAATCTTTCTAGGTCTAAAAGGGCTATCATATTATCTAATTTTTCTACAATAATATCTTTTAACCTCTCTATTAAGTCTTGCTTTCTTAAGGAAGTTAACCCTCTTATCTTATTGTTATATCCAATCCTTAAAAGTTCCTCTTTTGTCATCTTATTTAAATAGTATTCTAAACTTTCATCCTTTTCAAGTTCCTTCCATATCTTTTCTGCCTTTTTAGCATCCTTAATTATTATTTCTTCTTGTATTTCTTTAATGTCTTTCATCTATTACACTCCCATTAAAAATGAGAGGATTCCCCTCTCATTTATTATTTTTTATTTTAGAATATTAACTGTAAAGTTATCATTTTTTACATCTATTTGGCATTGCCCTCCATTAGATAAAGCTCCAAATAATAATTCATCTACTAATAGGGGTTTTATATCTGTATTAATTACTCTTATTATTTCCCTTGCGCCATATTCCTTAGATAATCCCTTTTTACTAATATATTTAATACATTCATCAGTAAAACTTACAGTAACATTTTTTGCAACTAATGTTTCTTTAAATTTGTTTAATTCATTTTTAGTTATATTTAGTGCCATTTCTTCATTAATTTGATTAAATATAACTATTTTATCTAATCTATTTCTAAATTCAGGAGAAAATGCTTTAGATACATCATTTTTAATGTCCTCCCTCTTAGATTCATCTTTTAAAAATCCAACTGAATTTTTACTTAAATTTCTCGCTCCAACATTTGATGTCATAATTATTATTACATTTCTAAAATCTGCTTTTCTACCTTTATTGTCTGTTAAGATTCCATAATCCATAACTTGGAGAAGAACATTTAAAATATCAGGATTAGCTTTTTCTATTTCATCTAATAANAAAACTGAATTAGGNTTTTTTCTTATAGTATCAGTTAGCAAGCCTCCCTCTTCATATCCAACATATCCAGGAGGAGAACCTATAAGTTTTGATGCAGAGTGCTTTTCACCGTATTCACTCATATCAAACCTTATTAAATCAACTNCTAAGGTCTTAGATAAGACTTTAGCTATTTCTGTTTTACCTACACCAGTTGGTCCTACAAATAATAAGGATGCAACAGGTTTTTCTTCTGAACTTAGTCCAGCCCTTGATAATTTAATANCTCTCGTTACTTCTTCTATTGCAGAATCTTGTCCAAAAATATTTTTCTTCAATTCTTCTTCTAAGGATTTTAACACTTCTACTTCAGTACTTTCAATAGTTTGCTTTGGAATATTNCAAGTTTTTGAAATAATCTCTTCAATAACCCTTTTATCAACTATTGCTTCCTCTAAGGTATTTCTATTTATGTCTACATAAGCTCCTGCTTCATCCATTATATCTATTGCCTTATCTGGTAAAAATTTATCATTAATATATCTAGCACTTAATTTAACCGCTTCTTCAAGNGCCTCATCTTTATACTCAACATTATGATANTTTGCAAAGCTTTCTTTTATTCCTTTAAGTATTTCAATACTTTCCTCTATGGAAGTTTCTTTTACTTCTACTATTTGAAATCTTCTAATTAAAGCTTTATCTTTTTCAAAGTGTTTTTTGTAATCATCATAAGTAGTGGCTCCTATAAATTTTATTTTTCCTTCTAATAAATACCCCTTTATTAAATTACCTCCATCTAAAGAGCTGCCATTTAAAGCCCCTGCCCCTACAATATTATGAATTTCATCAATATAGACTATAGGATTTTCAAACTTTGATATTTCATCTAAAGTTTGCTTTATTCTTTCTTCAAAGTCTCCCCTATATTTTGTTCCTGCAAGAATAGAGCCTATGTCTAAAGAAAAGACTCTAGCATTTTTTAATTTAC
>JGI24708J26588_10003696_pt1 | contig 10928 bp, 9 predicted proteins | sample BioPla1DNA2_FD_26588 | JGI IMG/M metagenome (IMG submission 26588) | reverse complement strand
ACTAATATATTTTAACATTCTTTCTATGCTTTTATGCGTTCTTTTTTATTCTATAACGATAGAGTAATTATTTATTTACAATCGCCAATAAACATATCCTTGTGACTCAATTAACTGTTTGTTAAATATGCTTTTTACATCAATAATAATATTGTTTTCATTTATATTACTGCTGAACATTTCCTGTATTTTTTCCATAGATAAGTTTTTAAATACATCGTGAGCAACGGCAAAAACAAGGCAATCGGCATCATTTATCTCTTCTAAATCTATCAGCTCAATGTTGTACTCCTTTTTCGCTTCCACGGCATTTGCCCAAGGATCAACTACTTTAGGCCTTAGTCCGTATTCTTTTAACCGACGAATTACATCATATACTTTGCTATTTCTTATATCAGGACAGTTTTCTTTAAATGTAAGACCCAGAATAAACACTCTTGAACTCTTAACAATCTTATTAGCCAATACTAATTTTTTTATTATAGCATCTGCTACAAACGCTCCCATTCCATCATTTATTTTTCTGCCTGAAAGAATTATTTGTGAATGATAACCAAGTTTTTCTGCCTCATATATAAAATAATATGGGTCAACCCCAATGCAATGACCTCCAACTAAACCAGGGTAAAATTTGAGAGCATTCCACTTTGTATTCATTGCTTCTATAACTTCATAAGTATCTATGCCCATTCTATCAAACACCATTGCTAACTCGTTCATAAAAGCAATGTTTATATCCCGCTGAGAGTTTTCTACCACTTTGGCTGCTTCAGCAATTTTAATAGAACTAGCTTTGTATACCCCCGCTTTAACAACTAGTTCATATACCTTTGAAATTTCCTCAAGACTCTTTTTATCAATGCTCGAAACAATTTTTACAATATTCTCTAACCTATGTATTTTATCACCTGGATTTATTCGTTCAGGAGAATATCCTATTTTAAAATCTATACCACACTTTAGCCCAGATTCTTCTTCTAATATTGGAGCACAAATATCTTCTGTTACACCGGGATAAACGGTTGACTCGTAGACTACTATCGATCCTTTTGTGAGATTCCTGCCTACAGTTTTACTGGTGCTAATTACAGGGGTCAGGTCTGGAGTCTTGTCTAAATTAATTGGTGTTGGAACTGCAATAATATGAAACTTGGCTTCTTTTAATTTGCTTGAGTCTGATGTAAACTCAATCGTAGTATTTATGACTGCATCATTTCCCACCTCATTTGTCGGATCAATCCCTGTTTTATATAAGTTTATCTTTTGCTCATCTATATCAAAACCAACTACTTGAACTTTTTTTGCAAATGCAATTGCTATAGGTAATCCAACATAACCTAAACCAACAACAGAAATCTTTTCTTCATTGTTTATAATTCTTTCATACAAACTCATATTATTAACCCTTTCGCTATTTATGTGTCCAACTTCTCGTAATACTAAAATTTTCGAGCTTAATCTAATAAACTTTTAATAACTCTTGCTGGGTTCCCAGCAACTAGACTGTAAGGTGGTACGCTTTTTGTAACAACCGCTCCTGCTCCAATCGTAGAGCCTTTTCCAATAGTCACCCCCGGCAATATAATTACCCTTGCACCCAACCACACAAAATCTTCAATAATTACAGGTCTAACATCGGTATACCCTATATATTTTTTTGCTTCCTTATCAAACTTGTGGTTTCTAGTATATATAAGGCACTCTGGTCCCATCATTACATGACTGCCAAGTACGACTCCTTCTGTTAATATACAATTTATTCCTATGGCTGTTTTGTTGCCTATAATATTGGTTTCATGTAACACAGCTCCTTTTTCTATGTTTCCCGGTATTCCCATTTGCTGAACAATTCTTTTTGCACAGAATTGCCGAAATTTTTTCCCAATACTGCCTAAAGGTAGCCCAGATCGTGGTAATGCCTTTCCTATAGTTCCAAGTAAGTATTTATAAAACTTTTTGCTCATAAATTTCACCTTTTTTTATTGTAAAATACTCCAAATAATGAGCCAAAGCCATAAGATAAATGAAAAACAGGAAATAAAACAAAAGTAATAATACTTATGGTTGATTTTTTTAATTTTCTAGTTGAAAATATAAGATCCAATGTGAAATATAAAACTAATTCGAATATTAGCAAATATTTGGCATATATCGAGATTGTTGAAAGTAACGGCATAATTAGCAAAGAAACAAGAAAAAGAAAAGGTACAAAGTGCCTCAAACTCATTGAGCCTGGACATAAAAGCATTGTTGTTATATTCCACTTTCCGTTTTCATAACTTTGCTTTACTATTTCTTTAATACTGCTACGGCAGTAGTATAAAAGTTTAATATCTGAGTTTAAATATATTTTTCCGCCATTTTTTCTGATTCGCCAATTTAGCTCATAATCTTGGTTTCTTTCCAAACGTTCATCGTACATTCCATATTTAGAAAAGGTTTTTTTTGGGTATGCCCCGAATGGCACTGTGTCAACATAACCGGATTCACTATTAAGTCTAAAGAGAGAATTACCTACTCCAAATTTTGATGAGAGAACATTTGCAAATGATTCACCAATCAGCCCTTTCCCCTTCGCAATCGCAAGGCCACCTACATTGTCTGCGCCAGTATTAATAATTGTTGTGATACATTTTGATACATAATTATGCTCATATTTGCTGTGCGCATCCATCCTTATTATATAATTACCATGAGAATTTCTTATCCCTAGATTCATAGCATATGGTACGGTTTTTTGAGAATTTTCAAGAAGTATTATTGTATTAGGATACATTTCTATATATTTTTCAATAATGTTTCTCGTACTATCATTCGATAAACCATCAACAAATATAAGTTCTATTCTTTCAATACCATAATCTTGTTCCAGTATTGATAGAATACACTCTTCTATATACTTTTCCTCATTTCTTACTGGTACAATTATTGAAACAATTTCTTTATTATTCATGCGGTACTGGCTCCTATGTAATTACTCATTAATTATAAGATCTATTGCTTTAAGTTTAGAATAATATTGATCACAACATATTTTATTCTCTCTTAATAGATAATCGCCCAAATCCTCTGCTGTGTCCATTGCATCAGCACTAATGCCTTCTCTTTTAAAAACTTTTACAATAGTAAGGAAAACTATTTTAGCATCGTTTAAAAAATTAACATCCTCAATATACTCCAAATCCAATTCAAGTTTCTTTTCCCATGTCACGGCATTGCGTCCATTCACTTGCGCCCATCCTGTTAGGCCAGGTAAAACACTATGACGTTTTTGCTGTTCTGGTGTCATGAAAACCAAATCTCTAACCAGCTGTGGCCTTGGTCCGACAATACTCATATCTCCTTTTAAGATATTAAATAGCTCTGGTAGTTCGTCCAGGCTGGTTGAACGAAGGAATTTGCCAAACTTGGTTAATCGCATATTATCAGGCAATAAGTTACCATACTCATCCCTTTGGTCAGTCATGGTTCTGAATTTGTAGATGGTAAAGATTTTTTCGTTAAGGCCTGGGCGCTTTTGTTTGAACAGAACCGGCTTTCCCAATTTTACTCTTACTGAAATAGCTATCACCAGCATTACAGGTGATAGTACTATTATTGCTAATAATGCAAGTATAAAGTCCATTGGACGTTTTATGTACTTTCTGTATATTTGAGGTTTTTTTTGCATTGCTATTTCCTACTTCCACAAGCCCTTAATAATATCTGTTATTCTGTATAGATCATCATCAGAAAGCTTTGTGTCACCGGGAAGGCATACACCGTTTTCAAAGATTTTTTCTGATACTCCGCTACCAATGAAATCATAATCCTTATAAAAAGGCTGTGTGTGCATTGGCTTCCATATAGGTCTTGATTCAATGTTCTCTTTCTCCAAAGCCTCTATTATATCATTTGGTCTGATTCTGCCTTTTATCTGAATACAGCTCAACCAGTAATTTGGCTCATTCCATTCATTTTCAGGCATCATTTCTATTCCATCTAACTGACTAAGTTCTCTTTTGTAAAATTCAAAAATTTCTCTCTTTCTTTGGATCCTTTTATTTAACACCTTGAGCTGGCCTCTCCCTATTCCCGCTACTATGTTACTCATACGATAGTTATATCCTAACTCACTGTGCAGGTAATATCTCGCCGGATCCCTTGCTTGTGTTGCCCAAAACTTTACTTTGGCAATTCGTTCTTCATTGTCGGATACGAGCATTCCGCCACCGGAAGTAGTGATTATCTTGTTGCCGTTAAAAGAAAATATTCCATAATCGCCCAAAGTACCGGTAAACTTTCCTTTATACAATGTTCCTAAACTTTCCGCAGCATCTTCTATCAGTGTAACTTCATGCTTCCTGCATATTTCTATAATTTTATCCATATCAGCTGCCAAGCCGTAAAGATGGACAACAATAACAGCTTTTGGCCTATACTTTTGAAAAGCTTCCTCCAGCAAATCCGGATCCATATTCCAAGTCTTATAATCACTATCAATAAAAACAGGAATAGCATTTTGATAGATGATAGGATTTGCTGAAGCTGAGAATGTGAGAGATTGGCAAAAAACTATATCATCTTTCCCCACCCCTGCTGCGTTTAATGCAAGGTGCATGGCTGCAGTTCCGGATGATAGTGACGCAGCCGATTTAACCTTTATCAGGTCGGCCATTTCCTTCTCAAATTCATTTACGTTGTTCCCCAAAGGTGCAATCCAATTGGTATCAAAAGCCTCCTTTATATACTCCATTTCATACCCCTCATCGCTCATATGAGGAGATGAAAGATTAATTTTTTTATTCATATAAGCCCCTTTTCATTATTCGGTAATAATTGCTTTATTTGACTGGACTTTATTATTTATCAGCTGCTACAGCTGCCTCTGCCTTTGCAATCTCGCTTTGGTTATAATATGTCGGCACCAATTCATGAATTATTTGAAAAGCCGTTTCGGGACTCGATGAAAATATCTGTTTATCTAACATCTGTACAAGATGTGAAACCTTTATAAAGTTATGATCTCCCTGCTTTAAGACAAAAATCTTATCATTGCTTGTTTTGGAAACTTCCTCATCTGAAAGGTTTATTTCTTCAAAGAGTTTTTCTCCTGGCCTTAAGCCGATAAATTCTATTTTAATATCTTTATCAGGCTCTAAACCAGAAAGCTGTATGAGTGTTCTGGCAAGGTCCACTATTTTGATGGGCTCTCCCATATCTAATACAAAAATCTCCCCACCCTTGGCCATAGCTCCTGCCTGCAACACAAGTTGTACTGCCTCGGGTATGGTCATAAAATAGCGTTTAATTTCAGGATGTGTCACCGTTACCGGCCCACCCTGGGCAATCTGGTGTTTGAATAAGGGAACCACACTGCCAATGCTTCCCAATACATTTCCGAAGCGGACCGCAGCAAATTTGGTATCTGAAATTGTATCCATCATCTGAATACAAAGCTCGGCAATCCTTTTTGTCGCCCCCATTATATTTGGGGGATTTACCGCCTTATCGGTTGAGATTAGTATGAACTTTTTTACATTATGGTTGCGAGCAGCTTTTGCAACATTGAGGGTACCAAATACATTATTCTTGATTGCTTCCAGAGGATTTAATTCCATCATGGGAACATGCTTATGGGCAGCTGCATGAAATACGACATCAGGATTAAATCTCGAAAACACTTCCTCAAGCCTGTCAGGTTCACGAATAGAACCCAGGATGGTTTCGAATTTATTACGCCCATGTAAAGGCGAAAGCTCATTCTCTATTTCAAAGAGACCATTTTCATTAAAATCAAATATGATGAGCTTTCTACAGCCATAATCCAGAACCTGGCGACAGATTTCAGAGCCGATGGAACCGGCGCCACCGGTTACCAGTACAGTCCTTCCATAAATATATGATTTAACCGCGTCCATGTTAAACTGGACCGGATCTCTTCCCAGCAATTCCTCAACAACCACATCCCGGATGGTGGCCTTTGACAGATCGTTTTCTTCTATTTCGTGAAGAAGCTCAAAGCNCTTCAGTCTGCATTTCACTGACTGACATTTTTTAAAAACATCCCGGATAAACTCTTTATCAGCTTTTTCCACAGCAATGATAACCTCATGAATACGCTGCTGTTTGAGAATTGTCCTGAGGCTTTCCCTGCCGCCAAAAACAGGAAGTCCATTAATCCACCTGTTCCATAGTTGAACGTTATCATCTATAAAACCTATGGGTGTTCTGCCATCCTTGCTTGAAAAAAGATAGTTGGACAAAAAAGTACCGGCCTGACCTGCTCCAATTATTAATATACGATTTATTTTCCCACGGGTATTCTGCTTGAGATGAGATATACCCCATATGCCTATTCTAACCGACAAACGAACACCAACTGTCCCAAACATGCATATAAAGGTTGATACCAGAATGGCACCTCTGGGGATATGTAATTCAACAAAGTTGTTGAGAATGTAAACGGTGGTGTAAGTTAAAAGAACAGCTGCAACCTGTCTTAGCATCTCACTTATTCCGGCTCTTTCCCAGACATTAAAGTAACATCCTGTAATTATGCAGGCAATAATCAATATAAATGACGACAAAAGCCAGAACACAGGGATATACTGGAGATACTCCACAGGTATATTGCCGTCAAAGCGTATATAAATGCCGGCATAAGCCGAAAAAAGAGCTATTAAAATGTCTGTTATTAAAAGTCCGGGTAAACTAAAAAGCTTTATAAATCTTTTCAAAACGACACCTCGGTTCCATAAAGCATAGAGTCATACGATCCTTAAGCTGACTTGACGCTGTAGTCCCGATTATCTTCCAGGCAGGAAAACAGGCTTACTTGCAGTGAGGCAGGTTTTCTTGTTAAAATAAGCCCAATGGTTTTAAGAATTATCCAGCAATCTCTGGCTAGTGACCATTTATTTATATAGTTTTCGTTTAGATCTGCCAGATACTCTCCGTCATCAAGCTTCCTTCTGTCCCCGAATCTCCAGTCTCCTGTTAACCCCGGTTTTATAGAAATATTCTTAAAACGATGGTTTTTTAAATCTTCCAAATTAGAAGCTGCTATTGGAAGGCTGCCTACCAATGACATATCTCCTTTGAGAACATTCCAGAACATAGGTAAATTATCCATGCTTGTCCTTCTTAAAAGCCTGCTGATAAAACATTCCGAATGGTCATTTTCATTTTTGGTTCTGAAGGAATAGATATTAAAAATTCTACCATTGGAAGAAACATGTTCCCTTTTTCTGATTACCGGTCTGCCGCTTGTAATCAGAATAACAGGTATTATAAACAATGAAGCAATAAAGGTTAAAAGTAAGCCTATCATAGCTCCGATTATATCCATTACTCTTTTTGCAATACTTTGAAGATCGTTCAAAGTTGCGTTGTAATATGTGAAAACCGGAATTGTGCCCACGGTATGGACTGAGTTTCTTAACTGCAGGTCTTCAAAGAAGTCCACTGCCAGGCGAACTGTAAGCCCTTTATCTTTGCATAGAAAGACTTGAGGCCTTATTTCTTCCAAAAGACGGTAGGGTATCGCAAAGATAACCTCGTCTACCACATTTGTTTTTAAGGCAGCATTCAGTTCATCCAGCTTGTTTCGGTTTTTATCTCTAATTCCTCCATCTTTAGTAAAATAGATGCAATTTACAATATAAATCCTGAAGCTGGTCTTATTCATATAATAGAGATACTGCTGTATGTTTTCGCTCAATCCTACAAGGATTACGCGTTTTTTCCACTTGCCGGCTAACAATTGCCTGAATTCGTGTACAGTCAGGTATTTCACGAACAGCACTATAATAGCAACTAATATATATATAATTATAAATTTTACGGCAAGTACATCTTTAGAAGTAAACGGGATCATAACAAGACAAAACAGCGCTGCAAAGAGGCAAGACTTTGAAACATATTTCAGAATTCTGTCCTGATATGTAAACGTAGACCTATTATACATTTCGCAGGTGTACATGGTAAATACATATACCATTCCAAACAGTATCGGAATCCAAAGATTCTGCTCAAATGTTTCGGCATGGAATATTACTTTGGTCATGAAAACAGTAATCATGTATGTTATGCATAAGCATATGCTGTCAATAAAAATCTGAACAATATTAATAAATGATCTGTTCTTTTTCCAATTCACTTCAGATACCTCCAACCGGAATTGAGCAATAATACTGCATTTAGGCATAGCTTCGCCAAAGGAGCTTTATTCAAAGCTCCCACCATTTTCATTGATATATCCTCATTGAAAAATTAGCGGGCCGAAACACCGACAATCATCAATGATTCATGTTGCTTGTGAAATTACCTTAATGCCTAAATCAACTGTTCTCTTGTCGCCTAAAAAACTAAGGCAGACCCTGGCGCGTCCTTTTCTGTAATCAATTGATTGAATTAATCCTTCCATACCCAGAAGCGGGCCGTCGGTGATGACAATGCTGTCGCCTTTTCGAAATACATTTGAAATGCCTATTAATTCGCCATCTATCATAAGACGACTAATAATTCTCATCTCATCCGGATGAATCCGGTAGAGTTCTTTGTCGTCCTTAAGTATTCTAAGAATACCTGGTATGGCCTTAAGTACATAATAATCATGTACTGATATATAACCTCTAATTAATATGTATCCTGGAAATAGTGGCTTTATTTTATCATTCCAAGCACCGTTCTTGCGCTCTCTTATTCGGCGCTTTGGGACAATAGGCAAAATATCGGAACCTTTAAAAGCATATGCGATTTTGTCTTTAACATTCTGCTCGTTGCCTGTCATAACAAAAATCGCATGCCAGATTGAGGATTCATCTTCCCTTGCTGGCGCGGTCATTTGTCTGAGTCTATCCCTCCAATCCATCGTATCACCTTATTCTATTTGCCTATTCAAAAACATGCGACTGACATTTTTTATGAATTATATTAATAATTCATTGTCGCATACTGTCTATTATATCATATTTATCCTATTTTTCAATTTTTTGCAGCATAAGGAAAACGTTTTTTACTATTAAGAAACAGAAATCTATTTTCACAGTAGATTGGATTTGTCTAATCGCTGTTATAATCAATGATTCGGGCTTTTCCCAAGTTTCAGGACTTGATTCATTATTTTTTTCCATCATATTAGAATCGAAATTGGTTAAAAAGGCCCTTCATGGCGATTTATACAGTATTATATAAATTAATTACAGAAACGCATCTTGGGAAATATTGCTCATATCTCTTATTTGGGGGCAAAATATTTTTATTATCAATACAGAAAGAAAAAGTACTAAAAAAAATTCTCAGAATCTTAATGATCCTAAGAATTTTATAACTGATGATGCTTAAACCCATGACCTGCTGATTAATAACGATTATTGCAGGTTTATTTAGATATGGAGCTGGTGGTGGGAATTGAACCCACGGCCTGCGCATTACGAGTGCGCTGCTCTACCTCTGAGCCACACCAGCATTTTTGAGGAATAAGGGTACATTTATGCGGCACCAATTATGAAAAATATGTTATTGCCTGATTATACGGTTGCTTTATAATTTTACAATTACAGAATTGGACTGTCAACCAATACGCATTAAAAAGAATGAAACCGGCAGATAATAGGTCACAATCATCTGCCAGTTCCATAAGGATATTTCTGTTATTTACCCCGCCTAATATTAACGCAGTACTATTTTTAATTATCTTAGTAGTGGTTGCTTGTCAGGCAGTTAAGCGTCGGCCACCTTGGAAGCCTTTATTTTCGGTACAGCAATTAGCTGTGCAAGGATGACTGCACATGCCGCAGCAATCAATTTACCCACGAAAAGTGGAACAATCAGGTTAGGTTGGAAATTAGCCATGAAAGAAAGGTGATCACCAATGACAAAGGAGCCGCACACAGCAAACGCCACTGTTTTCACTTTATCCTCATTCTTCATATCCTTAAGCATGGGGAACATGGCAATAGAGTTTGCACAGGTGGCCAGGATGCCAGTAGTTGCCTCCGGGCTTAGATTAAACACCTTGCCGATTTTACCAAGACCTTTGCTTAAATATTTCTGAATCAGGTATACCATTGGGAATGCTCCTGCCAGCATCATGCATACATAGCCGATGATTTCCAGGGAGCGCTCGAGACTCACCTCATCTGCCATGATTGGATCAAATCCCCAGCCTCCGAGAATCTTAGAAGGCAGACCTGTGAATATCTCCAGTATCCAGCCCACCAGAATAATTCGTGCTGCAATATCCATAAAGCCGCCAAATATGGAGAAACCCTTAATCATGATGTTTGGAATTACCATTAATCCGACAGCAATCAATACACAAATTACAACCAGCGGAAGAATATTTATAAATATCTGTCCAAAGCTCATTGCCAGCTGATAGGTAGCTTCGGTAGAAGTAGAGATGGTCTCACGAATAAACGGATTAGTCAAAGCAGTTACTATGCTTGACACCAAAACACCTATGGGAATTGATAAAAAGCCGCACATAATTCCCATTGCGAAAATTTTATGATCCTTCTTATCGATAAGTTTCAGACCAACCGGCACTGTAAAGATAACAGTTGCACCTGCCATATAGCCATTATACATAGCCATAATCCAGCTCTCACGGGTCTGTGCAATTACATCGGCAAGTTGATATCCTCCCATATCGACAGCAATGATGGTAGTTGCCGCCATGGCCGGGTCAGCACCGATGGAATTAAATAGCGGACCAAATACTCCCATAATAAAGGAACTTATGTACGGAATGGCTGCAAATATACCTGCAACCGAAAGGAAGATTGGGCCTATGGAGTTAATGCCCTCCTCAAATTGATTTCCCAGCTCACATCCGGGCTTGATGATTGAAGCGGCAGCAGCTGCAACCATACATGCCATTATAATATAAACAATGATTGTTCCAATAATAGCCATAATTCCTTCTCCTTATTTATACTTAT